>Ga0207076_1142_pt2 | contig 16798 bp, 5 predicted proteins | sample Alteio_BWMinHeat_62_FD_153568 | JGI IMG/M metagenome (GOLD analysis project Ga0207076, IMG submission 153568) | Enriched cells from forest soil in Barre Woods Harvard Forest LTER site, Petersham, Massachusetts, United States -... | ecosystem: Environmental > Terrestrial > Soil > Temperate forest >... | reverse complement strand
TAGTTTTGGCCGTAGTTGGGTTTACTAACTTCAGGGCGCTTAAGTTATCATTACTTGATGGCGCCCTGGTTACCGTTACCGTATAGGTTTTGGTGGTTGTGCCATTCTGGGCGGTTACTACTGTAGTAACTGTATTTGGTCCGACATTAAGCGAAATGGCTCCCGATGCCGTACCTGACGTTACCGCCGTTCCACTAACGGTTACTGTAGCACCTGCGTTGGTGGTGGTTGGGGTTGCGGTTATAGAAGTTACTGTATTAGCTACCGATGCGGTATAACCGGTTGTTCCTGAAGCAAATGCCGGGCTTAACGTTCCTGTGCTTAATGTTAAAGCAGTCAGGGTGGCATCTGCCGATGGTGCACGGGTTACCGTGATTACATAAGTTTTGGTTGATATGCCATCCTGTGCGGTTACCACGGTTGTAAGGGTATTAGGGCCAACATTTAAAGTAATTGGGTTGGATGCCGAACCTGACGCTACAGTTACACCGTTTACCTTCACAGTAGAAGTGTTTACCGCCGTTGTAGGCATTACTTCAATACTGGCGGTCGCGTTGCTGACCGATGCGGTGTAATCTCCTGCATCCGGGCCTGATACCGTAGTTTTGGCCGTAGTTGGATTTACTAACGCTATTGCACTTAAGTTATCATTGGTTGAAGGTGCACGGGTAACCGTTACCGTATAGGTTTGTTTTGTGGTGCCATCCTGTGCAGTTACAACAGTAGTAATTGTATTTGGCCCAACATTAAGGGCAATGGCTCCTGATGCCATACCAGAGGTAACCGCCGTGCCGTTTACCTTTACCGTAGCTACCGCACTGGTGGTGGTTGGGGTCGCGGTAATAGAGGCTACCGTATTAGCTACCGATGCAGTATAGCTGGTTGTTCCCGAAGCAAACGCAGGCGTTAATGTTCCTGTGCTTAATGTTAAGTTTGACAGGGTAGCATCTGCCGATATCCGCGTTACCGTTATCACATAAGTTTTGGCAGATACCCCATCCTGGGCGGTTACCACAGTTGTAATGGTATTGGGGCCAACATTTAAAGCTATTGGGCTGGATGCTGCGCCTGATGTTACAGTTACACCATCTACTTTTACAGTAGAAGTGTTTACCGCCGTTGTAGGCATTACTTCAATACTGGCGGTCGCGTTGCTTACTGATGCCGTGTAGTCTCCCGCATCCGGGCCCGATACCGTAGTTTTGGCCGTAGTTGGGTTTACTAAGGCTAATGCACTTAAGTTGTCATTGGTTGAAGGCGCACGGGTTACCGTTACCGTATAGGTTTTTGTGGTTGCACCATCCTGGGCAGTTACAACAGTAGTAACTGTATTTGGGCCGACATTAAGCGCAATGGCTCCAGATGCTGAACCCGAAGTAACTGCCGTGCCGTTTACCTTTACTGTTGCTGCCGCGTTGGTAGTTGCGGGCGTTAGGGTTAAGGAGGTTACCGTATTCGCTACTGATGCGGTATAGCTGGTTGTTGCCGATGCAAACGCCGGGCTTAATGTTCCGGTACTCAGCGTTAAGTTTGACAGAGTGGCATCTGGTGATGGCGCCCGGGTTACGGTGATCACATAAGTTTTGGTAGATACCCCATCCTGGGCAGTTACAACAGTAGTAACTGTATTTGGGCCGACATTCAACGCTATTGGGCTTGATGCTGCGCCTGACGCTACTGTTACACCATTTACCTTTACAGTAGAGGTGTTTACCGCCGTTGCAGGCATTACTTCAATACTGGCGGTCGCGTTGCTGACCGATGCGGTGTAATCTCCTGCATCCGGGCCCGATACGGTAGTTTTGGCCGTAGTTGGATTTACTAACGCTATTGCACTTAAGTTATCATTGGTTGAGGGTGCACGGGTTACCGTTACCGTATAGGTTTTGGTGGTTGCACCATCCTGGGCGGTTACAATGGTAGTAATTGTATTAGGGCCAACATTAAGGGCTATGGTTCCTGATGCCGAACCCGAGGTAACCGTTGTTCCGTTAACCTTTACAGTCGCCGCGGCGTTGGTGGTGGTTGGTGTTTCGGTTAAAGAGGTTACTGTATTCGCTACTGATGCAGTATAGCTGGTTGTTGCCGATGCAAACGCTGGTGTTAATGTTCCGGTGCTGAGCTGCAGATTAGCAAGGCTGGCATCGTTTGAAAGCGCGGAGGGCAGGGTGGCCGTAAACAACCCGCGGCCATGTGTCGCTGCTGCCAGCGTCTTGTCAGAAACGCGGTAGGTCAACATATCCACCTCCACATTTGCCAGGCCGGTATTTGTTGGGTCCCAGGTGGTAGAGGCTCCATTGATCAGGTCGGTAGTCCAAACGCCTAATTCGGTGGCGATGACTGCTTTGGTTGGGTCGCCGGGGTAAAATAAAGCCCAACGAACGGGCATATCCGGCAGGTTTCCGCTCACATTCGTCCATGTAGGGGTAGCGGCGCTGGCATTGTGTGTTTCAATAACATGGGTTACGCCATAGTTGGAATAGGTTACCAAAATATGGTCTTCAGTAGCAGGGTCCACTGCAACACACGAAACAGTTACATTGCTGCCCACGTTAGGAGCCACCACAACCCCGGTTCGTGAGGTGCCTGTTTGTGCGCTGTCTACACGAACAACGCTGCCATTATCCAATCCAAAATACACACGGTTAGCTGTAATTGGGGCTACAGCCACTGTTGTTACGTTGGCGCCGCTGAAAGCCGGTACAGCAACTTCGTTGTAAGCCGGGCTCAGGATATTTGCTGCGCGGTAATAATAGCCCGAAGCACTGCCGGCGTATAGGTTTTTTGTCGACGGATCGTAGGCGGTGGGATTGATGAACTGACCATTGCCATACCCGCTTAAGCCGTTAAAGGTATTGCCATTATCAGTCGAAACATAATAGTTATCGTACACGTATGAAGTTACCTGGATGTTGCCATTGGTTTGATCGATAAATACATCTGCACCATCGCCGCCGGTGGCCACGGTTGTAGGCCCGATACCCGCACTTGAAAATTTCTCCGAGCCATTGTCCTGCGCTCCGGCTAACGCGTAATTAGTGCTGGTTGGATGCAGGGCAACAGAATAAAACTGGGTAACATCGTACCCGTTATTTTTATTTACAAATGACGGCGTGACGTTTGCATTAACCGTATAAAATACCCCGCCGTCGGTGCCCATCAATAAACGGGTAGACGATCCCGGGGCATAAACATAGGCGTGATGGTCGGCATGCACATAGTTGGATGCGCTGGTGGATGCACTCCAAACACTGTAGCGTGTCCAGGTCGACCCACCATCGATTGATTTCTCCGCATCCAGGCTGCCCGCGTATAAAACACTGGGGTTATTGGGGTCGATTGCAGCGGCGATGGAATACCAGGACTGCCCATTGCTAAACGCCTCCGTCGGAACAGCTTTCACCGTCCAGGTATTGGCGGATTTGTTATATTGCTGTACCGACGACAGTTTGAGATTACCGGTACTATTATAATCAGGTTCAAAAAAGGCATAAACAATATTGGCATCACTTGGCGCCGTGGCGAGTTTTATCCGGTTCCATGCCGTCGTGGCAGGAGTTATCGTACCATTGCTTGCCGGAGTAATATTTGTCCACGTGCCGACATTGCCGGTGTGTACGCCATTAACCGTAAAATCAGAAATATAGATATGCCCGGTTAAATAAATCACCCCGGTGCTCGCATAAACATCGCCGTTGGCGGCTAATTGCAGGTCCGCGCCGGCTTCTGATGCGTTGATCACATTGGTCCAGGTACTACCGCCGTCAGTTGATTGGTCAACCCCAAAGCCCACAAATATATCGCTTTCGCCGGCCACATAAACGCTGCCGTTTCTGTCAACCAAAATGGCATTTATATATTTAAATCCTGTCGTACTGGCAAGATGTGTCCAGGTAGCGCCACCATCGCTTGATTTCCATACTCCAAGGCCCTGGATGGCATCGCCGTTTAAAAAACCTTCGCCGGTACCTGCATAAATTTCCAGCGGGTTAACTGGGTTTTGTGCAATACAACTGATAGCGATATTATCAAAAAAGTCATTTATCTTGGTCCACTGAACGGGAGTCGCGGTAATATCGCTGGTAACCCACAGTCCTCCGCCAACGCCGCCGGCAATCACCCTTTTATAGCCGTTTGCTGCATCACCCATGTCAAACATTAACGCCCGGGTACGCCCGCCAACATTATTGGGTCCGCGTTCGTTCCACTGCATCCCGCTTATGGTAGGCGGTGCGGTTGGCGATGTAGCAGCGCTTCCCGAAGGTTTAATAGTAGTGCCCTGCGGCCTGTTATTTTGTATTCTAACTTTAACATTATTCAAAAATTGGTCCCTTTTTTCGCGGGCTATAAGCAGGCGCTCAAGTGGTATCCGGTTTAATCGGGGGTCGCGCTGCTGCAAAAATTCCTGGCGGCTGCGTGCCCGGATATCGTTATCTACGCCGTCTTCCAGGTCGTCCTCGTCTTTTTTTATTTTTTTGACTCTTTTAAGCTTTCCCGGTTTCTGTACCTGCAAAGTATCGCCAGGGCCAACCGATTTTTTTGACAAATGCGCGGTTGCGGATGCCCCTATAGCCTGCTGATAGAGCAAAACGACCAATAAAGCAATAACGATTTTGCAGAAGGTCTTAAAGTAATGTGTCTTCATAATGTGGTAATTGTGTTTCTTGTAGGTTAATGCCTTTTTGGTCTGGTTGAAATTCAACCTAAAACGGCTTTACTTTTAGTTAAATCTTGTTGATGGTCAGGATATTCCTCGTAATAGGGGTTAAAAGGAAGATAAATGTAATATAATTTTTCCGCAGAAAAATACTTTTCATTTCAAATTATTTTTAGGTATTATAAATGGAAATGCCGGTAAATTCACCCGAAAGTTGTTAGCTTAGTGCTTTATACCATAAAGTATTTATTGTTAGCTGGTATTATTCTGCATCCATTTTTGCCGTCGAACTGTTATTTTTAATCATTATACAATATTATTTTTATCAAAAAAACGATTTCCATATTGCTGGTTTTGCTGCTCGGGTTCAACTCGTTTGGCTTGCCTTTTTTTTACTGGGCAAAAATCCAGGTTTGTAAATTAAAAGCGGAACTTGCCGAAAGGGAGTATGAAGGCCCGCAAACACTCACTGTATTTTCATCAGCAAAAAAAGGCCTTCAATTGGTAAACAGCGATGAATTGCAGGTTGATGGAAAAATGTACGATGTTGTGAAAACCCGTACCCGCAACGGCGTAAAATATTATTACGCCACAAACGACAAGGACGAGGATACCTATATCCATAAACTGGCTGATACCGAAAAAGGCGAAACAGGAGCAAACTCGCTCCCTGTAAAAATGCTTAAGCTTTACGAGGTAAAATATATTGCCGCGATAGAAAAATATACGCCGGTTAACTTTTCCTTTCAGTATACACCCCGCTTCGGTATGATGAACGCTCCATTTGCTTACCGAGCGCATTTTAAAGATATTTTATCCCCTCCTCCGGATAAGTTTTTTTCCTGAATTTTCGAGAACGAGTTTAGTGATTGAAAACCCAATATTAATAAAGATAACTAATTGTAAATATGGGTGTTGTGGCAACTCCCCTCTCGAGAGGGGGTGCGTGGCCCGTGATGTGGCGGGGGTGTGTTAACGAACATACTCGCCGACACACCCCTCCACCCCTCTCAAGAGGGGAATCGCACGGGCCCGGCTTTAAACTCCGCCTTTTTCTCTATTTTTTAATCGCTAAACACGTTTCCGATAATTAATCACTTATGTATTTAAACACCGCATGGATACGATGTACCTGCTTGAATATTAATTCTGTTATAGGCTATTATTTAAATTTTATGAAAAAAGGACGACATTTTTTATTCAAATATATAATGCCTGCCGTAGTTGTTTTTGTCAGTTGCCTTGCCGCAAAAGGGCAGGCTTTCCTAAGCGGCAAAATAACCGGCAGCAAAAATCACGTGGGTATATCCGGCGCTTCTGTTAATATTTCCGATCTCAATATTTCTGCGGGTTCCGATTCGCTTGGCAATTATCAATTCAGGAATATTCCTGCAGGGTATTACCTGGTAAGCATTTCGGCCCCTGGTTATGCAACTAAAATTGAGTCGGTGATCATTAAAGGAACTATTAAAAAGAACTTCGAGCTTATGCGATTCCCGATTCAACTGAACGAGGTAATTGTTACCGGCGTGATTACCGCTACGGCAAGGCAGCAAACGCCGGTTTCAGTGGCTACTGTTAATAAAGATCAATTGCTGCAAAACTCGTCGACCAATGTAATAGATGCCATTGCGAAAACACCGGGGGTTTCGGCCATTACCGACGGGCAAAGTATCTCCAAGCCGGTAATACGCGGGCTGGGGTACAACAGGGTTTTAACAGTGAATGATGGAGTAGAACAGGTTGACCAGGCCTGGTTTGATGAATTTGGCATCGAAGCCGACCCGGACGCCGTAAACCGGTATGAAATATTGAAAGGCCCCGCGTCCCTGGCCTATGGCTCCGATGCTATTGCAGGGGTGATCAACCTTATCCCGGAAGATCCCTTGCCGGAAGGACAGGTTAAAGGCGATGTTTTATTCAATTACCAAACCAATAACGGCCTGATGAACGGCATGTTCCACCTGGCGGGCACTAAAAACGGGATAGCCTGGAGTGCAAGGGTAGATAAAACGATAGCGCACGCTTACCAGGACCCATATGATGGTTATGTGCTGAATTCGCAGTTCGGCAATTTTAATGCCGACGGCACCATTGGGCTGCACCGCAAATGGGGTTATACGCAGCTACACATTGGATATTTTGACATGGAAACCGGCATTGTTGACGGAACGCGGGATTCAGTTTCAGGCGTAATGGAAAGACAGGTTGCTTATCCCAATCTTAACGGCGGCGCGCCAACTTATGAAATTCCTACCCACCAGGAGCAAACCTCTTATACGCCATTTGTGATCAACCAGCGGATACGGCATACCAAAATTGTTTGGGATAACAGCATTGCTGCTGGCGGCGGCCGTATAAAAGCGATATTCTCCTGGCAAAAAAACCAGCGCCAGGAAAACAACGACCCAACGATCCCGAACACATCTGATATTTATTATTCATCAAACGCCGCTACCTACGATCTGCGGTATATTTCACCAACTTTAAACGGGTTCAACTTTTCGACAGGTACCAATGGCGTTTATCAATCGTCGCAAAGCCTGGGTACGTTATTGCTAATCCCCAACTATAATTTCTTTGAGATCGGCGCCTTTGCTATCGCGAATAAAAAGATCGGCAGGCTTAATTTAAGCGGCGGTATCCGGTATGATGAAAGAACTTTTAATGGGATAGATCATTGGGTAGATTCAACCACGCAGGCGCCCGTTGCGCCGGGTGCGCCAAATGGCTTTCATGAATTCCCTGGGTTTACCTCCCATTTCAGCGGTATGTCGTTCAGTTTTGGCGGCACGTATGATATTTCGAAAAGTACTTACGTAAAAGCCAATATTGCCAGGGGCTGGCGGGCACCCAACGTTGCCGAGGCAGCTGCCAATGGCGTTCACGACGGTACCGTCGTGTATGAGATCGGTGATCCAACCCTAAAGCCTGAAACCAGTTTGGAAGAAGATCTCGCCTTTGGCGTAAATGCTAAAGACGTTGATTTTGAGGTTGACCTGTTTAATAACAACATTAATGATTTCATTTATGCAAGGGGCCTTAAAAATTCAATGGGTCAGGATTCCATTAACAATTCATTAAATGCGGTAGGTTTAGGCGCTGCGCCGGTGTATAAGTATACCCAGGGCGGGGCTCAATTATATGGCGGCGAAATTTCCTTTAATGTACACCCCGCTTCAATTTCATGGGTGCAACTGAATACCACACTAAGCTATGTGACCGGGGGGCTGCTCCACGCACCGGATTCTACCAAATATTTACCCTTTGTTCCTCCAACCAGGATCACCGCCGACCTTAAATTTCCGGTTAGTGAGATAGGCGCATCGATAAAAAATGCGTACCTGAAGTTTGGAATGTTAAGCTGCTTTCAGCAAAGCGATGTTTACCAGCAGTATGCCATTTACAGCGGCTTAAATACCGCTTTAACGCCATATGAATACGCGGCAAGTAAAGCAGCTACCAAAGGCTATACGCTGTTTAATGTTGGCGCCGGTGGCGACATCGTTTCGAAAGGGAAAACAGTTTGCAAACTGTACCTCTTCTGCAATAACCTGTTTAACACGGCTTATATTGATTATATGAGCCGCTTTAAATATTACCCGGTAAATTACACCACTGGCAGGGTAGGTGTATTTAATATGGGCCGAAATGTAAGCGTGAAATTATTGATCCCGCTTGATTTTTCTCCGGAGCAGAAATGAAACCTTTGGTGTTCAAATAAAAAACAATTGTAGCTACCCTCTTTTTTTGCCTGCAAAAGAGAGGGTGAACGAGCGTAGCGATGTTCGGGTGAGTCAACCCCTGCGGACATTACCGCCAACGCTTGGTGGCGATTCTAATCACCCCGGATTCGCTACGCGCTCCGACCCTCTCTACGGCAAGCCGTAAAGAAGGTAAAAAAGTTTTGCGGCGAAGAGCAAAAAACGCATACAATTTAATTTTATTTTCGAGAAGGGGCGGCGGTCGGCCAACAGTTGATTTTCCTGAATTTGAATAACATGAATATTGAGGTATATTTATCCGCTGTTCTAATTTTAGATTAATCTTTTTAACCATGAGATCGTCCTATCCATCAAAAAATTTCGCCTGCGCTGTAGTTTTCCTGTTTTTAATCTTTTTTTCTCTAACCGTTAGTGCCCAAACCATAGACCCCTCAGCTTTTAATATGCTGCAATGGCGGATGATCGGCCCGCATCGTGGCGGCAGAACCGTGGGTGCAACCGGTGTTGTGCAACAACCCAATGTATTTTATATTGGTGTAAACAATGGCGGCGTTTGGAAAACCAATGACTACGGCAGAACCTGGCAGCCTGTTTTTGATGAGCAGCCGACAGGTTCCATTGGCGACGTGGCCGTTGCGCCATCAAATCCAAATGTGGTTTATGCGGGCAGCGGCGAGGGGATCCAGAGACCCGATCTTTCCGTTGGCGACGGTGTTTATAAATCAACGGATGCCGGCAAAACATGGGTGAATACCGGATTAAAAGATGCACAGCAAATAGGGGGCGTTGCTATCGACCCGAATGATGAAAACAAAGTTTTTGTAGCTGCCCTTGGTCACCCTTACGGGCCAAATACAGAACGGGGCGTTTACCGGACAACCAACGGCGGCAAAACCTGGGACAGGGTATTGTATAAAGACGAAAACACCGGTGCTATCCAGGTAACTATCGACCCAACCAATTCAAATATTATTTATGCTGATTTATGGGCGGGTAGACAGGGGCCATGGGAAAATGGCCAATGGGAAGGCACCGAAAGCGGCTTATTTAAATCGACCGATGGCGGTACTACCTGGACTAAATTAACAACAGGCTTACCCTCAATTGCTGACGGTTTAGGCCGTATTGGCTTTTGTATTTCGGCAAGTAATCCCAAACGGATGTACGCCTGCGTGGACGCTACAAAAGGCGGAGGCTTATACAGGTCGGATGATGGCGGTGAATCGTGGAAGGAACAAAGTACCGATGACCGCCTTTGGGAGCGCGGCGATGATTTCGCGGAATGCAAGGTTGACCCGAAAAATCCTGATGTGGTTTATATTGCAAACGTGGTTACCTGGAAATCAATGGATGGCGGTAAAACCTGGCTGGCTATCCGCGGTGCACCGGGTGGCGATGACTATCACCGGCTATGGATCAATCCCGAACATCCCGAAATTATTTTACTGGTAAGCGACCAGGGTGCTGAAATTACAGTAAACGGCGGGCAGACCTGGAGTTCGTGGTACAACCAGCCAACCGCGCAGTTTTACCATGTGATTGCGGATAACGCTTTCCCCTACAACGTTTATGGCGGGCAGCAGGAAAGTGGCTCGGTAGGGATTGCCAGCCGGGGAAACGACGGGCAGATCACCTTCAGGGAATGGCACCCGGTGGGGGCTGAAGAATATGGGTACATAGCCCCAGACCCGCTTGACCCCAATATTATTTACGGCGGCAAACTCACCAAATTCGACAAACGCACCGCCCAGGTGCAAAATATATCACCGCAAATTGGTCGCCGGGGTAATTATCGTTTCCTGCGGACGGCACCGGTGATCTTCTCTACCGTCGACCCAAAAAGTCTTTTTTACGCAGGCAATGTGTTGTTTAAAACCATAAACGGCGGAAACTCATGGGCGGTTCTTAGTCCCGACCTTACCCGGAGTACCTGGGACATCCCTAAAAGCGTAGGGATCTATAACAGCGATAAATTAAAGAAAATGCCGCAACGCGGCGTGATTTACACCGTCGCACCATCCCATAAAAATATAAACACCATTTGGATAGGAACTGATGATGGCTTGATACAACTAACCAATGATGGCGGTAAAAGCTGGAAAAACATAACGCCTGCGGAGGTTACTTCATGGAATAAGGTATCGCTGATTGATGCCGGTCATTTTGATGACCAGACAGCTTATGCTGCCATTAATAAGATCAAGCTGGATGATATGAACCCTTATATCTACAAAACACACGATGGCGGCAAAACCTGGCAGAAGATTGTGAATGGTTTGCCCCGTGATCCCGTAAACGCCGTTAGGGAAGACCCGTTATGCAAAGGTTTGCTTTTTGCGGGGACGGAAAGGGCAGTGTATGTTTCGTTTAACGACGGGGAGTTATGGCAGCCTTTAAAGCTGAATATGCCTGCAACCTCTATCCGCGATTTGGTGATTAAGGATAACGACTTGTTGGTGGGTACGCATGGCCGTTCATTTTGGATAATGGATGATATTACCGCGCTGCGGAACCTGGCGAAACTTAAAAGCGGCAGCCAAACCGCGTTATATGAAACCGGCCAGGCTTACAGGGTAAGGTGGAACATGAACACCGATACACCGCTGCCGCAGGAAGAACCTGCCGGGCAAAATCCACCCGACGGCGCAATTATTGATTATTTTTTAAATGACGATGCAAAAGGAGTGATCAGTATGGAAATACTGGATGCTACCGGTAAAGTTGTGCGTACCTATAAAAGTAACGATGCGCCTTATGAAGTGCCGCCGGTAAATATCCCGCTGTATTGGATAAGGCCGCAGCAAATATTATCTGCCGCCAAAGGTGCGCACCGTTTTATTTGGGATCTGCATGCGCAGCCCCTCAGTTTGCCGCCAAACTACGCCATAGCAGCTATTTACGGACAAACAGCACCTAACCCTACTTCGCCGTGGGTAATGCCCGGCGTTTATATGGTTAAGTTGACAGTGGATGGTAAAAGTTATACCCAGCCGCTCACCATAAAAATGGACCCGCGGGTGAAAACATCTCCTATCGAACTAAAAAAACAATATGATCTTTCGGATAAGTGTTACCGTGAATTTAAACAGGCAACAACAACGGCCAATAAACTGCATAGTTTGCAAACACAGGCCTTAAAATTATTACCCAACGCAACCGGCACGCTGGCTGCCGGGATACAAAACATGGCAGATGATGCGTCAAAATTGGAAAAAGGGGAGCGGGGAGGCAAGCAGGACAGCTTTGCAAGTTTAAAAAGCAAGCTATTGGGGTTGATGAATTTAATGCAGGAAAGCGATATGCCGGTAACAACACAGGCATCCAATGCGGTTGGCGATGCCGACGCTTCGTTTAAGCAATTGAATTTACAATTTAATAGCCTAACCGGCGATAAGTTGAGGTTATTGAATGAACAGTTAACGAAGGCGGGATTGGGAAAGATTGTTTTATAAGCTGCATTGCAAGCGGGTTTATTTAAGGCATTAAATCGGGCGCAAGCTCGACAGTGGGGGCGTTTGACCGTATATAAACAGGTTTTCTGTTCAATGTACCGTTTAACAAGAACGGCCAAGCTTCAGGTTTTTTCATTTTTCCGGGCAATGTCAGCGTTAACTGAATTAATTTGCTATCGGGACCCGCTTTAATTACCACTGCCGAATTGGTGTCTTTTAAGGTACCAACTGCTACGGAATCCCCGTTTACCTGCTCCGCCTCCACCTTATACTTATTGCTGCCAATAATAGCTGTCTCCCAATCCGGGGCTTTAATTTTCCTGCTTATTTGAAGATAGCAAATAAGCAGGATTGGGTTGCTCCGTAAGTGCTTTCCATCCTTGTTCATGGGCACGTTGCCGGAATATTGCGTTTTAGTAAAAAGCCAGATTTTTTGCACATGATATTCCCCCTGAAGGCTATAACAGCATAGCAAAAAGGATAACAACAATACTTTCATCATCATTGATAAAATTATGCATTCATTTCCTTTAAAACGCCATAGGGTAGAAGATTGTTATTCTTTAAAAATTCACCGTCCTGATCCGCCGGGCTTTTAAAACTAATCGCTAATCTCCAATTAACAAATCAACTAACCTCAATATTTTATCACGATAAACCCTGTTTTGTGTTTTGTTATACCATTTACAGCATACTCCAGCGAATAGAAATAAGTGCCCGGTAATTGCATAGTGCCATTCTTATTGCTGCGCCCGTCAAATACTTTGGTGCTGTTATCATAACCTTTGGCTTCAAAAACCAGTTGACCGCTGCGGTTCATTATCTGCAATTTGTTATCAGGATAATTGCCGATGCCATCAATCAATAAAAAATCGTTGATGCCATCGCCATTAGGTGATAAACCCTGGTGTACTGTGATCTCTTCACCCATCATTTGCGGATGATCAGCCGGGCTGCTTACGCTTACTGCGTCATAAACGGTGGTAATTCCGGCCCCCGCACGGGTTACGGTAATTACATAGGTTTTGGTGGTTACCCCATCCTGTGCGGTCACAACCGTGGTGATAGTATTGGCACCAACAGTTAAAAGTATAGGGGTAGATGTTGCGCCCGATACTACCGCCGCCCCGTTTACGATTACCGTCGATGTGGTGACCGAAGTCGTGGGAATCACTGCAATACTGGTGGTCGCGTTGGTAACTGATGCGGTGTAATCCCCCGCATCCGGGCCTGTAACGGTGGTTTTGGCCGTAACCGGGTTTGTTAACTTAAGGGCACTTAAATTAGCATTGTTTGACGGGGCCCGGGTTACCGTTACCGTGTAGGTTTTTGTAGTTACTCCATCCTGGGCGGTTACAATGGTGGTAACTGTATTTGGGCCGGCATTTAAGTTAATTGTACCCGATGCTGAGCCGGAGGTAACCATAGTCCCGTTAACTGTCACCGTCGCGCCCGGATTGGTGGTCGTTGGTGTTACGGTTAAAGAAGTTACCGCATTGGCTACTGCTTGGGTGTAGCTGGTTGTTCCGGTTGCAAAAACAGGGGTTAATGCCCCGGTGCTTAATGTTAAGTTTGACAGGGTTGCATCTGTGGACGGTGCGCGGGTCACGGTGATCACATAAGTTTTGGTTGATACCCCATCCTGTGCCGTTACAATAGTTGTAATGGTATTTGGTCCGGCATTTAATGGAACGGGACCGGATGCCGAGCCTGATGCTACCGTTACACCGTTTACCTTTACAGTAGAAGTATTTACCGCCGTGGTAGGGATCACTTCAATACTGGTTGTTGCGTTGCTGACTGATGCTGTGTAATCCCCTGCATCAGGGCCAGATACGGTTGTTTTGGCAGTAGTTGGATTTACTAACGCTAATGCACTTAAATTATCATTGTTTGAAGCTGCCCTGGTAACTGTTACCTTATAGGTTTTGGTGGTTACCCCATCCTGGGCAGTTACAATGATGGTAATAACATTTGCGCCGACATTTAACGGTATTGCTCCTGATACCGTACCTGAGGTTACAGACAAGCCGTCAATAGTTACGGATGAGCCTGACCGGAAAACAGTTGGAGTGATGGTTACCGATGTTATGCTATTAGCCACATTCGCGGCGTATTGACTTGTATTTGCGCTGAATACCGGCGATAAGGTACCGCTACTCAGCGTTAAGGCTGAAAGGGTGGCGTTGGGCGCTAAGGCCCTGGTAACGGTAATGGTATAGGTGGTGGTGGTAACGCCGTCCTGCGCCATAACAATAGTTGGGATGACAGTGTTGCCCACGGCCAGGGCAATATTCCCGCTGGTGGTGCCTGATGTAACGGCAGAGCCATTGACTTTTACTGTAGCATTGGGATCTGTGGTTGTTGGTGTAATGGTTACTGAAGGAATGGCGTTGGCTACATTATCGGTATAACTGGTCGTACTGCCTGAAAATGCCGGCGAAAGCGTACCGGAGCTTATCGTTAAAGATGACAATGTCGATATAGCCGATAGCGGCCCTTCTACCGTTATTTTGTAAGTCAATTTACTAACGCCGTTTTGGGCGGTTACGGTTATGATAATGGTATTTGAGCCCGGGCTAAGCGGAATGGGGTTGCTGGCAGTACCTGATGTGACCGCAACGCCGTTTACGGTAACGGTTGCATTTGGATCCGCGGTGGTGGGCGTCACAACAGCTTCAACATTGCTCCCAACCATTACGTAACCAATGCCGGCGTTGGCCAGCAACGCATTATTTGAAGCCGCCGCACGTGTTATGGTAACGGTGTATGTTTTTGTGCTGGAATGGTCACTGGCGGTCACTACAATGGTAATGGTATTGGCGCCGACGCTTAAAGCTATGGCGCCCGAAGGGTTGCCTGAGGGTACTGCTGAGCCATTTACAGTAATTGTTGCGCCACCATCCAGGGTTGTGAGTGTAACGGTTATTTGTGAAATGCCATTCGCCACACTCGCCGAATAACCGGTGGTACCCGAAGCAAAAGCTGGGCTTAAGCTGCCCGTACTAAGGGCTAAACCCGCCAGGGCAGAACTCGGAAGCGTTACGCCGAAACGCAATTTGGTTTGAGTGCTTCCGCTTAAATTGTAGGCCGTTATTTTATAATCTTTCACCGGGGTAACCACAGTTGGCGTTCCGCTGATCACGCCGGTGCTATTGTTAAAGCTTAAGCCTGCTGGCAATGACGGCGAAATGTAATAACCGCCGGTGGGCATGTATTTTCGTACTTGCCCAAAACCGGGATCGGCAACGTACAGCATGCCGTTTACATCAACCGCCACGCCGTTAGGGGTTTTTAAATTTGACATTACGGTTGTAACCGCACCGCCTCCGGCTGGCAGTTCTTTTACCACGCCATTGCCGCCGTCGGCTATAAATATATTGCCAGTTCCATCGGCAGCCAGCTGCCAGGGCGAATTAAACCCGGTTGCCACAGCGGCAGGCGTGCTGCTGCCCGCCGGTATTTTGTAAAGGGTATTGGCACTCCTATCGACCACAAATATATTTCCAAGCCCATCAACGGCAATGCCGGTTGGCTGACTAAACCCCGAGGCGATGGTTGTAGTCGAGGTAGCGTTGAGTGCAAGTTCCTGAATGGTGGTTCCTTCCGTTCCAAACAGATCGCCGTGCGCATCGGTCGCAACATTATCGACGAGGCTTCCAAAAGGCAACGTCGTCTCAGTAAACCCCGTGGTGGACGTCGTAAACCTGGATGGCACGGTATAGCTTTTGGCACCGAACACATTGCCGGTACTATCAACAGCTACGCCGACTAACTGCTCATTAGCCGCAGTAAAGTATTTAGGCTGTCCTCCAAACTTTGTAAAAACATAATTGCCATAGTTCCCATTGATTCCATAAGATAAATTGCCGGCGGTAAAATTATAAGGGTCGGCTACATAAACATTAAACGAAGTATCAACGGCCACTGCAAAGGGCGCATTAAACGAGTAATCCATAAAAACAGGTATCGTATTGTATCCCTGCGCAGCCACGCCGCTGGAGGTTGGCGTAAGCGGAGCGACGGCTTCGCCGGTTGTAAAACTTAGCGCGCTGCTGTATGATAATGTTGGCAGCGTGCCGGAAACCGTGATGTTTTGCATGGCCGAAGCGCTGCCAAGCGTGTTATAAGCTGCAATGGTATAATTGGTGGTCCCCGCAATTGTGGGGACAGCAACCGGCGTACCGCTGATAACACCTGTGGCGCCGTTAAAGTTGAGGCCAGCCGGCAATACCGGGTTTATATAGTAACCGCCGGTAGGGTAAAACTTGTCTATTACACTATTGGTATTGTCGGCGGCAAACAAATCGCCGTGCCCGTCAATAGCCAGTGCCGTTATCGTGCCCAGGCCCGAGGCAATGAGCACAGGCGTAGTGCTGCCGGCCGGGATTTCTCTTATCGTATTGGCGCTGTTGTCGCTGAAATAGAGGTTCCCGGCGCCATCGATGCAAAGGTTTGCCGGCACGCCCAACCCTGTTGCCAATGTTGTCCACTGACCCCGGTTAGCTGCAATTACGTCGATACTTCCGGCGCCGGCATCCGACACATACACATCCCCTGCTGCATCCACCGCAACTCCCGAAATGGAAGTAAACCCGGTCGCTATAACAACGGGAGCAAAACCACCAGCGGAAAGGTAGTAAGGGTATTCATAAACCGTGTTTGATGACGTACTGCCAACATAAGCATTCCCGGCCTGGTCAACGGCTATTCCCTGGCTGTTGGTAAAACTATGGCCAGGTGACGGGGTTCCTCCGAAGATTAGTGTTGTCGAAGCGCCCGGAGCATACATAGCAAATGAGTACTGTGCAGTGGGTAATGAATTGGGCACATAAAGGTTACCAGCGGCATCGATATAAATTGGCCCGGGGTAGCCAACGTTCAGCGGTGTTGGCGTACCGCCGGCCGCCGGAAACCTTGATACGCCGGCTCCGCTGCTGTTTTGGTTAACGTAAACATTACCG
>Ga0207076_1145_pt1 | contig 16804 bp, 15 predicted proteins | sample Alteio_BWMinHeat_62_FD_153568 | JGI IMG/M metagenome (GOLD analysis project Ga0207076, IMG submission 153568) | Enriched cells from forest soil in Barre Woods Harvard Forest LTER site, Petersham, Massachusetts, United States -... | ecosystem: Environmental > Terrestrial > Soil > Temperate forest >... | reverse complement strand
GCGGCTTAAAAGCAATGAGGGCGAGGAAATCAGGCGTTTGGGCAACATTCGGTGCGTCGGGAGGATGACCAAACCCGGGTCTTCCATAGCCACGAACATCATCATCACGTAATCAAAAGGACGGCTTCCAGCCCCTCCCTTGGTCTTTTTCGAGCGATAGGCCTGATAGGCCAACGCGGTCTCGTAACGGTGGTGGCCGTCGGCGATAAAAAGGGTCGCGGGTTTAATTTTTTTCTGAAGTTCCTTGATCCACTTCGGGTCGGTCACGCGCCAAAGGTGGTTTTGAACACCCTGTGGGAAATCAACTGTTATATCCGCCTTGCGCCCCGTGATTTTTTTCAAAAGCCGGCCCACTCCCCCCTTGTCCGGATAGAGGGAAAAGATACTGCTGAAATTGGCGTCGCAGGCCTTCATGAGCTTCAGCCGGTCAGCCTTGGGACCGCTCAGCGTATGCTCATGGGCCAAAATACCACCCTTCTTTTTCCCAAAAGGGGTCAATTGCGAAAGCCCGATAAAACCCGTCCGCCGGTAGGTCTGGCCGTTCACCTGAAAGGACTGTTGATAGACATAAAGTGAGACGGTCCCATCTTTCTTCAGCCGATTCCTATGGCGCCATTCTAAGAAAGTTTTTTTGGCGCCTAAGTAATCGGAAGTCTTATGAGTTTCATGGCTTGGGTTGCCGAGAATGAGCCGAATGGCGTTAAAGGGGCTTGCGGCTTTCAACCTTTTTTTTTGTTCGGGAGAAATAACGTCATATGGGGGCGCCAAGGCCTTGCTCCATTCGGAAACCTTGGAAAAGTTATATCGAATGCCGCGAAAAGGAATAATGTTCGCCATTATTTCGCCTCTTGTTAAAATGATTTATTTTTCAGAAGAAAAAGATGCTTTCAAAACAGGGCCGGTGGCAGTCGTCTAAGCTACCGATTGTTTTGAAGTTAGCCTTTGGTAGCGAGTAGCCTCTTGACTTCATCCATGAAAGCGTTGATATCCTTAAATTGCCGATAGACGCTCGCGAAACGGACGTAGGCCACGTCATCCAAATCCTGCAGCCGTCGGACGACCATTTCACCTACTTCGGTTGAATTGATTTCCTTGGCCGCTCTTTCCATCAAGGCGTTTTCGATGTCGTCGACCAACGCCTCAATCTTTTCGGAGGAAACCGGTCTTTTTTCAACCGCCTTACGGATCCCGGTTACGATTTTTAACCGGTCAAAGGGTTCACGGCGGCCGTCCCGTTTGACGACCATGGGAAGGATTTCCTCGATTTGCTCGTAGGTCGTGAAGCGTTTTTCACATTTCAGGCATTCTCGACGGCGGCGGATAGCGGAGCCACCTTTACTGGGCCGGGAATCCATCACCTTGTCTTCTTGATGTCCGCAAAAAGGACACTTCATACGGATACTCCTTCTCCATTAACTACAATGGGCGGGATTATACCATAGGTGGATGGAATTCCGGACATGTCTATCAAGCCCTTGGTGTTTACAAAGGTTGGCGTTTCGAATTTGAGGAGAATTTAGGGAATAATCTCGGTTCCGATGCCTTGGGGAGTAAATATCTCTAAAAGTAACGCATGGGGTAAGGTACCGTCGATAATATGGGTCTTATGGACCCCTTGTTTTAAAGCAAGAAGGCAGGATTGGGCTTTCGGTATCATTCCCCCTGAAATGATGCCCTTCTTAATGAGCATGGAGACCTCCTTCGCTTTAATGGTAGAAAGCAGGCTCTTGGGATCCTTTTGCTTTTGGCAAATCCCCGGAACGTCGGTCAAGTAGACAAGTTTTTCTGCTTTTAAAGCTCCTGCGATAGCGCCCGCGGCCTCGTCTGCGTTGACGTTATAGGCATGACCGTCTTTTCCCAAGCCCAAAGGCGCGATAACAGGGATAAACTTCTCCCGGTCTAAGCTTTGTAGAACAGCTGCATTGACTTTCGACACCTTTCCCACAAAACCGATATCCTTACCCGACCGGGATTTGACCCGGGAAGCCTGCAACATGGCTCCATCCTTACCGGATAGTCCTACCGCCCGGCCGCCAAGCGCATGAATCAAATCGACTAATTGCTTGTTGATTTTACCGCCCAATATCTTTTCAACCACTTTCATCGTGGGAAGGTCCGTCACCCGCAGTCCGTCGATGAATTGCGACCGGAATCCCAGTTTTTCGGTCGCCCGGGTGATATCCTTTCCGCCCCCGTGGACCACCACCGGTTTCATGCCGACGAATTTCATCAGGACAATATCCTGTAAAGTATTCCTAAGTTCATTTTCTCCCGATCGGGTGCTTCCACCGTATTTTACGACCACGGTCCGGCCGAACCATTGCTTAATATAAGGAAAGGCTTCCACCAAAATTTTGGCTTTTTGGATCGATTCTTTCACAAAGAATCTCCTAATCTGTCGGGGACAATTCTGAAAATAAAAACCGGCTTGAGTTTTTACGAAGCGGGTACCACGGGCGTTGCCGAAATCGTCGCAGGTGTTTCATCTGATTTTGGAAATTCTTTGTACTCACATTCTTTATTAGGGCAAGAAACATGGGGACCCAAGGTCTTCAGATACTTGTCCACCAGGTAAACACTTCCGCATTGGGGGCAAGGACGAAGAATTGGCTTATACCAGGAGATAAATTTGCAATCCGGGTATTTGTTGCATCCATAAAACACCCCGCGACGCGAACCTCTCGAAACGACTTCCCCGCCGCATCCCAAAGGACATTGAATATTAAGGGAGATGGGTTTTGCAGTTTTGCATTCCGGATATTTGGAACAGGCAAGAAATTTCCCGAAACGGCCCATCTTCACCACCATCGGACTTTCACATTTGGGGCACTTCTCGTCGGTTTGGGTGTCAGTGTCCACTTGAATGGAACCATCGCTGGTTTCCTTGAGACTCTTGGTATTCTGACATTCCGGATACTTAGAGCAAGCTAAAAACTTTCCGTGCCGACCCCACTTAACGATCATAAACTGACCACATTTTTCGCAAGGGATGTCGCTAACCTGCTCGATCTTTATCTTTTCCTCGCCAATCAACTTTTCCGCCTCGGCCAAAGTGTCCTTAAAAGGCGTGTAGAAATCCCGGATGACGTTGCGCCACTCCAACTCCCCTGCTTCCACTTGGTCGAGCTGACCTTCCATTTTCGCCGTGAATTCAAAGTCGAGAATTTTCGGAAAGTTTTTTATCAAAATCTCATAAACCAGGTTACCCAGTTCCGCCAAAAAGAAGCGTCCGTTTTCTTTTTTAACGTAATTTCGGGTCTGAATTGTTTCCAAAGTGGGAGCATAAGTAGAGGGTCGTCCAATACCCATTTCTTCCATTGTCTTTACCATAGAAGCGTCTGTGTATCGCGGTGCCGGCTGGGTGAAATGTTGTAAGGGAATGGGTTCTTTCCAAGTCATCTTATCCGCTTCGTTAATGCCGGAAAGCTTGTTGGGGTTTACTTCTTCGGCGTCATCCCCCCCGTTTTCCCCCTCCTTTTTATCCTCGTCGGCGGCTTCCTCATAAACCTTCGTAAAACCATCAAACACAGTCTCCGTCCCTGTCGCCCGGAAAAGCGCCTCGCCTCCAGTGATCTCAACACTGGTTTCCCGGTAAAGGGCCGAGGACATTTGACTGGCTAAAAAGTCCTCCCAAATCAGCTTGTAAAGCTTGTACTGCTCGGGAGTCAGAAACGTTTTGACCTGATCGGGAGTCCGGAAAGCCGAAGTGGGTCGAATGGCCTCATGGGCATCCTGAATCTTCTGTTTGCTCGCCGTATCCCGGTCGCCGGGACTTAGGTACTTGGGACCATAAGTTTCCTGGATGAATTTGGCCGCTTCCGCCTTCGCGTCAGGTGATACTCGTTTAGAATCCGTGCGCATATAGGTAATCAAGCCAACCGGGGCAGATTCACCCACTTCAACACCTTCATAAAGGCCCTGTGCAATAGACATGGTTTTCCTAGCCCCAAACCTTAGTTTTTTATAAGACTCTTGCTGGAGTTTGGAAGTCGTGAAAGGCATCGGTGGTTTTTTTGACTTTTCCCTGTGTAAAACAGCTGAAACACTAAAATCTGCCTGGAGCAAGCTTTGGATCAAGGCTTGGGTTTCTTCCTGGGTTTTTAAATCAGGCTTCTCGCCTTTTAGTTTTGCAAGCTTAGTCCGTATCAACCGGTCGTCATGGGTCAAAAAATCGGCTTCCAAGGTCCAATATTCGACCGGCTTAAACCCTTCAATTTCTTTTTCCCGTTCATAAATCAATCGCAAAGCCACCGACTGGACCCTCCCCGCTGAAAGACCTCGCCTGATATTTTTCCATAAAAGGGGACTAATTCCGTAACCCACAAGCCGGTCCAGAACTCGGCGGGCTTGTTGGGCGTTAACCATATTGAGATCGACTTCACTGGGAGTTTGTATGGCTTCCTCAATAGCGTGCTTAGTGATTTCATTCAGCCGTAGCCGATAGATGGTGGGCACCTTTTCCAATAGGCTCAGGAAATTCTTGATATGCCACCCAATTGCCTCTCCTTCTCTATCTGGGTCTGCAGCGAGATAAATGGAAGAGGCTTTCAGGGCCGCTTTTTTGAGTTGATTAATAATAGGGGCTTTCCCCCGAATAGGCCGGTATGTTGGTTCGAAGTTATTTTCAACATCCACGCTCAATTTGCTTTTAGGAAGGTCGATCAAATGGCCTTTAGACGCTAAAACAATGTAATCAGACCCAAGGTACTTATTGATTGTTTTCGCTTTGGAAGGAGACTCGACGATGACTAGTTTTTTGGCTTCTTCCTTTGGTTTCTTGGCTTTTGCCACGATCGCTCCGAACAAAATGGGATAAAAGGTTGAAAAATCAACCTTTCTACAATTGGGCAAGAATAGGCAGGCTACTAGGGTTTGTCAAGTTTTCGAAATTCACCGCCAGCGGCTGAAGAAAGCCCTGAATCGCTTCAAACCCTTTTAAATGGGCGGAATTCATCGCTGAACAGTTTCATGAAAATTTTTGTTTTGGATCGTCGAAAGGGATTCCTGGGAGAAAAATTTAAGCCCTAAAGTAACAATGTCCAGGCGCTTGTTGAATCAACCCCTTCATTTCAGCTGTAAGTAAAAGTTCATTCAAGCGCCTTAAAGGAATTTGAGTTTCCCGTGCGATCGCGTCCACATGGACCGGAGTATAGGCAAGCTTATCCAACAATACCTTTTCTTCCTCACTCAGACTATCAAGAGAAACCAAATAAGAATGGGAGGATCGTCGAGATTTCAGTACTGTTTCTGCAGCTAAATCCTGGAATTCATGCAATAGATCCTCTATTCGCATAACCAGTTTGGCTCCCTGTTGAATCAAGGCGTTGGTTCCTTCTGATTGGGTGTTTTCAATGTGCCCGGGAACCGCAAAAACCGTCCTTCCCTGGTCAAGGGCGTGATCAACCGTGATAAAAGAACCACTATCTTTTTTCGCTTCAATCACTAGAACACCTTTGGCGGCACCGCTGATCAGGCGGTTTCTTTGGGGAAAATGAAGGGCCAACGGTTTGGAGTGGAGGGGGTATTCGCTAAAGACCGCTCCTCTTTCCTTGATTTCCCCTGCTAGTTTTTTGTTCTCGGGGGGATATAGGTTTAAGAGACCACTTCCTAAAAAGGCCAAAGTACGACCCTTGGAATATTTAAGGGCGCCCTGGTGGGCGATGGAATCAATGCCCCTGGCCAAACCCGAAACCACCGTATATCCGGACTTCGCCACATCTTCCGCGAATTTCAATCCAATTTGTCTGCCATAATTGCTCGGTTTGCGACACCCAATAATAGCAATGGCCTTCTCGTCTTCAGGCCTGTAATCCCCTGCCATCCACAATACAAAGGGTGGATCATAAAGATCTTTAAAAACCTTTGGGAATCCCTCTTCCCCTTCAACCAAAACCTTGAATCCATGTTTAAACGCTATTTCCAGCTCCGCCTCAACCCTCTCTAAAGGCTTAGAAAAGGAAAGAACTTTCTTCGCACAGGCGACTGTCCAATCAGGTAACCCGCCTAGAAGGTCAAGTGAGGCGCCCCAGATATCTTGAAGATCGGGAAAAGCGTCACGGGCTGACTGAAGCCGTCGGGGTCCAATAACGCCCGTTAGGTGAAGGGCCAACAAGGATTGGGTTGAATTCATTGGGAACCATCCATACTTTTACTACTCGGGTAAAACCGCTTTATTAGGGCCCACTTCCTGGGCCTGAAGCAACAGTTTCACGGCGTTCTCATAAAGAGTGTGATGATCCGAAGCGTGTTTGGGGAAAGAGGACGCACTTACATTTATAAAAACGGGAGGCGCGTCACCCATGACTTCCTTGAAAAAACGAAAAACCCGTTTGGCGATGATTCCATAGGTGTTATTAGCGGTGTCAGGAAGAATAATTCCATATCGATTAGGATCTAAACGACAAATAACATCCACGCGCCTTAAACTTTTCCATAGAATTTCAGCAATTTGGGTCGCGATAACCTGGTCATCAGGCTTGGCCGAGTCAGGACCCACGGAAGACACGCTTAAAAAAAGCAAACTCATTGTCCGAGAATATCGTTTAGCCCTCTCCACCTCAATCGCTAAACACTCCTCGAAGTAATTTCGGTTAAAAAGCCTTGTTACCTCATCAACTAAAACCATAGGGCGACGACCATCTTTTTTTTCAGGCTTCCTTTTCTCAGACAAATTCTCGAATAACTTTGGTTCTTGTTTCCCAGGTGAGTTTGTAGGCATGTCAAGTTTAGGGGTCGACGAAGAAACAGGAGTCGGCGTCTCCATTGTTCCGGTCCAAACGAATTGACGAACGGCTTTTTCCAAAATTTCCCGCCAAGCCCGCCAAACGGCTCCCAGCTCCTCCAAAAGTTTTTGATCGTACGATTGAGAAATTAGGTGTGCGCAGCCTAAAAGAATATAATCTTTCTTTGGTCGGTTTAAAACCAAGAATATCCCACTACTGGGTTTTAAGATTCGCAAAGAACCCGATTTATTGAAAACTGGTTTTCCCGTCATATCAGGGTAAGTTTTCAATGGAATGTTGGCGAGGGTCAATCGTTCTTCAACTCCCAAACGGTAAAGACAAGTCTCCACGACCTCCTCATTCCCGTCAAACGCCAAGATGCTCGGCACTTCTTCCGGAACATTAGAATGAGCCAAAAAAACACAATCAAATTTGAATTTTTCACGAATTTCCTTACAGCAATCGGCGAGAGCTACCTTGTTTATTTTCGGTTGGCTGCATAATCGGGTTAATTTTTCAACAAATATTGATTCAGCCATCATAAAAAGCCTTTCAGGGCTAATAAGTTTGGAAGAAGGAATGTCCTAATTACGTCCGTTCAAATTGTCCGAGCTTTAGTTTATCATAGCCATGGCGTGTCAGAAGACATAATAGCTTTCCTCATGCTAGTTCGAATTGCGTTCGGGTAATGAGTTATTCAATATGATTATGGTGGAATTTGATAAAAAGTGGTCTTAGCCTCAATTCACTTCACTTTAATCGCTTGGAAGATGGCCCTTAACGAGGCTGCGTCAGGAACTAGTATAAAATAACCGCCTATCGCCTCCTGAGTGTCGATGAATTTCGTTTCAATACAAATGACTTTTGTGATCTCGTCGATGTTGTGTGTAACAGTTTTGAGAACGGCCCCAGCCATGTCAAAGACCAAGGATGGAACGGAAATTAACAAAAGCATCCCCAAAAATTCATTTAAGGCGCTCAAGTAGGCCCCTGTTAGAATATTTCCCGCTTCCTTGATTGCGGAGTGTCCCATCTCCGTCAAAATTTGGCTCGTTCCAACCGGCTGCTTCAAAAGCATGTCAGCCAGATGAATGGCGGAGTCCCTGGGGAACAAAAGAATAATTTTCCCGGTCGCGTCCCCAAGGATGGAGAAAGTGAGTCCCGCGACCAAGGTGTTGGGATCCCCGACCAGTCTTGGAATATCCGCCAATGAAATAACATTAGCTTTGGGAACAGTGATAAAAACCTTTTTGCCTAAAAGTTGTGAAAGGGCCGTGGCGCCATGTCCGGCACCAATATTGCCTACTTCTTTCAAAGCGTCCAGTTGAGCCGGATTAATTTCATCGAGATTGAGTAGCACGGGTGTCGTCCTTGTCGAAAAGGGGGTGTTCAATTTGAAACCGCTTATCTTTTAAATCCTCTATCAGAGAATTCACATCCAGAATCAGCGCTATCTTACCACTCCCCAGGATGGTCGCGCCTGAAAAACCACGAATTCCTTTCAACATACGATCCAGTGATTTAATGGCGATTTCCTGCTGGGCAATAACTTGATCAACCCAAAGACCCACATGCGATTCGCCAACTTCAACAATCAGTATGCTCTCAATTTCCTCATCCCCGACAGGGGTTAAAGGAGCTTCCATTTCCAATAGTTCTTGAAGCCGATAAACCGGTATGACTTCCCCACGAAGCATTATGGTTTCTTGTTGCTGAATTTTGCGTTTTTCCGATGGGAGGATTTCAACCGTTTCAACAATATTGACCACCGGTATGGCAAAAATCTCATCGTTACACTTCAGCAAAAGCGCCTTAATAATGGCCAAGGTCAATGGAAACCTTAAAATGAAAGTCGTTCCCTGGCCTTTTCGACTTTGTATTCGAAAGGTTCCGCCAAGAGATTCCACTTTAGTTTTCGCCACATCCACTCCCACGCCACGACCTGAAACTTCGTTGGCCGTATCAACTGTGGAGAACCCAGGAAGGGCTATTAACCTTACCACCTCTTCATCAGTTAATTTGCCAACATCTTCTGCGGTAATGAGACCCTTGGCGACAGATTTTTTTCGAATAATATCCGGATCAATTCCTTTTCCGTCATCCGAAACAGAAATCAAAACGTAGGACCTCTCCCGTTTCGCCTGAAGCCTAATGACACCATATGATTCTTTTCCTTCTTTTATTCTTTCCTCAGGCAGCTCAAGTCCATGATCTACGGCATTTCGGAGCAGATGCACGAGAGGCTCGCTCATCTCCTCGAGAACCGTTCGATCCAATTCTACCTCTGCCCCTTCCATTTCAAGATCCACCTGCTTATTCAAGGATTTAGCCAGATCTCGAACCATCCTTGGAAATCGTTCAAAAATTTGCTTAACCGACATCAAACGGACTTTCATGATTTCATCTTGAAGTTCATCGGTTATATGATTGAGCTGAGAAAGTGGGTCGGAAAGTTCCTTCAATTCCCTCGAATGAGCCACCTGTTCAAAACGGACCTTTGAAATGACTAATTCTTGGACCAAAGCCATCAATTTGTCCAATTTGGACGTATGAACTCGGATAGTTGGCAATACAAATGCCCTTTCTTCGGCGGCCAGGCTTGGGTTCGAATTAGCAGAAAAGCTTGCCACCTTCCGAGGCTCTTTGTTTGACCTATTTTCTTCGTGATAAGGTTCAACGGAAATTTTGGAAACTTCTCCAATGGTCGAGAAAGCCTGTTGCAGTTTAGTTATTGGGTTATCCGTAACTACAATTAGAAAAAACCGCCGATCAAAAAGGCCTTTTTCAATTTCGGTGGGCGGCGGGTCGGTTTTAACAATCTCCCCCAATTCATTGACGATTTTGAGAACCATAAAGGATCTAACTTCTTTAAAAACACATTCGGCGGAAAGTTCTACTACTACTTTGAAGACCGAAAAACCGTTCATACGAGCTTGCGACAGGACTTCAGCTTCCGATTCCGAAAAAGCCAGAGGAGTATCCTTGTCCCCTTCCTTATTGGAAGGATGAACTAAAGGAATTGAGGGATCGCTTCCCTTTTGGGTCGATTGATCCAGAAGGTTGAGTGACGATTGCATGTCGCCTTCCTCAATCACGTCTTGCGTGGTCAGAATCTGAACCCATTTTTCCAATTGATCCAAGCAGACAAAAAGCGCGTCAACCAATTGGGTTGAGAGATTTTTCGTCCCCGATCGAATGGGTTCCAAAACCGTTTCCATTTGATGAGTGAGACGAGCCATTGGTTCATATCCCATGGTTGCGGACATGCCTTTAATGGTGTGGGCCGCGCGGAAAATTTCACGGATTGCTTCAAGTTGGGAAGGATCCTTTTCCAAAACCACCAAAGAATTATTTAGAGCGGAAAGATATTCCCGGGCTTCGTTTAAGAAGACGTCTTTATAGTCGCTGGTTTCCAAATTAAACTCCTAGTCCCTAATCACAAAAAAGTGAATGGGATTGCTCATTTTAACGGATAAAAATAACCTTTGGGTAAGCTATCAAGCTGGGAGCCTTTTAATTCTTAAATTTAGGGATTTTTTCGTAAAAAGGGTCAAAACAAATTCAAAAGGGATATTACTTGTTTGCCAAAAATCCCGTAACCTGGCTGGCGATTTGACTCAGAGTCATCTGTTTGTCAACTACTCCGGCTTCAACTGCAGCCTTTGGCATACCGTAAACAACGCAACTTTCTTCGTCTTGGGCGAATGTTTTTCCACCCGCTTTCCGAATCTCTCTCAAGCCCTCTGTTCCGTCCTTTCCCATTCCAGTTAATACAATTCCAATGCTATCTTTTCCGGCCGCTTTCGCCACCGACCTCATCATTATGTCCGCCGATGGTCGGACCCCCATCCGCGGGGGGTCGTCATTTAAGGCGACACGAAAAAAACTTTTCGATCTTTCTATTGTCAGGTGTCGGCCCGCTGGTGCGACGTAAACAGAATTCTCAAAAATTTCTTGCCCATCCTCGGCTTCCCTGACATCTAATCGACTCACTTCATCTAAACGTCTAGCCAAGGCCTTGGTAAAGCCGATAGTAATATGTTGAACGATTACAACAGCTCCTGGTAAAGCCGGAGGAAAAAAGGATAAAAACTCATTGAGGGCGCGCGGCCCTCCGGTGGAAGAACCTACCGCAACAATAAAACCAGCGTGTTTAGGAGGCAGGGTTGATTTTTCAGACGGTTTAACCCCAAAATTTTGTATTCGGAACGGAGACTTAGTTATTTCGGAATTTTTCGGCTCCCCTGTTTTGGGACGGCAACGAGCGGCCAATTTAATCTTTTCAATCAGCTCTTCCTTTATTCCGCGAATATCCCCAATGGGTTTTCCCAGAGGTTTTAAAACACAATCAAAAGCCCCGACTTCTAATGCACGGATAGTTGTTTCCGTTCCTTTCCCCGTGTGGCTCGACAACATGATAATTGAGGTTGGATTTTCACCCATGATGGCTTCTAATGCCGCCAGCCCATCCATCTGTGGCATCTCGACATCCATGGTGATGACTTCTGGTTTTAATGTTTTATTTTTTTCAATGGCCTCAAGACCATTTTGTGCCGTGTCAATAACTGTGATCAATCCTCCCGAATCAGCCAAAACCTCCGTTAACATTTTTCGCATAAAAAAAGAATCGTCAACCACGAGAACCCGAATTCCTTTAGTGTAATCGGCGAACATCAGAAATTCCCCAAGACGATTTTTTTCATCCAGCTCATATCCCCGTAACTCGTTTGAGCGCTTCCTGAACGCGAGGCGGATGAAAAGGCTTAATAATAAAATCACGGGCTCCGGCTTGAATTGAGTCAATGACCATGCTTTGTTGACCCATCGCACTTACCATAATTATCTTGGCGTCAGGATCAAAAGCGCGAATCGCTTTCACCGCTTCAATTCCATCCATCTCCGGCATGACAATGTCCATGGTGACAATATCTGGTTTCAGAGCCGTATAAAGATCAACGGCCTCACGGCCGTTCGCCGCTTCACCGGCAAGCGCGAATGGTTCTTTTAGGATTATTCCCTTTAAAATGGTTCTCATGAAAGACGAGTCGTCGACAAACAAGACTTTAATGGCCAAGATTTTTTACCCCCACGAGAGAAGCCTTTTCCCAATCCGGTAAGGCCCTTGCGTCATCAAAACTAAATGTTTTTTCGATTCGAAACAAGAGGACCAATCGTTGATTTATGCAAATCTTTCCGGCAATAAAATCGGTCCCGATATTTAAAAAGGGCTCCAAAACAGGTTCAATCCGTTCCGCGGAAATCTTTAAAACCTCAACAACCTTATCAACTAAAAGACCCAGAGCCTGGTCGTGAATTTCCATGACCAAAACTCTACTCTCGTCCGTTTTTTCAATCAAAGGCATGTCAAATCGCCTTTTTAAATCTAAAACGGGGACAATCCTGCCACGAAGATTGATAATTCCTTCCAGAAATTTAGGAGCCTTGGGCATCATTGTCATTTCAGAAACACGAATAATTTCTCTTACCTGGCGAATGCCAATCCCTAATTCACATCCCGCGATTTGGAATACAACTAATTGGAGTTCACCATTCTCTTTTTTGGGGAGCGATTCTTTGTCAATATCCGTAAGTTCCACGTTCATTCCTCTCAATTAACCGACAAATGGAATATGTTATGGCTTATCAACTGATCAAATCCATCGGGAGAGTTGGGTGAGTCTTCTAATTTCTACCCGGCCATCTATTAATGAAAAAATAATCGTTCTTCCTTGGCTTCCTCCAACGTCCTCCGCCACAACAGGTACGCCCATCTCCATCAATTTTTCCCGGCTCGCCGCGACGTTCCGCAGTCCAACAGGAACAGGCTGGTGAACAATCGCTTCAAACATATTTGCCCCGCCAATCAATTTAGCTTCCAACTCCTGTAAATTACATCCACGTTCGGTCATTTCAGTTAAAAGAGCGTTTATCGCCGTATCAGCATACTTGCCCAATATTGGATTGGAAGAGTGAAGTCGGCTGGATGGCAACATGACATGAGCCAAACCGCCAATTTTTTTTTTACGGTCGTAAACCGTTACACCCACGCAGGAACCCAAGCCATATGCAAGAAGCCTATCAGGGCTGAAGGTGATTTTATATTCGGCAATTCCTACGGCAAAATCTTTTTCAGCCATTACCAGTGATTCCGAGTGAGTTTTGGAAAGCGCTGAACAATCGTTTCAGGGATCCCGCCTCTGGAAGGAGAAAAAAACTTCCGGTCAATTGTTTTTCGTTTTCCATTAGTTCAGTCTGAATAACGATGGCCACTTCCTCTTTTTGTTCCAATTCAACAAGGACCGTATCCAAAATAGCTTGCGCCATATCTAAAACTAAACCAGGCAATCCGTGAATCATTTGGATATGAAAAAGGCGGAAAAGTGCGTTCAGATAGGCTCCCGCCAGGATATTTCCCAATTCTTTGATGGAGGACTGGCCCAATTCAGAAAGGGTTGAAGAGTTGACATCCGGCTTACCGATCAACATTCCCGAGAGTTCCGACAAGCGTTCTAAGGGGAAAAATATCAGAATGACTCCACCGATTTCACCGTATACAGGCATGTGGACCGCCGCCACGTTTTGGTCAAGACCGCCCAGAAATGCTGCGATTGCGTCAGTTCGCAATACCATAACTTTGGTCACGGACAAATCGATACGCTTTCCAACCATTTGAGCGAGCGCCGTCGCGGCATTCCCAGCTCCAATATTCCCAATTTCCTTCAATGCATCCAGTTGAAAATCAGTGAAAATTTCGGGTTTTTTTTCCATGTAATTTCACTCCAAACTTCCGGATGTGGGTAAGTCGAGGCGCTGCGTTCTTAGTTCAATCAATAACTTTTTTCCTAGTCGAGGGCCTTCTTCACGGCCTCTAATACATTAGAAGGCTGAAAAGGCTTCACAATGAAATCTTTCGCTCCGGCTTGAATAGCTTCCACTACCAGGGATTGTTGTCCCATTGAACTACACATGAGGATTTTGGCAGCGGGGTTTACTTTTATGATTTCACGAACTGCGTCAATTCCTCCCATTTCGGGCATAATGATGTCCATAATCATGAGATCCGGTTTTAAGGCTTTATATTGATCGATCGCCTTGGCCCCGTTCTCAGCTTCGCCCACAACTTCATATCCCGATCCCACTAAGATGTTCTTCAACATCATCCGCATAAAAGACGCGTCATCAACAAGCAAAACTCGATGAGCCACCGTACCCCTCCTTAGACTTTATTAGAACCTTTTTGCGTTTGATAATTAGAGTTATAAAGCACTATCACCACGTTCCCCCGTTCGAACGCGAATAACGTCTTCCAACGGCAAAACAAAAATTTTCCCGTCACCAATTCGTCCGGTTCGGACCGTATCCAAAAGCAAGTCGACGACTTTTTCTAAATCCACATCAGGAAGGGCGATTTCAATACGAATCCTCGGCTGATATTGTACCTTATAATCGGCATCCTTAATCGAATCCACCTGGACTTTTTGATAGCCAAAACCAGACCCTTCCGAGAGGGTGACACCCCTTATCCCAGCTTCCCAAAGGGCTTTTTTCACTGGTTCAATTTTTTTAGGCGGGATCATGCAAATCAATAGTTTCATCGGGGTTCCTATTTAATCAATTTCGACTTATTGGCGCTCGGAGAAACCTGCAATTCCTTGTCCCAAACTTGGATTTGCTGGATCATTTCGACAGCTTGCATCATTTTCTCTTCTTCCGGATTTGGAGAATCCATGTATTTTTGATACTCAATGACCGCCTCTTCCCACCAACTTTTAAAACGATATATTTCCCCCAAATGGAAGTGAATCTCATACAAATCCGGTTTTAACTCTTGGGTTTTTTTCAGTTCAACCATTGCCTCATCCCACCACTTTCGTCGAATATAAACCTTGCCAAGTTGCAGGTGAGCGCCGGGATATCGCGGATCGCAAGTAACTGCCTTAGCGAGTACCTTGATCGCGTCGTCATATTCCTCTAAATTCAGGTAAACTTCCCCCAAATGGGTCAACGCCTCCTGGTTTTTTGGAGTTAACCTTATCGTCTCTTGGAATTCCCTCGCGGCCTCGGAAAATTGACCCGTACCCTTGTAAAGATTTCCCAAATTAAAGTGAAGCGATGGATTTTCGGGATCCGCCATAATTTGCTTGATCAACACTTCAGAAGCTTCGGAGAGAACATTACGTTTTTTTAATGCAACCGAAAGATTATTTTGAGCTGTTTTGTAATCCGGTTCATATTCGATCGCCTTTTTAAACGCATCAATAGCCTTGTCATATTGGCTCAATTTAAAATAAACAACTCCGAGATTGTTATAGGCTTTCGCGTATTGGGGATTCAGTTGGATGGCTCGTTGATAATGTTGAATCGCTTCCTGGATCATTCCCCCGTTCTTATAAGCCACCCCCAAACTATTGTGAATGATTGCGTTTTTCGGGTCAAACTCAAGCGCCTTCTTGTATTCCGTTATGGCTTCTTCAAAACGTCCTTTATCTGCAAGGGCTAACCCAAGATAAGTAAGCGCCTCCGCGCTCGAAGCAATTGAAACATTGAGTTCAATCGCCTGGGAGATTTCACGAATCGCTTCATCATAAAGATTCACCTTATAATAGTAGACCCCTAAGTAATAATGCGCCTCGGCGTTCGCCGGATCGATTTCTAAAGCTTCTCGTACTTGCTGAGTCGCATGTTCGCTTTCCCCCATTTTGAAATAAGTAACCCCCAGTTCGAAGTGCGCCATGCTGGAGCGCGGTGCGATTTCAATCGCTCGACGCAGTTGCATTGCCGCTTGATCCGACCGGTTGAGTTCCCTTAAGGCAACCCCGGCCTGAATATAGTTCTCAACGACTTTTGGCGCCAACTCAATGGCTTTGTCAAAAGTTCCAAGGGCATCTTCCAAAAAACCTTTCAGTAAATAGATCTCACCCAATGAACGGTAAAACTTTTCCTCATAAGGATTTATTTCGATCGCGCGTTTATACTCACGAATCGCTTCATCCAGAAGCCCCTTTCCTTTGTAGGCGGATGCGAGGCTTAAATAGGTTTCAACATTGGAGGAGCCTGCGGGTTGGGCCGCAACCTTTTCAGCGACCTTTTCTTCCATCGTTTTCGATCGCTCAATAGCTAAAAGCGCTTGGGCCCCTTGGCCAAAATTGGGGTTTAAATCTGTAGCGCGCTTAAATTCTCTCTCAGCTTCCTCGATCATATTCTTGTCACCATAAACAAAACTTAAATTGTAATGAGCGATTGCGTATTCCGGATTCAATGAAATTGCTTTTTTAAATTCAATCAAAGACTCGTTGATCATGGCCTTCTTGTAATAAACCTCGCCCAAAATGTTGTGAAGGTCGGCAAAAAAAGGGTTCTTTTCAATAGCTTTTTTAAATTCACCAATTGACTCGTCGAACATCCCCATGCACTTGTAAACAATGGCAAGGTAATGACGGGCGAAAGGATGATCTGGATTTAAGGAAAGAGATTTCTGGTACTGTTCAACAGCGGCCTCATATTGGCCCGTATAGCGAAAAGCGTTCGCGAGATTGTAAAAGGCCTCCGCGTCCTGGGGAAACATTTGAACCGATTTTTTATACGCCTCAATTGAACGATCAAAAAGACCCGTATGACGATTGACCGCTTTGAGATTGTCCTGCGCTTGAGTGTTTTCCGGATCCACCTCCAAAGCCGTCTTGAATTCCTTAATAGCTTCCGCATACATACCCTTCGAATAATAAAAAACTCCGAGATTGTTGTGCGTGGAAGCATCGCCTTGGTCGGCTCCGTTTGCCATTTCGCGAATGGTTTTTGTTTCAGGACGGGAAGGCATAATTCACCTTGAAGGGGGGCAACAGAAAATTTTGTTCATCGATTAGTTTATCGGGATTGAGAATGGAATACAGTTCATCTCTCAACTTGCCCAAACAGTAATAGAGGTCGTTTTTTTTGCCAAAAAGATAGGGCGGCAAGGGCTCGATCTGATCAGTCTTAAGTCGAGTCACTTCTTTAACCTGATCGACCCAAAGAATGAACTGTTGCCCCTTTTTTTCTAAAACAACAAACCAAGTTCCATCTCGTTTTTGAACATCTTCAAG
>Ga0207076_1144_pt1 | contig 16911 bp, 14 predicted proteins | sample Alteio_BWMinHeat_62_FD_153568 | JGI IMG/M metagenome (GOLD analysis project Ga0207076, IMG submission 153568) | Enriched cells from forest soil in Barre Woods Harvard Forest LTER site, Petersham, Massachusetts, United States -... | ecosystem: Environmental > Terrestrial > Soil > Temperate forest >... | reverse complement strand
GCTCATAATCATCCTAAGAAGCTTATTTTACAAGCACCCTATTATAGCCTGCCTGATGCCATGAATCATCTAAGGCCTTCTTTCGACACAACTAAGATTGCATTCCATTTCAATACCTATCAATACTTAAAAATGACCACTGCACCAGTTGTTATTTTCCATGGCGACCAGGATAAAATGTTCTACTACGGTTCATCGGAAAAGTTACGTACTTTCTTTAAACCCCAGGATGAATTGATTACGCTTAAAGGTGCCGGGCACCCCTTTATGGATCAAAATCCTGTTTATTTAGATTCTTTGAAAAGTGTTCTACGTTAAGAGCTCGGCCAACGGTGCCTCAATTGATCGCATTAAAACGAATGATTTGGTGCTCGGTGTAGCCGTTGACTTTTTTTTAACCTTCTTTCGAGGTGATTAAATTATGAAACCTAAGTTATTTTTACTTCATTTTGCAGGCGGTAATAAGTATTCCTATCAATTTTTACTCCCTTATTTAAATGATTTCAATGTAATTACTTTGGAATTACCCGGCAGGGGAAGACGGGTAAAAGAAGCATTAATCGATGATTTTGATATTGCGGCGACAGATCTTGTAAAACAATTTATGGACAATGGGCCGTTATCAAATTTCGTTATTTATGGCCATAGCATGGGAGCGAATCTTGCTTTGAAAATTGCAGAATTGCTTTCCGAATTAAAGCAGGGTCCGCGGGCTATTGTAGTTTCGGGAAGTCCTGGACCTGGTATAGAAGTGAAATTGAAACGTCATTTACTCGAAAAAAATGCATTCAAACAGGAATTGAAAGAAATAGGCGGTATGCCTGATGGATTTTGGCATGATGAAGATATTTTCGATTTTTTTGAACCTATTTTACGCGCTGATTTTAAATTGGCTGAGAATGTTGATCCCTTAACGTTTAAAGCAATATCCTGCCCGATTTATGTTTTGATGGGAGACCGGGAGGAGTTAAATAAATATATTGATAATTGGCAATCCTATACGTTGAATAAAGCTGATTCAAGAATCTTGAAGGGCGGGCATTTTTTTATTTATCATTTTCCAGAAATTATTGCGAGAACAATAGTTCAAGGTTATAATCAAATTCATCACCACGGTTAATAATCAGATAATTTGGATGGATTGACTAGTGTTTTTATCGCTTTAAGATTTTTTATTAGATAGGCACTCGCTAAAAAAATCAGTTTTGATTTCCCTTTGTGTATGAGGGCGATTGTTTCGTTACTGCTAATTAATAATTTATATTTTACACCCCAGGAGTTTTTGGGTTATGCAAACCAAGTTGGGTGGTTTCAACCCAAGACGTTATCAAGAATCAAGTGATCGATAATTGTAATTCATTTTATAAAGGCAATGTATAAATCATCAACAGGCGGTTTTATTATATTGATAAATGTATGTATTAGCTGTGACAATGAATAGTTTATAATAATCGTCAAAAAAGCTTACTGGACATAGATTATAAGCATTTGAAACTTTAATTAGAGCGGTTTGTTTGATTATCAACGAGTGATAACTGAACATTATCTAATGCGGTAATCGAGTGCCTGCACCAGCTTGAGCGTTTTCAATTAAAAATTACCGCACTTTTAAGTACGATTCTAAATAACGGAAGCTTCCTACTGTTTTCAGAGAGCTATTGATAGATTAATTTCAATTATCAAACGTAAGTGAGCGAGCCATGTTTTGACCCGGCCAAAACAGTTGGCTCGCCGGGCAATGTCATTAAGTTAAGGGATAAGCCACTGATACAGTGTTATTAAGTTAAGAAAAAGGAAATAAAAAAAGGATTGCAGTAAGTAGTTTTGAATCGACTAAAACACAAAACACTACTACAACCCTAATGGCCGAGATAAAAATAGGAATAAAAATCATTTCTGAATTAAAAAGCTTTGTTTCACTGGTTGTCCATAACGATAACCTGATGAATAATTTCCGGAAATCCGATAAAGATTTTACCAGAAACAGAAAACTACCCTTCGAACGACTTGTTTTACTGATAGTTAAGCTTTGCAAGAAAACCCTTAGCATCGAGTCAGAGAAATTCTTTGAGGAATTAGGCGAGCCGGATACCTGCACTGTAAGTGCCTTCACCCAACAAACGATTAAACTGAAGGCGTCCTTTTTCCATTTGTGGAACAAGGTGCTTTGGAGCAGCTACTATTATTATAACGGGAGTAAAGTAAGGCGATGGAACGGCTTTCGGGTTATTGCTGCGGATGGTTCCAACGTTAGTTTGCTTAATACACCTGCTTTAAATAAGCATTATGGTGGCCAAAGCAATCAAAGCTGCAATTTTGTACAGGGCAAAACCTTTTATTATTACGATGTACTTAATGAATTGGTTCTTTTCCCCGGGATAATGCCTTATCGTTACGGAGAAGTAGTAATGGCTTACGATGGTATAGATCAACTGGAAGAAGATATGCTGGTTATTTATGACAGAAATTTTTGCAGTTATAAAATGTTTGCTTTACACCTTTGGGCAGAGAAGGAGATCAAATTTGTTATCAGAGGGAAGGAGAACCAAAACATGATACGCGAATTTATAGCAAGTGGTAAACCCACCGCTATTGTCCATCTGCCTCCAAACTCAGAGGGTATCAGTGGATTACGGGAGAGTGGGTTTATCGTTACAAAACAAACCTTACTAAAAGTGAGATTGGTTCGGGTAGAATTAGAAAAAACGACAGAAGTACTCGTTACCAATCTATGGAAAGAGGATGGCCATACAAACAGTCAATTTAAAGCGCTTTATTTTTTGAGATGGGGTGTAGAAACCAACATATCAATTCAGAAAAACATCTTGCAACTAGAGGCATTCAGCGGATTAACCGTAGAATCAGTCGAACAGGACTTTTATGCTACAGTTTTTCTCACAAACCTGCACGCTGTATTGATCAAAGATGCACAGATAGTGGTGGACGAAAACTCGGCAAACAGGAAGTACCCCATGAAAGTGAACAATAATAAATCTATGGGCAAGCTAAAGGTTAACCTTGTATCGCTATTCATAGAAAACGACGTTGGAAACATATTAAAGATTCTTCATAGCCATTTTATTAGGGATGCATTGCCCGTACGCAGGGATAGATCGTATGTCCGAGTCAGGAAAAACAAACAGAGCAAGAGCAAATATCGAACCTTTTCTAACTTCAAACCTTCGTATTAATCCCTTAACTTAATGACATTGCTCGCCGGGACACCCGAAGCACGAAATACTTCACTTCATTCAGTATTTTTTTGAGAATTTTGACTAACAAATCTTAGGGATTTGAGTTAAAAAATAGTCGGCTAAAGCGGTGCTAAATAGGGGATTCCCCGTAGCCCTTTGAGGTCAATATACTGTCAAAGCCTTGAGAGCGATTTTCCATATTAATTTTCCTGTTGAATTAATGGCGCGGCCTAAGGTTCCAAAAGCCGAAAGCCGTTCGGCAAAATTTACGATGATACTTATCACTGGCGAACTTGCAAGGCTTGTTATTTATGATAGCCAGTCAAGTGATCGGTAAAAGTTTTATGGGAGCCTTGAACTACTACCTGAAGATGCTATTTCTGCCGGATCGAAATCGGAGAGCCGAACTACTGTCTACCAATTTTGCGAATACAAACGTAAAAGGGATTACAAGAGATTAAAATGCTTAGAAGTCTCAGGCCGAATTTAAGCCGTTATATGTATCATACCAGTGTAAACTTTCTCAAAGAAGACCTGACACAGTTATCCAAAGGAAAACTATTAGCCATAGTACAGGATTACCTGGAAGCTAATTTCACTGTATTTTCAAATTACTTTGATTGGACTAAAAGGGACTCGAATCAAGTAGCTATATACTTAATTATCAATTATTTGATATTTCAGAAAATCAAGAGGTAACCAATTAGATAACCGAATAATTTGATTTGATTTGTTTTGTTTGAGTTTGAGTTTGAGTTTGAGTTTGAAAGAACTTACGTATCAAAAATAATGAAATTATTTGAATATTTCAGGGTCTCAGGGTTCGTTTTTTTGATTCTTTTGATGATATGTTTAAACGGTGAACTTCGAAAAAATTTACACAAGAAATTAAAACCGATTAAAGGGGAGTTCGATTTCCTATGCGAAGCTTTCTGAACCATTTTCCACAGGAATTAAGGATTTTACCTTCCTAATGAATTTGGTTCGAGTCCCATTCAAGCTACAAATCAAGTCAAAAGTCTTTAGTCGCAAGTATAGAGGCTTTTTTCATTTGGAGCTGTTGGTAGCTCATCGGGCTCATATCCACCTAAAGGTGGACGTAGGTTCGAGTTCTGTTCCCCCTACCTCTAATCCTTGTACCAAATTGACCATCAATTTATTATAAGGATTTTTTATTTTAGGGCTGTGCAATTCTTAATTCCTGATCACTTTCAATTATCGGCTGATTATTTTCAAATTCTTATTTAGCATTGTTCGACCTAATCCATTTTCCTTTTTTTAGAGCGATAGTAATTTGCCATTTTCACGCAACTTATACGTTGTTTGCCAGCATCTTTCAGACTTATTATACCCCCGATGACTTGATCTACCTGAACATTCCGGAAGGCTTAATCAGGCTGTTCCGTGCGCTTCGGAGCGCCGGGCTGTATAGGCAATTATAAGTATCGGAATTACTGATCAATAAATTATTATGGTCAAAGTGTTACGGAATTCATTGTTTATTATTTCGGAACGAGGTGGTCAGTTGTTCCAGTCTATCCAAACACAACACAAATTTCAAGTAAACTAAAGGAGTTTATTTGAAAATACTTATTGGAAATACATCTCCGTTAACTGAGGATAGCATTGATTTTGTCTGTTTTTAAATTAATTTTATTACTTTCGAAAATAACTAAGCGAGATATTAAAATTGAGGTAATTAATAATAGTTCTTTTAGTGGTTTATCAAATGTTTTAATCGCACTGTTTTAGATGATCTTTCGGAAAAGGATCGTCTGTGTGTATTCAAAACGCAAATAAGAAGATAATCCATTAATAAAGCTTTATGTTGCAACAGAAGTTGGCCGCTTTTTTATTGATACTATCTGAAAACCCATTAAACTAAACCTTAATTGGTGGATTTGGACAGAGTAAATTTATAAACATCACAATTAATTTATTAATAGTCCAAATTATTCTTTTTGCCTCGAACATTATTATTGTATTCAATAAAAAAGTTATAATGAAAAAATACTTATTCAATTTTATTCGCCTGTTTATTCCGTTGCTTCTGTCATTATCGATTTTTTCCTGCTCATCGACTAAAAAAACGAAATATTTCCAGGATATCCCCGATTCAGGGCGATTAAAAAACATTCCGACGGCTGAATATATCGAACCCAAAATACAAGTTGATGATATATTAACGGTGTACGTACAAATTGTTGATCCGCAGGCTACGGCTATCATTAATTCCGGAAACCTTGGCGGTAATAACTTACAAACTGCGTCAGCCGCGCCAACACTGGTACCCGTACCTGTTCTTTCAACACCAATTGGATACCTTGTAGATGGGGATGGAAATATAAATATTCCAACCATCGGTAAAGTTAAGGTAGCAGGTCTGTCGACCAAAGAAGCGTCGAAAGTTATTTTTACTGCGGCCGACCAGTTTTACAAAAATGCGTCTGTTACGGTTCGCTTTGCAAATTTCAAAGTGGATATTGCCGGCGAGGTTTTAAAACCCGGAAACTACATCATGCCAAATGAAAAGGTTACTATTTTGGACGCCCTCACTATGGCCGGCGACCTTACCGTATTTGGCAAACGCGACAACGTGCTTTTGATTAGGGAAAATGCCGACGGAACTAAAACTCCCTATCGCATCAATTTGAAAAAGACCGACTTTATGACATCACCCTATTATTATTTAAGGCAAAATGATTATATTTATGTAGAACCGGATAAAGGCAAAGCTGCTGCAACAGATGCTGCTCAAACACGTACATATACGATCATTGGTTCTGTTCTTACCGTTTTTATTGTTCTTCTTACCAGGATAAAATAACTTCATATGGAATTTCGCGACGAGCCAATCAAAAATAACGCTGCAGAAGAAGAAAGTTTTGACGCCAAAAAATTTGTTGCCCGGATTGTCAATTATTGGTATTTGTTTGCCATAGGTATATTTATTTGCGGATCGGCAGCCGTTTTATATGCGTTGTATAGTACACCCACATACAGTGTTAACGGTCTGATTACTGTCCAGGATCAATCCAGTATACCCGGGGGAAAACAGATGGGCAGCGACGCGATGATGGATTTTTCCGATCTGTTAGGCCTGCCAAGCAATGCTTATAATGAAATTGATATTATTAAATCAAAAAGCTTAATGACCAAAGTTGTTAGGCGGCTCAATCTTAATATTACTACGTTCAGGGATGAAAATCTAAAAACGGTCGAATTATATGATGAAGCCCCGTTTTTCGTACAAGTGACACAAAAGGAGGATTCAATTGAATCAAGAACTTTTTCTCTTAATATCCGCCATAACTTGATTCACGTAAAAAACCGCAAGGAAGGTATAGATACCATTGTTCATTTTGGTAGCGTCATATATTCAGGCCGTTTTAATTTGGTAATCAGTAAAAAAAACGGCACAAATATCACCAAAGAGCAGGACTATGAAGTGCTGGTTCAGTCTGTAGACGGCAAAGTTGACGAACTGGGTAAGAAATTCTCAGTAGACTTGACGGACAAGAAGAGCACCACACTTGCAATGACCCTTGATTATGCCAACCCCAAAAAAGGTGAGGTGATTTTACAAACCCTGATGGATTTGTATTTGCAGCGCGACCTTGAGAGCAAAAAACAAATTGCCGATAGTACTTTAGCATTTATTGATAACCGTTTGCAAATTGTCACCAGGGAATTAAGCGGCGTTGAAAATAATTTTGCAGATTTTAAAGAGAAAAATAATATTGCAGATGTTGATGAACAAGGGAAAGCGCTAATTGACAATGTTTCGGATTTTTATAATAAATTAAGTGAACAGCAAACACAATTATCCATCCTTGATGATATTGCCAAATTTTTGTATAACCCGGTAAATAAACGCATTATTCCAAGTTCGCTGGCTGTTACCGACCCGGTTTTTTCTGCGGCAATAGGCGCCTATAATCAGTTATTGGTGCAACGCGACGAGGAAAGCCTTTCCTATAAAGACAATAACCCGATAATGCAGAACCTTGATGCTTCGCTTGAAACGGTAAGGCAGAGCCTGCTCAGGAGCTTTAGCTCCTACCGTAAAAATCTTCAGATCAGCATTGCAGCACTTAAAGCCAAAAACTCCAAACTAACCGGCGAAGTAAAAAATGTACCCAAAAAGGAACGCGTGTTTTTGGATTATACACTACAGCAAAATTTAAAACAAGGTTTGTATTTGTACCTTTTGCAAAAAAAGGAAGAAACCGCCATTTCAAGAACGTCCACCTTGTCTTCGGCATCAATTACCGATCCTGCTAAAAGCGATTACCAACCATATAAACCCAAAAAAAGCCTGATTGTCCTTATCGGCGTTGCAGCGGGCCTCATGCTTCCGTGGATTTATCTTTATCTAAAGGATCTGTTATATATAAAAATTTTAAATAAAAATGATGTGGTGGCAAACACCAGGGTGCCGATTATAGGAGAGATAGGCAATAACCAAGATACTAAAACGCTGGCAGTTGAAAATAATTCGCGCACTTCGCTATCTGAACAGTTTAGGGCGCTAAGAGCCAATTTGCAGTTCGTTTTAAATGAAGATCAATGCAATGTCATTATGGTTACATCAAGCATGAGCGGCGAAGGCAAATCTTTTATTACGATGAACTTGGCGAGCGTAATCGCTTTGAGCGACAAAAAAGTCGTAATGCTCGAATTAGACTTGCGGAAACCCAAACTATCGCTGGCAACAGGTGCCGCCGCCGACTCAGGATATACTAACTACGCGATATCGAAGTCTCTCGCGGTTTCTGAAGTGCTTAAGCCTACCGATTTTTCCAAAAATGTGTTCATTATACCATCAGGCCCTATTCCTCCAAATCCGTCCGAATTACTATTGAGCAATCGTTTGGGCGAATTGATCAGGGAATTAAAACAAGATTTCGACTATATTGTAATCGACAGCGCCCCGATTGGTTTGGTGGCCGATGCCCAGTTAATTGAAAAACACGTGGATGTTTCTTTGTACGTGGCCCGCCAACAGTACACATTTAAATCACAATTAGGCATATTAAATAATTTGGTTGAAACTAAGAAATTTAAAAACACCTATTTAATTATAAATGATATAAAACAACGCAAGGGGGGATACTATGGCTATGGCTATGGGTACGGATATGGTTATGGCTACGGGTATGGCTATGGGTACGGCAATACGGGGGATGATGTACCGACGAAAAATTGGTTCACTCCGCGGTTTAGAAAAAAGTAGGATGGTGTGTTAATATACTCGCAGTGGTTGATAACTTAAATAATTTGGTTGAAAAATTTGAGCATGATTCGTCCTTTAGGTTTAAAACTCAAACAGTTTTTCAAAACTGGTCATGTACGCACAATAAGTGCAAAAAAGAATATTGCTATCTCTCTTTTTCTTAAGGGTATCAGTATTGTTATCGGGCTGATGATAGTCCCGATGACTATTAGCTACGTTAACCCCACTCAATACGGTGTTTGGTTAACATTAAGTTCGATAGTTACCTGGTTTGGTTTTTTTGATATAGGATTAGGAAATGGCTTGAAAAATAAGCTGGCAGAGGCAAACGCTTTAAACCAATATACTAATTCAAAGGCGTACGTCAGCACAACCTACGCCGTATTGTCGATAATAGCCATATGCCTTTTTTGCGTTTTTTTAATTATAAATCACTTTATTAGCTGGACAGCAATCTTAAACACTCCGGTTAACAATAAGATTCATTTTAACAATCTTGCGTTAATCGTTTTTGGTTTTTTTTGTATTCAATTTATACTTCAAATTCTCAATATAGTGCTTACGGCTTGCCATGAACCTTCGAAAGTTTCAATGATCAACGTAACCGGGCAATTGTTAAGTCTATTATCAATATTCCTATTGATAAAAACCACAACCGGGTCGCTGATTTACCTGATGTTAGCTATGGCCGGTGTGCCGTTAGTGATACAATTGATTGCGAGTATCTACCTATACGGCACCAAGTATAAATTATTCTCACCAAGTTTAAAGTTAGTCGATTTAAAATACGCGAAAAGTCTGTTAAATGTTGGAATAGTATTCTTTGTTCTCCAAATTGGCGCGTTGATTTTATTTCAAACAGACAATATAGTTATTACTCAATTATTTGGACCAAAGGATGTAACCTTATTTAATGTTGCCTACAAACTATTTTCTGTTATTACAATGATTTTTACGATTGTATTAACTCCTTTTTGGAGCGCGTTTACTGATGCTTATACAAAAGGTGATTTAGATTGGATAAGGACGATGCTAAAAAAAATGAATAGATTATTAGTGCTGTTTGTTTTTTTAGCTTTGGCGATATTGATTGTTTCGCCTTTTATTTATAAAATCTGGTTGCATGGAAGTGTAATTATTCCCTGGTCGTTATCTTTAGCGATGACTCTTAATGTAATTGTTTCATGCTGGCAAATGATATATATTTTTTTTATCAATGGTATAGGCAAAGTGCGGTTGCAATTATATTTAGTTGTCTTTACTTCATTGGTAAACATTCCAATGGCTATATTTTTAGGAAAAAAAATAGGGCTGGCCGGTATTACATTCGCTAACATTATTCTCTACATTATAATAGGGATAAGTATGTTTATACAGACAAATAGAATTTTAAATAACAAGGCCGAAGGCATATTTAATAAATAGAAAAATGCAAATGGGCAAATATTTCGATAAAGGTATTTTCGTCAACCCACTATTTAAATACATCCAATGGATTAATTGCAAGATATCGTATCAGGTAAGATATTGGGGGAAACATTTGAGGATCAATTACATGTGTATGGTGTACAACAGTCAATTTGGAAAATGCAATTGGTTGGGTGAGCATTCAATAATTAGTCAATGCAATTTTGAAGATTTCACCTATTGCAACACTTATTGTGAAATTCGAAATACAAAAACCGGAAAATTTTGCTCAATTGGTGCAAATGTAAAAATAGCGCCAGGTAAGCACCCTGCCGGCACATTCGTAAGTACACATCCCTCGACGTACAATAATCAGCCAAATTTTGTTAAGAATTTCGTTTCAGAAAACACCTACAAAAGTTTTGATGCAGTTACTATAGGTAATGATGTTTGGATCGGGGCAAATTCCGTTATTGTTGATGGCGTTAAAATCGGTGACGGGGCTATTATAGCAGCAAATTCGGTGGTTACGAAGGATGTAAACGATTATGAAATCGTTGGGGGCGTACCTGCAAAATTTATAAAAAACAGGTTTTCAAACCAAGAAATAGCATTTTTATTGGAATTTAAGTGGTGGGAAAAACCGGAAGATTGGATAGAGAAAAATATCTCGGCGTTTTGGTCTATAAAGGATTTTCTCGAATTTAAGGCATAATCATAGTTCTTGATTTTCCGGTCAAGTAAATTTCTTTATCGGCTTTTTTTTATATGAAAAGCAAGTTTAATACATGCAATTTAAATTATGGATGCTTCATTTAAATCTTATGTCAGCTAAAAGATATATTAAAGAGTATTTAGCGCATCATTTGTATTGTGTATGGAGAATATTCAAGATCAAATGTTATTTTACCCTTAATCAAATTTCGATCACCTACTGGGGAGTAAAAGTTGGTAAAAAATGTTCGTTTTTAGGTTCGACTATTTTTCGGCGATATCCCGAAACAGCTATTATAATAGGTAATAATTGTGCTTTTCAATCTTCGGATTGGTCAAATATTGTGGGAATCTGTCGCCGGTGTATGATATCTACTTTAAAGAAAGGAGCGGTACTTAAAATTGGTGATAAGTGTGGATTTTCCGGCGCTGCCATTTCATGTGCAGAATCAATTACCATTGGTGATAATGTGCTGCTGGGAATTAACGTAATAGTAACAGATACGGACCATCATTCTTTAAATGCCAAACAGAGGTTTGAAAATATCGGCATAACAAGTAAGCCTATCGTTATAGGAAACGATGTCTGGATAGGCACTAATTCAATAATACTAAAAGGGGTAAATATTGGTGATAATTCGGTAATAGCTGCGGGTTCGGTGGTTGTAGGCGATATACCCGACAATGTTGTAGCGGGGGGCGTTCCTGCAAAAGTAATCAGAAAGCTCTAAATTCATTTTTAATGGTTTATAAATTAAGTAGAGAAAAACGCGAACTGGCAAAAGGCATTTATTTGTCAACCGCTTATTGCATTTTTTTGACCGGGTTAAAAATGAACGGGGCGGGGGCAGAGAAAATAATATTCACCTCTGTTATGTTACTTTCATTTTATTTTTTGGCCGTAAATTTTTACCGCAAGTTCAATAAAGAAGGTCTTAAATCATTCTCGCTTTACTATGTTGTTCTTTTCACTTTAATAATTATTTATGGGGTAATAACATCTCTGCGAGATCTTACATTTAACAATAAATTATTAACGCTTTTTGGAAATCCCTATGCTGCTTTTGCATGGCTTGTGCCCGTAGTATTTATTTACGCTCATGATCCCGAAAATTTACTTGTTTTAAATAAAATTTCAATCACCCTAATTAAAATAGCAACCTTTGCTTCGCCTGTTTTATTACTTGTAGACAAGGATCTGGGAGTAAGCAGCTTATACTGGCTAACTTGTTTATATTTTGTTCCATTTTTTACCTGGAAATATCAAAAAAGCGCCGATAAAAAATGGATAATTATCGGGGTAATACTTTTTTTAGTTTACTCCTATCTTGATAGCGTGAGGACCGGTTTTGTGCAGGTGGCCATGCATGGATTATGTTTTGGCCTGTTAACGGTGCTGGGATTGATGGGAAAGGGCGTGATGGGCAAATTGAAAGCGCTGCTATTGGTGGTAACCTCTGTCGTTTTATTTATTACGCTAATGTATAAAATGGACGATATTATGGCCAGTTTTTCACAGCAGGATAAAACCGACACCCGGTCTTTTCTTTACGTAGAAGTATTTGAGGACCTAACTAAAACAGAAGAACTGACTTTTGGCAAGGGGCCATTAGGAAAGTATTATAGCGATTATTTTTTTAATTTACAAAAAAACGCCCCGGCTGAGAATGGCGATGCTGCCGACAGGCTTACTGTTGAGGTAGGTTTTTTGGAAATGCTATTAAAAGGTGGCTGGGTAATGGCCGTTTTATTTTTCATGATCTGCATTCCCGCAGTAATCCAATCGATATTTTTTTCAAAAAACATAATGGCTAGAGGATTAGGTTTATATGGTTTATGCTACCTTGTGATCCTTTTTATTTTAAATATCCCCATGTACTCGAATGTATATATTGTTTTCTGGATAATTATGGGTTTATGTGCTTCAAGGAAGTTTAGAAATATTGAAGAGAAAAGTTTAAGCATTTAACAAATGGATTACCCTAAAATAAGTATCATCAGCCCGTCCTACAATCAAGGCATCTTCGTTGAAGAGGCGATCCTTTCTGTGCTTAATCAAAATTATCCCAATTTTGAACATATCATTATCGACGGTGGTTCAAAAGACAACACGGTCGAGATTTTGAAAAAATACCCCCATGTAAAGTGGGTTTCCGAAGCGGATGAAGGCCAGAGTGACGCCATTAATAAAGGCTTTAATTTAGCCACCGGCGATATCATTGGCTGGCTTAATGTAGATGACTATTATTTAAACAATATATTTGAAAGGATAAGTAATTATTTATCTGGCGAAAATACTGATGCCATTTACAGCAATTATTACTTTGTAAACTCACTTGGCAAGATCACCCGGAATATTATAACAAACATTAACATTCCATCGCTATTGTTATTTTACTGTTATATACCTTCAACCACGTTCTTTTTTAAAAGGAAAATTTTAGACGAAGGGATCAGGATCGACAAACATTTCCACATCTGCATGGACAAGGAATTTTTTGCCCACATAAATAAAAAATTCAAAATAAAGTTTGTTAACGACCACTTTGCGTGTTTCAGGTGGCATGACTCAAATAAATCAATAGATACCTTAGAAACAAAAAAAATACGATATAAAGAAGGCATAAATATTTTAAACAGGTATGGTACATTTATCAGGCTAAATGCAGATAAAAATCTCCATCTGGAAATATACCGGCTTATGCTCACCGTTCTGAAGCCTGTTAAATTCCTGTTAAAAAATATATCTCAATTAAAGTAAAAAAATGGATCCGCGCTCAGGCAAATTAATGGAATTTCTGACGTATCTGCTGAATACAGGCGTACGGTACTGTTTATTGGGCAATACTGACAAGTTACCTGAAGAAATATCCAGTGATATAGATATTGTAATCTCTCTTGAGAAATTTAAAAACATTTACTCAGTTGTAAACAAATTTTGCAAACAATACGGGTGCAGTATTGTGCAGATTATTGAATACGCCTTTAATGCCCGGCATTTTGTTTTGGTTTTTGAAACGGACCAACCAGGATACCATTTGTTGCAGATTGATTTTTGTAGTTCGTATGGCTATGGCGCTAAAGAATTTACGACCGCTGACATTTTACTGCAAAACTCGGAATTCAGGGCCGGAAAATTTTGGACCCTACGGCCAGAATACGAATTTTTTTATTATTTTTTGAAGAAGACGGTTAAAGAATCAATAAATGAAGAACAGTTTTGTTATTTACAAAATGTGTTATCCAATTCATCCGAAAATATAAATGCTGTACTCGGTGATTATTTTTCGGGCACAACAGCCGTCGTAATAAAAGATCTTTTCGATAACAACGACTTTGACCAGTTAAAGTCTAAGTTGAAAAGTTTCCGTCACGAATTATTCGCTAATTCCAGTTTTAATTTAAGTAATTACTTATTGGCAAAATGGAACAGGATAAAACGGGTGTGCCGTCCCACAGGTTTAACCGTTTGTTTTTTGGGCAGAGATGGGTCAGGTAAAAGTTATGTCAGCGATAATGCGGTTTTAAGTCTCAGGCTCGTTTTTCCATGTCAGCACAAAATACATTTATACCCGGGCCTGATCTTTTCGAACCAAAAAAAAGGCAGCAAAATACATGAGCCACATGCGCAAAGGCCGAGGAATTATGTGCTGTCGCTGCTTAAGTTAATGCTTTTTTTTGCGGAATATACCGTTGGCTATTTGATAAAAATATTCCCTCTAAAAATAAGATCGGGATTGATAATTTTCGACAGGTACTATCATGATATTTTAATTGACAGGATAAGGTACCGGCAAGCTAAGATGATGAATCCGACATTGGCTGTTGCCAGCTTGATACCGTCGCCAGACTTATGTTTTATTATTGATGCCACAAGCGAAGTGGTGGTAAAACGAAAAGGAGAGCTGACTTTTGAAAAAGCAGAGGAACTACGAAAAAGCTACTTAAATTTTGCGGCCACGCATAAAAATAGCATCATCATTGGTAACAGCGATGAAAGCGAGCAGGCAAATTACCAGGTTCAAAAATCTGTTTTAACTTTTCTTAATAAAAGAATCATCAACAGGTATGGAGCATAAGGAATTTTCACGCATATATTATTTCCCTTTCTGGCGCAAGCAGTTTTTTTTTCATAAAAATGCCGGGGCATATTCTGTATTGCTATCATTTTACCACCCCTATGTTTTTTTGGCAAAAGTTTGTTGGTTTTCGTGGGTGAAAATTCCGTTCGTAAAATACCTCTTCTCAGCCAATAGCCGCGACCTTCCTATTTCAGTACAAGCATTTGAAGAAATACTGGGCACTACTGAAAAATGGGTTTGGGTAATTAACAAGGGTTCCGAAGGGCCTTTCCAAAAAACAACCGGACTGTTTATAAACGCGCTGCGGCCAACAGAGAAACTTTTTTTAAAATATGGAAAATCAGCTGAAGCTATATCATTGATAAAAAACGAGATAAAGGTTCTCCAACAATTGTACGACTACGAATTTGCGTCAAAAATTATCCAATATAAAATGGATGACGATATGGCCTATTTCACGTCAACGGTTTTTACCGCGCAGAAATATAGTGGGGAAACGATGAACACAAAACTGCTGGACTTTATCATAAAAATGAATGCGATTTATCCTGTTGCTTTAAATAGTTATGATGGTTTTTATTATGGCTTTGGGCACGGCGATTTTTGCCCATGGAACCTTTTGACAGATAAAGAAAATATCATCGTCGTTGACTGGGAAATGGGAGGCAATTATCTTATAGGACACGACCTGTTTACTTTTGTTTTTCAAAGCAGTTTTCTTCTGCATCCAAATAGAACAGTTGAAGAAATTTATAGTGATAATAAAATTTGGTTCGTTCTTTTCTTCAATCATTTTGCAATTACCAACTACAGTGACTACCTGGTTAAGTTCGCGTCTGTTAAAGTGCAGGATAAAACAATATCAGGCAGCAAGGCGCTGCTTGAAAAGTACAAAGACCTAAAAAAGCTTAACACAGTATGAATATTTTAGTATCGGCATATTCGTGTGAACCCAATAAAGGATCGGAACCCGGCCTGGGGTGGAATTGGTCGGCGCAAATTGCTAAACGCGGACACCATGTTTATATATTAACACGCACCAGCAATAAAGCGAGTATTGAGCAACAGCCTGCTGTTGATAATATAAGCTTTTTATACTACGATTTGCCTTCTTACCTTCTGCATCTAAAAAAATACATGGGTGTGCAGCTATACTATATGTTATGGCAAATAGGTGTATATTTTAAAGTAAGAACGGCTGATAAGTGTTTTAAATTTGATTTGATACACCATGTAACCTTTGGTGTGTTCAGGCATGTTAGTTATCTGGCGTTTATAGGTAAGCCCTTTGTTTTTGGCCCCGCGGGTGGTGGGCAACAAGCTCCATGGGCACTTGTAAAAAATTACGGGCTGCGTGTTATATTTTTTGAATTTGTCAGGAATTTTCTGAACTTATGGTCGAAATTTAACCCGGTGTTAAGAGCGATGTACAAAAGATCGCAATTAATATGTCTAACTACGGAGGATACAATTCCATTTATCCCTAAAAAGTATAGGCATAAAGTAATAATAACGTATGGGGTCGGAACAGATTCAACCGACAGGGTTATTGAAAAAAAGCCAAAAGATATTTATGATTTTTTATTTGTCGGAAGGTTATTGCAATGGAAAGGAGTTCATTTGTGTATCAAAGCATTTGCGCTGCTATTAAAAGAAAGGACAGACATCAGGTTGACCATTGTTGGTAAAGGAGAATATAGCCCCGAACTCAAACGAATGCAGCAGGAGCTTGAAATTAACGCAATTGAATGGAAAGGTTTTGTCCCGGACAGCGAGCTTAGCGATATTTATAAAAAAAGCGATATCTTCCTATTCCTGAGTTTGCATGAGAGCAGCGGAATGGTAATTTACGAATCACTTTCACACGGGATACCGGTTGTGTGCCTGAATATTGGCGGCCCACCCATCGTAACTGGCAAAGAAATGAATGCGATTATCGATGTTGATCATCAAACAGAAGACGAAGTTATTGAGGCCATTGTCAAAAAGATGGGACAAATGATAGCTAATGACGACGATTTAGTTATGCTGAAAAGAGCTGCGCTTGAGCGGGCCAGGCTTCTTGAGTGGGGACCTGTTGTGGATCTTGTTTATGAAAAGATAGAAAAGACAATCCCTCTATCCTGACAGAAAAAAAAATCGTTGTTAACCATATAAAATAAGAGTGTCCGAAGTATATAATTTTTAACAGCAATAATTAAGCAACAGTAGTTGAAACCAAAAATTCTTTTCATATTACATTTACCACCTCCTGTGCACGGGGCATCCATGATTGGTA
>Ga0207076_1143_pt1 | contig 16963 bp, 14 predicted proteins | sample Alteio_BWMinHeat_62_FD_153568 | JGI IMG/M metagenome (GOLD analysis project Ga0207076, IMG submission 153568) | Enriched cells from forest soil in Barre Woods Harvard Forest LTER site, Petersham, Massachusetts, United States -... | ecosystem: Environmental > Terrestrial > Soil > Temperate forest >... | reverse complement strand
AAACTTGCTGGCCCAGCGGCGCAAATTCCCGCGTCGCCTCATCCAGCACGTCGATAGCGCCGCTGGCTATCTCATACACCCAGCCATGCAGGGTCAGGCGGCGCTGCGCCAGTGCCAGCGCGACGGCGGGATGGGTACGGATATTGGCTAGCTGGGCGATGATGTTGTCGCGCACCAGTGCATCCAGCCTGGCCTTGTCGGACGCATAGCTGCGCGCTGCGTTGATCGCCTTGGCGGCGTCGGCGTGGCGCAGCCAGTTGCGCACCGCTGGCATATGATCGAGGCAGGTGCAGCCGGCGATCGCGGACATCGCGCCGCAATCGGAGTGGCCGCAGATCACGATATCAGTCACTCCCAGCACCGCTACCGCATATTCCACGCCGGCCGATACCCCGCCCGGCTCCGGCCCGTAGGAAGGCACGATGTTGCCGACATTGCGGATCACGAACAGCTCGCCCGGCTCGCGCTGCGTCAGCAGCTCCGGCACTACCCGGCTGTCGGAACAGGTGATGAATAGCGCCTGTGGGTTTTGGGATGTGGCCAGGCGCTTGAACAGTTCAGAGCGCTCGGGAAAGGCATCGCGCTGGAACTTGAGGATGCCGTCTATGATGTCTTGCATGCATTTTCCTTGCAGTGACCAATATTGTAATGATGGCGCAAACCCGGCCATAAGTCCAAGTCGCATTGCGTATACCGGCTATCGGTCCTGGCTACAAATCGCCACATTGAAGAATTTGGCAACTTGTTAAAAAATGCAAAAAACAGTTGAAAACGGGGTACCGGGCAGGCAACAAAACGGTGGAAGCGGTACCTCCGCATGTTACAGTAGGGGAATATTACGCTTCCGATAAAAAGGCCGTGGAATACATGGCGAAATAATAATGAGTGATAGCGACCCTGACTCCGTGCCGTTGCCGGCCTGTTCGAAAGCATCCCCATTGCGAGAGTATCTTGCCATCCGCTTTGCAATTTCAGATTTTTTAATGACACCCCACCACACCGCAATTGATATCGCTGCCACCGCCCGGCGTGCAATGCTTGTCACATTGATGCTAGGTGCCGGCGCGGCAAAAGCATCGGTCGCCAACGGTACCGGCCTGACGGATATCCCGATAGAGCAATTGCTGAATATCCAGATCTCCACTGCGTCGAAATTCGAACAGCCGATAACGGAGGCGCCATCGGTTGTCAGCGTGATCACCGCATCCGAAATAAAGAGCTATGGCTGGCGCACCCTGGCCGACCTGCTGGCCAGCATACGGGGGCTGTATGTCACCAATGACCGCAACTACAATTACCTGGGCGGGCGCGGATTCTTGCGTCCCGGCGACTATAATTCGCGCTTTTTGCTGCTGGTGGATGGCGACAGGAATAATGACTCGCTGTATGACCAGGCATCCCTGGGCCGCGACTTTGTGCTTGATCTGGATATGATAGAGCGTGTCGAATTTGCGCCTGGCCCGGGTTCATCCATCTATGGGTCCAATGCGTTTTTCGGCGTCATCAATGTCATCACCAAGCGCGGACGCGATGCCCTGGGGCCAAAAGCCGGTATTGAACTCGGCAGCGCCGGCGAGCGCAACTCCCATGCGAGCTATGGCTGGCAACAAGGCCAGGCCGAGATGTTGCTCTCTGCGAGCTCCTTCCGCCGCGACGGCCGCGACCTGTATTTCCCCGAGTTCGATAGCGCCGCGAATAATCACGGCATCGCCCATCGCCTCGATTATGAAAAAGGCGATAATATTTTTTTCAAGGGCAGGTTCGGCGATCTTACCTTGTCGGCAGCGCATGTGGAGAGGACCAAGGGAATTCCGACGGCCTCCTTCAGCCAGGTTTTCAATGACCCGCGCTCGCTGACCGGCGACGCCCAGACCGACGTCTCTTTGGGCTACGAGCGGGAGATTGGAGAGCAAAGCAAGTTGTATGCAAAATTCTCCTGGGGCAGCCACGATTACTTCGGGCAGTACTTGTATGCATCCCCGGACGACGAGCTGAACTACGACGGCAGCGCCACGGCATGGTGGAATGCCGATGTCAATATCGTCAGCACGCATTTCCAAAAACACAAATTGCTGATGGGCTTCGACTACCAGCGCGACTATAAGCTGAATCAATATAGCTTCGATTTTTTCCCCTCGGTGCCGGGAAACCGGGCGGTCTACAATCCTGCCGATCCGCAGCTAGCCACCTTGCTGAACGACCACAGGCGCGCCGTCCGCGCGGGAGTCTACCTGCAAGATGAAATCAGCGTACACGACGACGTGCTGGTCAATGCGGGATTGCGCTACGACCATAACTCGCTCACCACCGGAGCCTTCAGCCCGCGGCTGGCATTGATCTACAAAATTGCTCCCGATACTACTTTCAAGGCATTGATGGGAAAGGCTTTCCGCTCCCCCAACAGTTATGAGTTGTACTACAGCGTCACCGGAGACGGCAGCCAAAAGGCCAATCCCTTATTGAAGCCGGAGCATATAACCACCAGGGAAATATCCATTGAGCGCCAGTTGTCGGCTGCCAGCAAATTCCTGGTTTCAGCCTATAGAAATTCTGTCAGCAACCTGATCTCCCAGACAACGGACCCAAGGGACGGGTCTCTCGTCTTTGAAAACCTGTCGCAGGCAGTAGCCCGCGGAATAGAGGGAGAATATGAACAGGTGTGGAGTTACGGTGCGCGTTTGCGTGCCAGCTACAGCTGGCAGCGCACCACCGATGGAGTGACTGGCGCACCGCTGGTCGATTCCCCTCTGCAGCTTGGAAAACTGAATATCACCCTGCCGCTGGAACACGACCGCGAACGCCTGGGGCTGGAAGCCCAGTATGTCGGACAACGCGAAAGCTTGCGGTCGCGCCTGGGCGGTTACTGGATTGCCAACCTGACGGTCTTTTCTGCAAAGTGGATAGACCGGACAGAAATATCCTTCAGCTTGTATAACCTGCTTGACCGGCGGTATGCTGTGCCGGGAGGACAAGAACATGTGCAGGATGCGCTGCAGCAAGACGGCCGTAGCTTTCGGATGAAGTTAGCCCACTCTTTTTGAATCGCCGGATGCCAACTATTTACAAACCGGTCCGTGAGGTGCTAGCCGTTCTGGTAACGGCATGGCTGGCTTGCGTTGCCGGGACGGCGCACGCCCAGCACGCCCCTGAAAACCAATTGAAAGCCGCGCTGATTTTTAATTTCGCGCTGTTCACCGAGTGGCCGCAAGCCTATCTGGCCGACGGTGAAGCGCTCAGCGTGTGCGTTGCCAAGCATAGCCTGGTATCCGAGGCCCTGGTGGACCTGGAACAGAAATCCGTCAACGGCCATCCTTTGCGGATCAAATTCCTGTCCGATGGCGAAAGCTGGCAAAACTGCCGGGTCGCCTATCTGGAAAACGACGCGCACTCAAAATTGCCGCCCGCCGGGAAAAAATTTGAGGGGCAGAGTGTGCTGACAATTTCAGATCGCCCCACGGCTGTGGACGAGGGGATAATGATCGCCATCGCCGTTGAAAACAGCCGTTTTGTATTTGATATCAATGCCACTGCTGCCCGGCAGGCTAAACTCAACATCAGTTCAAAGCTACTGCGCCTGGCGCGTAAGGTCTATTAATGCAAAACAAAGATCCCCTGGCCGGCAGGCTCAGCGAAAAATCCGCGAGCTCGGCGCTGTATGTGCTGTGTATAGCCTTGTTTTGTGCCGCAGTCCTGTTGGTTTCTTTTCAATTCCTGTCCTTGCGCCAGAGCTTCCTGGAAGACCTGAAGGTACAGATCCGGATAGTCAGCACCAACAGCATTGCCGCCATCGCCTTCCGCGACGCCAAAGCGAGCGAGGAAATCCTGCGCGCAATGCAGGTTTCATCGAGCGTCGATTCTGCCGCCATCTATACCGAGCCCGGCATGCCGTTTGCCTTTTATGTGCGCGGCAAGGATAGCACCATCGCGGCCGCAACGACCGAGCTGAAAAATGCCGGCTATCAATTTCAGCTGCGCCATCTGGACCTGGCGGAAACCGTCAACCTGAATGGCAAGCCGATAGGCTTGGTCACTCTGCGGGCGTCCCTCGACATTTTGTATATGCGGCTGGCGACTTACGCATTGATCACGGCCTGCGTATTCCTGGCCTCATTCGGCATAGGCTATTTGCTGGTAGGCCGCATGCGGCGAAGAGTGGCAGACGCCGAAGCGCATTTAACCTATCTGGCGCATACCGACGCCATCACCGAACTACCTAACAGGCATGCATTCAATAAGATACTCTCCCAGGCATTATTGGATGTGAGGCAGCCTGAAAACCATCTGGAACTCATTTTGCTCGATCTTGACAACTTCAAGTCGGTCAATGATTCCCTGGGCCACCTGAAGGGGGATCAGTTGCTCAAGGCGGTAGGCGAGCGGCTCAGCTCCGGCCTGCGCGATACAGACATCATGTGCCGCATCGGCGGCGACGAGTTCGCGATTATCGTGGGGTCCAGGAACAAGCAGCATAGGGGCAGGCCGATCGCGCAGAAAATAATACGCGCGCTGGCGGCGCCCTTCACCATCGACGACCATGATGTTTTTGTGACTGCTAGCATAGGCACCAGCAGCAGCGCAGATGACAAGCTGGACATCATGGCCCTGACGCGCAACGCGGATATTGCGATGTATGAGGCGAAAGCCAAAGGCAAGAATACCTTTGAGGTATTCAAGCCGGAAATGAACCATTTGGCGCAAAAACGCCTTTCGATAGAAAACAATCTGCGCAAGGCCATCGCCAACGACGAACTGACCCTCCACTATCAGCCTAAGCTGAATTTGCACCATAACAGGGTCACAGGATTTGAAGCCCTGCTGCGCTGGAACAGCGAAGAGCTGGGCGAGGTGAGCCCGGTGGAATTCATTCCTGTCGCCGAGGAGAGCGGCTTGATCAACGAGATCGGCATGTGGGTGATACGCAAGGCCTGCGAGCAGATCGCTATCTGGGAGCGGCAGAATTTGGCGGATTTCAAGGTCTCGGTGAATTTGTCGCCGAGGCAGACCAGGAACCTGCTGCTGGCCACCGACATCTTGCAAGCCATGCACACTGCGAAAATTGATCCCGGCCGGATGGAGATAGAAATCACGGAAACCCAGCTGATGGAAAATATCGATTCCAATATAGAGTTGCTGGCGCAGCTGAGATCCTACGGCCTGCGCCTTTCCATCGATGACTTCGGCACCGGCTATTCTTCGATGGCGTATTTGAAGAGATTTCCCATCAATGAACTCAAAATCGACAGGGCCTTTGTCAGGGACATTCCCGGCAGCGGCGAGGATGAAGCCATCATCACTTCCATCATTGCGCTTGGGCACGGCCTGGGCCTGACGGTGATCGCGGAAGGGGTGGAGACCAAGCAGCAGCTTGCTTTCCTGCGCTCCGTCAACTGCGACAGCATCCAGGGATATTACGTGGCCAAACCCATGCCTGCCGACGAGGTAGCTCATTTCCTGGCAAGCCTGGAACACAACCAATAAACTCCCCTACGCCGGCAGCGGGTCCGCGCCGTCATCCTACAAAAACAGCAACAGCCTTCCTACAGAACAGCCTGCCCTCGCGTGCCAGGCTGCTTTATCGTTGCATTGTCGTTGCTCCTAAATTAATGGAAAAGAGTTCCAGTTGTTTCAAGGTGCAACAAAGTCAAATGCCCGATTTGTCAGGATATAAACTTATAAAGCTTACACCGGCATCACACTTTTCTTCTTTGAGGAGGCATCGAATTTGTCGGCACGACACCGTAAGATCCAATCAAAAAATCCATTGTCTTTTAAATAAAAATTAACAAGAAGTTACAAGGGGCATATCATGAAAAACCTGTTTAAAAAGCCCGGCATTTACTGCGCCCTCTTCCTTATCACCTCACTCGCTGGTTGCGGCGGCGGCGGAGGGGGTTACTCCTCTACTCCGATGGCGACCACCGGCACCCTGAATGTTTCGTTGACGGATGCGCCCGCCTGCGGCTTCGATGCGGTTAACGTGACAGTAACGAAAGTGCGTATCAATCAAAGCGGATCGGCCGCAGACACCGATGCCGGCTGGACCGACATCACCCTCAATCCTGCCCTCAAGATCAATTTGCTGAGCCTCACCAACGGCACACTGGAGGCCCTGGGCCAGACACCATTGGCGGCAGGGCATTATTCACAGATACGGCTGTTGCTGGACCCCAATACGGGCACCGGCCTGGCCAACTCCGTGGTCCCGACCGGAAGCACTGCGGAAGTGTCGCTGGATACGCCTAGCGCGGTACAGAGCGGCATCAAGCTGATCAATGAGTTCGACGTCGCGGCCGGCCAGCGGGTGGACCTCGTGCTCGACTTTGACGCCTGCAAATCGATCGTGACCAAGGGCAATGGGAAGTACGCATTAAAGCCGGTCATCAAGGTCGTTCCAGCCATACTGAATGGTATTGACGGCTTTGTCAGTACCGCGGCGCTGGGCAACCACGTGGCGGTGTCGGCCCAGCAAAACGGCACTATCATCAGCTCAACCACGCCGAACGCCACTACCGGCGAATTCTTGCTGACACGGCTTGCCCCGGGAAATTACGATGTCGTCATTACCGCGGATAACCGGGCGGCAACCGTCATTAGCGGCGTACCCGTCGCCAGCACGACCAGCACCACGGTCATCAGCAGCAGCGCAGCGCCCATCAATTTATTGACCAGCGCCACCCTGCCGGGAAGCATCAGCGGCACAGTCACCCTGTCACCGGCGAGCGCCACTGAAGTTGCGTATGTGGCGGCAAAACAGAGCTTTGCCGCCGGCCCCACGGTCACCATCAAGTACCAGGGAGCGGATCTGTCAAGCGGCGCCTATACCCTGTCCAATCTGCCGACCGTAGCACCCCAGCTAGGCATATATAGCGCCACCTTGCCTATCGTGTTCACGACCCCGGCAGGTACCTTGCCAGGCACAGCGAAATACCGGGTTGAAGCATCCGCAACCGGATACACGACCAAGGCCAATGCGTCGGTAGATATCTCTGCGGCCAATCAATCCGGCATCGATTTTACGCTCACTCCCTGAGCGGGCGCCGGGATACAGCGGTAGAGCGAGCACCTGTGCCCACTCTACCGCATGCATTTTTTTGAGGCGATTCGGTGCAATACGCTTGCGCTATTGACACCCTACGATATAGCGGGACGGTAGGGTGCAATAGCCTTGGCGTATTGCACCGAATGAACCACTACAACGTAACCGACATCGATTTTACGCTCACTCCCTGAGCGGGCACCGGGACACAGCGGTAGAGCGATCACCTGTACCCAGTCTACCGCATGCATTTTTTTGAGGCGATTCGGTGCAATACGCTTGCGCGAGCGATCACCTGTACCCAGTCTACCGCATGCATTTTTTTGAGGCGATTCGGTGCAATACGCTTGCGCTATTGACACCCTACGATATGGCGGGACGGTAGGGTGCAATAGCCTTGGCGTATTGCACCGATTGAACCACTACAACTTAACCGACATCGATTTTACGCTCACTCCCTGGGCAGGCACCGGGACACAGCGGTAGAGCGATCACCTGTACCCAGTCTACCGCATGCATTTTTTTGAGGCGATTCGGTGCAATACGCTTGCGCTATTGACACCCTACAGGTCGCATAATAAATTATGGCATGCCCAATTACAGACGAGCCTGGCATCCGGGCGGCACCTATTTTTTCACCATTAATCTTTTAGAGCGCACCGATAGTGATTTTCTGGTGCGCCATGTGTCTTTGCTTCGCGAGGCGATAAGCTGGGCGAAAAGATCGCATCCCTTTGTCATCCATGCCTGGGTTGTACTCCCCGATCACATGCACTGCATCCTGTCGCTTCCCGCAGGGGATACCGATTTTGCGCTGCGCCTGCGCTTGATCAAAACACGTTTTTCCAGATCAATTCCAGATATTGAAGCCCGTTCGGCATCGCGGCAGCGTCGCGGTGAGCGCGGCATCTGGCAGCGGCGTTATTGGGAGCACCTGATACGGGACGACGCCGATTTTGCTGCGCATATGGATTATGTGCATATCAATCCACTCAAGCATGGCCTGGTGCAGCAGGTTGCAGACTGGCCGTATTCCACCTTTCACCGGCTGGTTGTAGAGGGTGTTTATCCCTTGAACTGGGCAGGCGAAGCAGCTGCATTGCCGTCGTATGAGGATTGATCGATAGTGGTTCATTCGGTGCAATACGCCAAGGCTATTGCACCCTACCGCCCCGTCATATCGTAGGGTGTCAATAGCGTCAGCGTATTGCACCGAATATGGCTTCAAAATATTATGAGTGTTTGCAGTTTTCACTCAACTTCGGTCGTGTGCCAACTTGGTTGACATCCCATGCGGTGCAATACGCTAAAGCTATTGCACCCTACCTGTCTGCCCTATCTGCCTGCCTATCCTGCCTTATCGATATCCCCCAGCCTTATCCCCTCCGGTACCTGCCTGTGCTTCGCGTGCCCCACCCTTTGCGCGCGGTAGATGCCGGTGTGGCCGGAGAACAGGTAGCTGATCACGCAGGCGATCGCTGCGTAGGGGCCGATGGCGGGGCCGAACAGTTCTATTGCCATCACCGTCGATGCAATCGGCGTATTGGCGGCGCCGGCGAAGACCGCGACAAAGCCCAATGCTGCCAGCGTGGAGAACGGCAATTGCAGCAGCGGCGCCAGCGCGTTGCCCAGCGTGGCGCCGATGTAGAACAGCGGCGTCACTTCGCCGCCCTTGAAGCCGGCGCCGAGCGAGCCGACGGTGAACGCCAGCTTGCCGGCAAAATCGGTCCACGGCAGCGGGTGCTGGAAGGCTTCCACGATCACCGGGATGCCCAGGCCGATGTAGCGTTGCGTGCCCACCGCCCACACCGCAACGGCGACCACGATGCCGCCGATGAAGGGGCGCAGCGGCGCATAGGCGATGCGTTTTTTCATGAAATCCGACAAGCCGTGCGTGGCATTGGCAAACAGCATGCCGGCCAGGCCGAACACCATGCCGGCCGCCAGCACCGCCAGCAGGCCCCACACGGTGATGGCGGGAACCTGGCTAATCACATATTGGGTATGCTGCACGCCCCACCACAGGCCGACCTGGTCGGCGACGATGGCGGCGATGAAGCAAGGCAGGATGGCGTCGTAGCGCATGCGGCCTATGGCCAGCACTTCCAGCCCGAAGATGGCGCCGGCCAGCGGCGTGCCGAATACCGAGGCAAAGCCGGCGCTGATGCCGGCCATGATCAGCAGGCGGCGCTGTTGCGGCGGCAGCCGCAATGCATGGGTCAGCTGGTCTGCCAGCGCGCCGCCCATCTGCACCGCCGTGCCTTCGCGCCCTACCGATGCACCGAACAGGTGAGAGATGATGGTGCCGCCCAGCACCAGCGGCGCCATGCGCAGCGGGATCACTTTTTTGGGATCGTGGATCTCGTCGATCAGCAGGTTGTTGCCGGCCTCCACGCTCTTGCCGAAATGCAGGTAGACCCAGCCCACTGCAAAGCCGGCCAGCGGCAATAGCCAGATCAGCCACGGATGCGCCTCGCGCCAGGCGGTAGCCCACTCCAGCGAAAACAGGAAGAAGGCGGAAGCGCTGCCCGCCAGCACGGCAACCACAAGCGCCAGCAGCAGCCATTTGCCTAGATACGGCAGCAGATCAATTTGTTCAGGATGGGTAGAGGATTTCATCAAGCCGGCCAGATTTGGTTCTATCAACACCTGGTCGGCAAGCTAAGGGCGACAGCCTACAGCTTCCCGGCGACCAGGAACGTCTGTAGGCATCATCAGCTGCCCGCGAACGCAGGCGGCGGTTGGGCGCCTATGTGACGGCGCCGGGAGGAATGCCATCTCCCTGTTGCAGCGCAATGGTAGCAAATTTAATTGCCGCAGACAATTTTTATGCGGATAGTGTGTCGATTCTGCCGCTCTCGCCTGTCACGATTTAGCGCAGCGCACTACCCGCACCCAGCAGGATTTCCTGGGCACGCTGCGCAATGGGCGACAGATATCCCGCCCGCCGGATGACGCCCACCGTTCTTTGCGTCCCTCCCAGCGACACCGGGCGCACGACGACGTTGCCGGGAAGCTGCCCTGTGTGTGCGCCGCGCATATTGATCATGCTAATAAGCCGGGTGCGGGAAACGATCAGGGCCAGCGCATGCAGGGTGTCAGCCTCGACCGTCATTGACGGCAATGCCAGCCCCTGCCGGGAAAACGCGTGCTCGACTTGCGAACGCGTGAACTCGTGCTTGCCGGTGCCTGCCCATGCATGGCCGGCCAGGTCCTTGATGGCAATATTTTTCTTGGCGGCCAAGGGATGTTTGTCGCTCATCATCAGGCTGCACAGCTCGGCATACAGCGGCTCGCACTCCAGCGCGGGATCAAGCTTTTCCGGGACAGGGCATACGGCCAGTTCGATCTCGCGCCGGCTTAGCGCATCCAGCAGCGGGCCTCCCAGCGCGCTGGTCAATTTGATATGGGCCACCGGCCTTTCCAGCATCAGCGTGGGCAACAGGCACTCCACGGTGAAATCCGTCGTGGCCGGGGTGACGCCTATGCGCAGCAAGCCCGCCTGGCTGCCGCCGACATCGCGGGCTTCCTGGACCGCGTCATCCATCCCGCGCGACAGCGCTTGCAGCCGCTCAAAAAACGCCCGCCCCGCGTCGGTCAGTTCAGCGCCGCGCGATGTCCGCGTGACCAATTTCACGCCGACCTTGCGCTCCAGCCGCTGGACCGACTTGGTCAGCGCCGGCTGCGAAATACCCAGCCGTTCCGCGGTACTGGTCATCGTCCTTGTCGACGCAATCGCCAGAAAATATTCCAGGTCGTCTCCCAGCATACCATTCCCCAAAGTTATGGATTTTAGAATTTTTGTTATTTTACATTATGGGACGCAAGCCCGATAGTTGCGTGGCACCGCTTTCTTCAATTGATGTGAGGCGGGACGATGAATTGTAAAAACCAGGCCCGCGTGACAGCAACGGCGCCCACAGGCGTCCGGAGCGCCGCGCCAGCCACGCCGATATACAGGAGACCCCATGCCAAAATCTTATTCCCGCCGCCAGTTTCTGCAGGCCAGCGGTGCGCTTGCCGTCGGCGCCGCCGGCGCCGGCTCAGCGTTCGCCGGCAGTGCCTTAGCCAAGGACGCCAAGGGCGACTGGAACGCCGGTGAAGTCGTCCACCTGCTCCCTGCCGCCAACCATGAGCGCATACTCCTCAAGGCCTCGTTTCGCAGCGGCTTGAAAGACGCTCCGCAACTGCTGGTCGCGGGCAGGCGCATCAAAGGACACAGGTCAGACACCCACGGCCGGTTTTGGCAATTTGACGTGCCCGGCCTGAAGGCGGACACGGGCTATACCTTGCAACTGGCCGATGGCAAGGGCAAGGCCTTATGTTCGCCCTGGCCGCTGAAGACCTTCCCCTGCCCTGACGCGTCACCCGACCACGTACGCCTGCTGGTCTATACCTGCGCCGGTGGCCATCCGGATGCGCGCGGCCCGGGCGGCATGGAGGCATTCCGTTCGCTGGCTATCCGGCATGCGCTGCTGGAACGCGGGCTGGCCTACCAGCCGGATGCAGTCATCGCCAACGGAGACCATGTCTACCAGGACCAGCGCACCTGGCTGGAGAGCAGCAACCCTGCCATCCGCAAGGCCGCCACCGATTTCTACCAGCAGACAGGCATGTTCGATACGTCGCAGCCTGTACTGGGGACCGACAACGAGCGCATCCTGGCGACGCTCGTCGATCCGCAGATCGCCCATCTGTACGGTACCCGGCTGCGCTCGACGCCGGTGTTCTTCATGATGGACGATCATGATTATTTTGAAAACGACGAGGCCGAGGAAAATTTCGTGACCTTTCCTCCGGATCACTTTGACCTGAGCCTGGGCCGCACGGTACAGGACATGTATTACCCGGAGTTCCTGCCCGATGCGACCCGGTCTTTGATGCTCCCCGGCAGCAACGCCAGCGACCGCGCGCCGCAGGTCTCTGAATGCTTCGGCACGCTACGCTACGGAAAACTGCTGGAAGTCTTGATGTACGACTGCGGGCGCTATCTATCGCTGAAAGACAAGCACGCCGGCATCATCCCTCCTGAAGCTGAAAAATGGCTGCTGGACAGGACCCGGCAGTCCGAGGCACGCCATCTGATCCACATGCCGTCGACGCCGTTCGGCTGGTCGGCAGGCAAGTGGCGGGAATGGTATCCCGATGTCGTGGTGTCGGACGAGACCGACATGGCGCCGGCAGGCGCGATATCGCAGCGTTTCTGGGGTGTCCAGGGAAAGAACCTGCATTTGAGCACGCAAAAGGGCAAGTACATGTGGCAGCCCGGCTGGTTTGCGCAGCATCAGCGCATCGTCACTGCAATGACCGGGCAAAAGCGGCCCGCCGTCATGATGTCGGGCGATCTTCACGCCACCGGCTGGGATCGCATGCTCAGGAGCGGCGATGTGGACCTGAGCAAAAACCCCTTGTACCTGATCCTGAACGGCACACTGGGCACCGGCAAGGCCGGCTGGCCGAGCGCCGCCCGAGGCCTGGCGCCAAGCACGCCCACGCTCCTTCAGCTGGAACGCAATGTCCAGCCCGTGGAGAAAAACGGCTTTTCCATCGTCGACATCACGCCCGATAAAATCGTCTGCCGCCTGTTCGTCTGGCGCGAGCCCGATCCATTCGAGGCAATCAGCAGCCTGGAACCCTATGAGGTCATCGAAATTCCCATCGGCTGATCGCAGCCCTGTCGCAAGGCGGGTCGATACCGTCGGCGAGTCGGGGAAGACAAAAGCCCGGCGCAAACAGTGAGAGGAACGTAGCCTGGATGGAGCGCAGCGTAATCCGGGAGGATGTCCACGGGCCGCTGGTATGCCCCCTCGGCGCCCCCCCCCCGGATTACGCTGCGCTCCATCCAGGCTACACATTGGCTGTTTGGCCTGCTCATGCAGCGGTTTGGCCATGCTCAATCCTGGGTTCATAATTGCTCCGCGAGCAGGCGTTGCGTGTGGGCGGTGGCCTCGGGCGAACGGGGACGCCAGTCCTGGGCCACATGGGGTAAATTGTCGAAGCGGGTCTCGGCGCCGGTGTAGGCCAGCGCTGCGCGGCCGGGGGCGCCCTGCCGGCACAGCGCCACATCGACTTCGCAGATGCCGCGGTCCATGCTGTCGGGGTGGTAGGCCTCGTCCCGGTATAAAAAAATGACGGCGTCGGCGTCTTGCTCTATTGCGCCGGAATCGCGCAGGTCGCTGGCCTGCGGGCGCTTGTTGGGGCGTTTTTCCAGTTCGCGGTTGAGCTGGCTGAGCAGGATGATGGAGATCTCCAGCTCCTTGGCCAGCGCCTTCAGGCCGCGCGTGATGCCTTCTATCTGCGCGTTGCGGTTGTCGCCGTCGCCTTCCATCAGTTGCAGGTAGTCGATCACCAGCACCTGCAGGCCGTGGCGGCGCTTGACGGTCTTGGCCTTCATCCGCACATCCAGCAGGCGCAGGCCGCCCTGGTCGTCCAGGTATAGCTGCATCGTATCTATCCTGGCGATGGCGGCGGTCAGGCTGTGCCAGTCGCCGGCTGTCATGGCATTCGGCTGCAGCAGGTGCGCCAGCGGGATGCGGCCTATGCTGGCCAGGTTGCGGTCGTGCAGCTGCGTGCGCGGCATCTCCATCGACAGCACCAGCACGCCGTGGCTCTGGGCGATATGGCAGGCCAGGTTCAGCGCAAATGCGGTCTTGCCCATCTTGGGGCGCGCCGCCAGCACCACCAGCTCGCCGGGCCGCAGGCCGCCGCTGAGCTTGTCGTCCACCGCCGCAAAGCCGGTGGAGATGGCGCGGCTGCCGCCTTCGCGCCGGCGCTCCAGTTCTTCGATGTGGTGGTATAGGTCGGCGCTGGCCTTTACAGGCTCTTGCCGGGTGCGGGCCACGGCCAGCTGTTCCAGCTTGCTGGACGCCCGGTCCAGCAGCACGGCGGCGGTTTCGCGCGAGGTGCCGGCCTGGTCCGCCACTTCACGGCCCAGCGCGACCAGGCCGCGCTTGATGGCGCGGTCCCGCACGATGCCGGCGTAGCGGGCGATATTGGATGAGTAAGGCGTGTTCTGCGCCAGCGCATTCAGGTAGGGCAGGCAATCGGCGATGCGGTCGCGCAGGATATCGGTCAGCGAGATCACGTCGCAGCTCTTGCCGGCGCTGATCTGGGCCAGCAGCTCGCTGTAGATCAGCCGGTGCTCGCCGCGGTAGAAATGCTCCGCCAGCAGGTCGCCGGTGCGGTCTATCGCATCGTTGTCCAGCAGCAGCGCGCCGAGCACGCTTTGTTCGGCTTCGATGTTGTGCGGGGCTTCGAGGGTGCTCATGGTGTGCTTGATCGTTTTCATCAGAATTTGCATTCAAAAAAATCCGTAGGGTGGGCACCCGTGCCCACGCGGTTGCCGGAAGTGCCGGATGGTTGGGAATCCGCGTGGGCAGTACCTGCCCACCCTACGGAGGCGCTTGCCACGCACTCAATAATTTTCATACTGGCGCTCCCTGACCTTGGTGAAGTTGATCGCCTTGGTCAGCCATTCCAGATCGGCGACAAAGGGGCGCTTGCCCGGTAGCTGCGATTTGCCGGTCAGGAAGGCGCAGCCGGCCACGTAGGTAAAATATTTGCGCCAATAGTCCAGGTTTTGCCGGTCCGGGTCTTCGTTCCAGCGGCCGCGCAGCTGTCTTGCCCTGCCGTGCGTCCAGTCGCGCACCCTGGGGCATTGCGGCAAGACCTCGTGGTAGATCGCGATAATGTCCTGGTGGGGGCAGGCCGTTGCTGCAGGCTCTGCGCTTGGCTGTTTCTGTTCCCTGGCCGTGCTCCGGGCACCGTCGCTCAGGGAATGTCCAGCCGTTCCAGGCTCTGCGGCACTGCCTTGCGCCGCTGCTGGTTTGCCCCCACCACCTGGGAAGCCGACGGATGCGGGCAACACAGGCGGCAATTGCGCCCCGCGTTGTTCCATATCCGGCAGCTTCCCCGACACGTCACCAGCATCGCTGGCGACAGCTAACACGTCAGTGTTAGCGAGGTTTTTATTTTTATCTTGCTCTTGTTCTTGCTCTTGGCTTTTGCGACCCTTCGAAGGTTTGCGCAAGGTACCGGGAAGGTCCTTCCCTTTCCCCTCTTTTACGGCTTCAGCTTCCCCTGCGCCTTCTACTTCTTTCCCTTCTCCGATTCCCCTGCAACGGCTCATGCAAAGGGAAACCACGTACTTGTCGTAAAACGCTTTCAGGAAAGGGTTGTCGGGCAGGCTGTCGTATTCGGTCTGCACGCCGATGGCCCGCTTGTCGCGCGGTTTGAGCTTTGCGCCGATCTGGAAACGCGCCATTTCATGCACCCATACCATCCTGGATTTCTCGTCATACTGGCAAAAACCTGCCCGTATGCAGCCCTGCAAGCCGACCGCCAGATTGGCCGACGTCAAGCCGGTTTCCGCCAGCATGAAAGGCTTAGGCAGGTAATACAGGCCCGTCATATTGGCTTGCGGGCTGCTCATCAGGTACAGCGCCACCATCTGCGATTGCCAGCCTTCTTCACGCAGCTTTTCACCGGTGCCGCTTATCCAGAACTTCGGAGAAATTTTTGCATACCCCCTCATTACTGCTGCCCCTCCTGCGCCTGCAGCGCATTGTTCATAATCGCTTCCATTTTTGCAGCCGCCTGCTGCGCATCGAGCTGTTTCCACAGGTAGCGCGCCGCATGCGGGCCGCGCAAGAAGCCGGCGATGGCGGCGTGCACCTGCTGCATCGCGGCGTCATCCAGTTCGGCATAGGAAAGCGATTTGGGCAGCGGCACGATGCCGCCCTTGGCGCCCGGCACCCAGTTCACGTGGCCGACGCCTATCTTCAGCCAGTTGCGGAACTGCTCGAACTCGGCAAAGCGCTGCTGCGCATCAAACACCGCCTGCTCCAGCGCCATGTGGCGGCGGTGGAAGGCGGTACTGCGCGGGATGCGGGTGCCGACCTGCGCCACCTCGCCGTCTTCCAGCGCAAACACCTCGCACAAGAAACGCAGCCAGCGCGCATGGTGCTTGCCGTCCACGCCGCGCAGCCCCTGCTGCAAGAGCTGGAAGGCGGCGCTGTGCTCGGCTTCGGACAAGGGGATGCTGCGGTCGCGCATGATCATCGTGTGGCTCATAGTGGTTCCTGTTTATCTGCTGAAGGTTGATTTGCTTGCGGGCTTGCTTGCGTGTCTGCTGCCTTGGCCGCCTTGCCGCCGGATTTGCGACGCTGGAACACCTGCTTGTGCAAGGCGGTGATCGCCATCCAGGTGCTGCTTTTGCAATCGCCCTGGCCGTTCAAGATGCGGTAGACCGTGGGCTGCGAGACGCCCAGCTTGCGGGCGATCTGCGGCTGGCTCCAGCCGGTGGCGGCCTTGATGTCGGCGAGGTATTGGGTAGCCGTTGCGGCTGTGTTTTCGTTATCCATGCACGCATTCTATACGTGAATGGATATGCATTTCAATACGTATTTGAATTATTTTTTGCAAAAAACTATACGTACATGTATAGTTATGCTATTCAGTTGTACAAGCCCCTTTTATTAACCGGGTTTGTGTTGATAGCAGCCGCTAACCAGATGTTGGAAAGACAGGCCCTGATCATCTTAAAGGGCTCGCGGCAGCTTATACGCACAAGGATTATTCAAGCTCGACTACGCGATCGCAGACGGGATGAAGAACGCCAGCCCACTAACCGGCCTATCGGTGGCCACAAAGAAGAGTAGCCATGACACTCACGACCCTCACATCGCGGCTAGACACTGCCATGCAAGCCGCCGGCTTTGCCTCCCAGAGCGCGCTCGCGCGCGCGTCCGGCGTGCCGCAGCCCACCATCAACCGCATCCTGAAAAGCGTAGGCACCAAGGGCCCGGAAACCGAAACCCTACGCAAGCTCGCCAGCGCCTGCAACGTCAGCTTTGAGTGGCTGCACGAGGGCATAGGCAATATGCAGCGCAGCGATAGCGGCGGCAATGCCAATGTGAACCAGCCGCA
>Ga0207076_1141_pt1 | contig 17180 bp, 17 predicted proteins | sample Alteio_BWMinHeat_62_FD_153568 | JGI IMG/M metagenome (GOLD analysis project Ga0207076, IMG submission 153568) | Enriched cells from forest soil in Barre Woods Harvard Forest LTER site, Petersham, Massachusetts, United States -... | ecosystem: Environmental > Terrestrial > Soil > Temperate forest >... | reverse complement strand
TACTTTATATTTTATTGCACAAGCAGAAAAACAAAATGAGTTATCAAATTTTATTGAGTCACAATTAAAATCTTTAGGTGAGTATTCTCAACAAGATTTAACTGAAGTTGCGAGTAGTTTAGTGAAAGCAAATAATCCGGATGCTTTAAGATTATTTTTAAAACAAACCGGTGTTAAGCTGGCTGAACTCTGCAAGTCAAATCCTAAAATTTTGCTCGATGTTGTTGATAATGAATGCATAGCTATTTTTCCAGTTTTGCAAGAAGAAAAAGTTGATTTAACTGCCCATGTTCCAGTAAGAGAAAATGAAACAACGACTCTTATGTTGCATGCAATAAGAAAGGAAAAAGTTAACATGATTCCTATTCTAGCAAAGACGTGTCCCGAATTAGTTAATCTACAAGCAAATAATAGATGGTACCCTATTGCTCTTTTAACGCATAGCGATCCAATTAGCGAAATAGAAACTAAGATGCTTGTTACTCTTTTAGAATTTAAACCTAAATTTGATGCTCAGGATTATCATGGTGATACGGCTGCACATGCAGCATTAAATCAGGTGGAAAAAATACGTCTCCTTCAAAAAGCAGGAATACCTTTTGTGGATGCGCCCGTTAATAAATATAATGAAACACCCTTTCAGAAGGCGCTTACAAGTGCACTTGCCAATTATGGTGGGAATGAAATAAAAGAGTGGGATAAAGTAAGCAGTTTTTATTCGAATTCATGGGCAGCAGTATTTCAAATTCTGCTAGAGCCCAACAGTATTGATGTGAATAATCCGGTTTTTGTTTACAAAAACAATAAAGAATCTCTAAAAAAACATTTTTTGGAGTTAGCTAATCTATTTATAAAAGAAAAATATGTAACTGGAGCGGGGAGATACGGAGAAGATTCGAAACTATCATATGAACAATCTCTGTCATTATTTATCGAAGCTTCAAAAAAGTATCATTGTGATGATGCTCTGCAAAAACTAAAAAGCCAGGGCTTGTATCAAGATTCTACCAAATCATTAAGATCTTCTTCTTGATGGGGTCAAATCTGAATTTAGTACAGGTCAACATGGTTAAAAACAAAATTTCAAATCAAGCCATATAAAATCTGTTTACCTTATTAAGAAATATATTATAATTATTTCTCTTGATGTCTTGATGGGGTCAAATCTGAATTTAGTACAGATCAATATGAGTTAAAAACAAAATTTTAAATCAAGGCTTATCAAATTCTGTTTACCTTATTAAAAAATATATATTTTTTTCAGTCCAGATTTTCCTGAATTACCCCTGCCTACTATCTATATACCTACTATTTATCAATAAATTAATTGGAAGCAATTATGGCAAGACCATTACGAATCGAATTCGAAGGTGCTTGGTATCATGTCATGAACCGCGGCATTAATCACAATTCAGTTTTCAACACAGAAAGTGACCGTCATTTATTTCTAAACATTCTTGAAGAAACTGTGAAAAATTATTGTATTGAAATCCACAGTTTTTGCTTGATGGATAATCATTATCATTTATTAATACATACACCTCATGGTAATTTAAGTAAAGCAATGCGGCATATTAATGGTGTTTATACACAAAAATATAACCACTTAACAAATCGCGATGGTCCATTATTTCGCGGACGGTATAAATCAATTCTCATAGAAGATGACATTTATCTATTGCAAGTAAGCCGATACATTCATTTAAATCCAGTGTCTGCAAAAATCTGTGAAACACCTGATCAATTCCAATGGTCTAGCTACAATTATTATATTAATCGTAATCATGAATTAAATTGGGTTAAGAAAATTTTTATACTTGATATGGCACATGGAATTGATAATTATATTGAATATATATCCATTGGGATTGACAATGAAATTAAAAATTTTTATGAGAAAACGGCAACATCTTCAATTTTAGGAAAACAGCATTTTAAAAATGAACAATTACAAAAAATAAAAGAAAACACTGAGATATTACCGGATATCAATCGTACAAGAAAATTGCCGGACATAAACTCAATTATTCAAATAACTGCAACTTATTTTAGTATAAGCATTTCTGAACTAATGAAATCAAGGAGTGGATCCAAAAATTTTCCTCAATTAGTCGCAATTTATCTGTCTAGGCGATTGGGTCTCTATAGTTATCAAAAAATTGGGGTTCATTTTAATAAAAGTTTATATGCAGTTAATATGGCAATTTCAAGATTGAACTTGATGATTAAAAAAGACAATTCAATTAATGATATTGTAGATGAAATTATTCAGAAAATTTCTATATCTTCATGCGAGAATTACGACAATTAAAAGATTAGTAGTTGTATTAAGTTCAGACTTGACCCCATCATTCATCATTTTAGCAGGTTAGCTAGTGAAAAAAGTGGAGTCTTTTTTTCTATGAAAACCTGCTAAAACCATATACTTGACACATTGTCTCACTTTTTCTGATGTCATTTAAAAATCAAAATGACAAAAAAGTATCTCTATTTTAGCCATGACTACTACCAGGAGAACGGGGAGCAGTAGGGACGTGACCGGTTATTGGTCCATATTGTGTATCAGCACCTTGAAAAGTTTTGCGATCTGAAACGCTAAGACGCACATCTTCTCCACCTTCAGCAGCATGGTAAGCGACCTCACTACCAGGTTCAGCCCAAATAGTGACTGCAATTCTGTTTTTGACGTTTATTGCTGATTGATATAGGGCGCCAGGCGTTTCTTTAGCACCTTCCCATAGTGCGCTCGCGGTGTTCTTCGTACCATGCGCAAAACAAGAACCCACAAATTTTAACGCGAGTGTCGCAGCTCCAAAGAATGATAACGAGATCATCCCATTATTCACGGCACTCATCGTTGGATCTTGCGCTTTTGAGCACACATAACCTCGTGGTGCGTTATCAGGATCATTAAAGCATTGCTCAGTTCTTAAACCTATCAACGCAATCATGGTAAGTGCCAATGCACCACCCGCAAACACTTTTGGTGCGGATTTGTTGGTTGGGTCAATAATATTTCTTGTTGCTTCTAAATAATTTGCTAAAAATACGCTTAAAAGAATGAGTCCTGCACCGCCAAGCGCTACAGCACGCAATGAGTTGTAATCATTCGTCACATTAAGAATATATTTTTTCATCTGATCTGCCAGCTCTCTTAAGGCAGGACCACCATTTTCGAGCAATATATCAGCTTTAGCAATTAAACTAACAAATAAAGCAGCAGCTGCAGCTCTGCCCCCATTTGATTGTTTTGCAAGTTCAACAGCGATTTTATCAAACGTTGCCATACATTCTTTATGAAATTCAGGTGCTTGTTTTAAGATATGATCAACAAGGGCTGGATCCATTTGCGATAAAGAACCATTCTCTGGTAATCCGGATTTGATGAGATCCATATTCTCAGCAATGGTTTCGGGGTGCATGCTTGTTGCTTTGTAGGTTAAAATCACAGTGGCAGCAAGTGTGATTCCACCTGAAAGTAGTAAAACTTTTGGGTCAACTGCCGCTTTTTTCATTTTGCTCCACACTTTAGCTTCCTCAACATCACTTGGTCTTTGTCTTAACATGAGATTACCTCTTGAATTTTGAAAATTTCGCTTTTAAATTTTTATAGAGTCACAAAATTTAATCACAAAGAAGACATTGCTTTCTTCTGTGCTATAAAATTGTGCATTGTTCTCTTGAATTTGAAACAAGTCAAGACGAAAATTTTCATTATGAAAATATTTTGTACTTGATCGAAAAAAATTAGATCATAAATAATTCTAAAACAAGTATTTTAGTTCCAAATAAGTGCAAATCCAATTTTGGATGGATGGGGTCAAATCTGAATTTAGTACAACTCAACATGAGTTAATTAAATTCAGGCTTGACCCCATTTTTCTTTGTAGATGAAATTACTCAGAAAATTACAATATCTTCATATAACAATTAAAAGATTAGTAGTTGTATTAAGTTCAGACTTGACCCCATTCACCCATTCATTTCGAACTTGGGCTAACTGCAGTAGCATTTCCCGATGTCGTTGTTGGAGTTGGTGCTATTTTTTTTATAGGTGCTTGTGTCGTTGCTGGTTGCTGCTGAGGCATCATAAACACAGGTACAATAACTGGAAAATTCGGCCAAGCCATATTCGTGCTTTTAAAGACATCTTGCATCATTTGTTGCATTTCTTTTTGTATGGCTTGTTGTCTTAATTCCATTTTTTTAAAAGCAGCTTTGGCTTCTTCTGCGTTAAATTGCGGACCACCAAACTGTATCATTTGATAGCCGTTTGGACCTGTGCCGGTGTTAATAACCCGAAAACTAAATCCTGAAGTTGCATTTGCAGTACTAATATCGCTTGATTTCATCCAACCCACATTGCCATTTTTCGGATCGGCTACTTTAACCCAAGCAGTATTATCTTTTGGGGTGTAGATAGGAACAAATCCTGAATCAGAATCAATCGTACCAACCACTTTGGCATCATTTTTAGGTTGGTCATAGAGATTGATATTTTTTGCAAAAACAATGGGAGTTATGAGTAGTGCAAAGAAAGCTATTATTAAAGAAAAATTGTATTTCATTTATAAGTCTCCTTTTTCAATAAAAAATTGAATTACGAAGTGGTTTCTTGTAATTGTGTTCTTAGCACTCGCCGCATAATTTTATTCGAAGCTGTTTTTGGTAATTCTGTAACAAAAACCAGATCATGAATTTTAAATAAAGGGTTTAAATTTTGATTAATCTTTTTTTGCATCTGCGTCTTAATTGATTCTTTATCTAATTTGTTTTGAGTTGCTGCAACGATAATAAGATGACTAGGACCATGTCCATTGGGTGAAATCGCAATGGCTGCTGTTTCAATGATACCATCTATCCCAGCAACAGTACGTTCAATTTCGGCGGAACTGATTTTGATACCACCGAGTTTCATGGTGTCATCAGCACGTCCTAATACACAATAAAGGCGATCTGAAATTTGTTGTAATTGATCACCATGTCTTCGTAAGATTTTTCCGTCAGGTGATTTGGGCATATTAGCAAAATAAACCTGATGGGGATTTGCATTCAAGAGTTCCGTGGATAGCCCTATTGAAGGTGGGATAAGGGCAACTTCGCCTGTTTCAGATTTTTGACCATTTTCATCGGTCAAAATAAAATCTAAACCCAGTGCAGGAGTTGTAAAAGCAGAAGGATAATTATTTTCTACCATCGTGCTGGTTACGTAAGCGCCACCAATTTCCGTTCCACCGCAATATTCAATTACGGGTTTATAACCTGCGAGGGACATGAGATATAACATATCTTCTGGATTAGAACATTCACCTGTCGAACTGAATGCTCTAATTTCATTCCAATTAAGTCCTTCCATACATTGGCTTTGTCGCCAACTTGCAACCAGAGTAGGGACAACGCCTAATAGAGTGACTCGTGCATCCTCAATAAATTGTCCAAACGGACGATTACGCGGAACGCCATTATAAAGTGCAATTGTGGCATGGTTGATTAATGCCGCGAAAATCAGCCATGGACCCATCATCCAACCCAGATTCGTTGGCCAAGCGAGCACGTCGTCTGCTTGAATATTTTGATGAAAATACGCATCGCTCGCGACTTTAATAGGTGTCGTATGATTCCATGGAATCGCTTTCGGCTCCCCCGTGGTTCCGGAAGAAAATAAAATATTGCAATGATCCATGGGTTCACATGGCTGTGCTTGAAATTGGGTATTGTCGACCAAAAACGTTTGCCAATCTAAATCTTCGGAACGTAATTGGACTGTCACGTTTTCTTCGCAAGGCAACACAATGGTTCGCGGCGCTTGCGCTTCTACAACTTTTTCATATAAAGGTAATTTTTTTGCATCACGCAAAATAAAATCCTGCGTAAAAAGAGCTTTCGTTTTTGCGATGCGTAAGCGAGTGGTGATTTCATCTTTTGAAAAACTATCAGCAATAGAAACGACGACGCCACCCATTTTTATAATGCCTAAGTAAATAGCAACAGCAAAATGCGTCATAGGCATATCGATAGCGATGGGATCACCTGACCGCAAACCTATATGGATCAAACTATTCGCAATTTGATTGGATAATTGATTCAGTTCGCCATAGGTTAACTTTTGCAGACTGCCTTGTTCGCTTTGAAATACAATTGCTGTTTTTTCTGCAGGCGCTGCGAAACAACTTTCTGCAATGTTGAGCTTGGCCCCAGGCAACCAATTTGGAGATTCAACGCCTAGTTTGAGATCACAAATGGCATCTGATTTTTTTTGGAAAACGATTTTCAATTTATCAATAATAAAATCCCAAAATTTTTCATAATGCGTCACACTCCAGGTATGAAACTCATGAAAATGATTCATATTTAAAGTATCTAAGGTGCGAGCAATATGAGTTGTTTTAATAAATTCAGCATCAGGAATCCAGGCCGGAGCAGATTCAAGTTCGTGAGGCCAATTTGGAAAAATCTGTTTAAATAAAAAAAGATGAATTGAAAAAGGTAATTGAGATGTAAGAACATTTTTAGAAATCTGTTGCCAAGCCTTTTCCGGAGAAGAGGTGGCTAAAATCGCATTCACTTTTTTGGAAAGTTGTTCTGCATTTTCATTATTTAATCCAAATTCGAGTAAAGCATGCGGTTGAATCAAGTTTTTCATAAATTATTTTTCCGGCAATAAATGACGTAGCTCATCAGGTATCGGTGTAGAACGTCCCGCTTCACGATCGACCCAAACGATCTTGGCATAGGCTTCAGCGTATAAGATATCGGGATTTTTTTCAGAATACATTTTGCAAAAACAATCGTAACTACTTCGGCTAGGAGGGCCTACATAGAGTTTTGAGAGAATTATTTCAGGGTAAACGATGGGTTTGATATACGAACAATTTGCAGTCACGACGACAGGACCCATTTTATCGAGGCTATAGCTGGGTGGTGCGACTTCCATCCACCAACTAATACGTGTTTGTTCAAAATAAGTAAAATAAATGCTGTTATTAACATGGCCAAATGCATCCATATCATACCATCGAACTGGTATTGATAATTCGTGTACAAACTTTCCTGTTTGATTTATCATACGTCCCTCAAAAATGTAACTTGACCTTCCATATTACAATAACTTGTAAAAGATAGTGAGCGATTTTATGCAAAAAAAAGCAGTCATTTTATTTTCCGGTGGTTTGGATTCCACAACCTGTTTGGCGATAGCAAAAGAACAAGGATTTACTCCCTACGCGTTAAGTTTTAATTATGGCCAAAAACATTCTGTCGAACTTGAAAATGCGAAAAAAATTGCGAAATTAGCAGGCGTGGCGGAACATAAAATTATTCCACTCTCTTTGAATGAACTGGGCGGATCTTCATTAACGGATGTAAATTTATCTGTACCGGATTATCAAGGCGAAGCCAAAATTCCGAATACCTATGTTCCTGCCCGGAATACCGTTTTTTTATCAATCGCATTAGGTTGGGCTGAAGTGCTTGGCGCGTTTGATATTTTTATTGGTGCGAATGAATTGGATTATTCAGGATATCCCGATTGTCGTCCGGAGTATTTGCGAGCATTTGAAGTCTTGGCTAATTTAGCGACTAAAGCGGGTGTCGAAGGAGCGCGGTTTCATATTCATTCCCCGCTGTTGAATCTGAGTAAAAGTAAGATTATTCAAGAAGGCATGCGATTAGGGGTGGATTATGGTATGACAGTTTCATGCTATCGTGCTGATTCCAAAGGTCATGCTTGTGGTAAGTGTGATTCCTGCGTCTACCGTAAGAAGGGCTTCAATGAAGCGGGTGTTTCTGATCCGACATTGTATGCGTAGTAAAATGGGGTCAAGTATTTCTTTGGCTGTTGATAACTTATTAGTAGGGCCTGTCGTCAATTAAATAGCATATATTTTTATAAAATGTTGAGTGATTGGGCGCTTTTTTGCCGTAACCCATAAAATTATGACGGCTTTAGAATTTAATGTGGTGGATTACGACGCAAAGAGCGCGTCTAATCCACCCTACAATCTAAATGGATTCCCGCCTTCGCGGGAATGACATCCAGTCTACAAATTTAAGAAATACTGACCCTGACAATTAGTCTAGCATTCCATATTGCTTTAGCTTCTTGCGTAACGTACCGCGTGAAATTCCTAAAATTTGCGCCATTCTAACTTGATTATAATGGGTATGGTTAATCAATACTTCGAGCATCGGACGTTCAATTTCTTCAAGAAGAATTGAATAAAAATCAACAGGTTGTTCGCCGCCGATATTCGTAAAATAATTGCGAAGGGTATCTCTGACAGCTTGTCGTAAAGTAATACTGTCTAAATTTTCGGATATTGCTATTTTTTCCATATTAAACTCCATTTATTTAGCTTGCTCCATACACTTGATACGCTAGATTAAATCACCAACAGACTCATGTAAATAAGTCTGTTGGAAAATTTGAACTATGATTTACTTCTTTCTGTGTCAACCGTTTCTTTGAGATTTTTCCCGACTTTGAAATAAGGAACAAGTGTGGCTGGGACCATCATTTCTTCACCGGTTTTTGGATTACGAACTTTGCGTGCAGAACGTTTTTTTACACCAAAACTACCAAAACCAATGAGTGATACCGTATCTCCTTTGGTTAACGCTTCTAAGATACTATCTAGGGCGGCAGCTAATGCTTTTTCAGCCTGCGTGTTTGGGATGCCAGCATCTTCTGCTATCGTAGAAATCAATTGTGCTTTATTCATGAATACTCCTTCCTTAATATTGCAAAAAAACGCTTGAATTCAAGATTTCCATCTAGAAATTAAGAGTTATATTCAACGGGTTCGTTGGTTGTTGTAATGGTAATTGGCTGTTCTTCAGGTTGAATCACAGTTTCTTGCATTTCAGGCATTGTGGTGACTTTCGCTTTTGCAGTCTGTTTTTTGCGGGCTTTCGGTTTGGTTTGTGATGCTGCTTTCTTTAATGTTGCTTCAAATTCTTTTTCTAAGATAACGAGCTGTTTACCGAGCGACATAAATTTAGCTTGTTTATGCGCTATAGCAGAAATCGCCTTTTTAATTTGGTCAAGTTGCGCAGTCAATTGAGATACGTGTGTGTTGGAATTGTCATAGATTTTTTTGGCTGTAGCCATTTGCTTCTTAGAGCCGCCAGTTGATTTGGAAGCTAAGCCGTCCCATTTTTTCTTAGCAATCTTGTTTTTGGCTTGAGCTTTTTTCAATTCACTATTTAATTTCTTTTCTTGTTTCTTAGACGTATCGAAATCCTTACGATGCAGGGCCGCAATCTTGGCTGGCATATCTCGAAAACCCTTTTCCAGGGATTCAATGGCGGATAACTTTGGCGCTTTAACTTGTCGTTTTACTAAATTTCTTTTTCCTTTGGATGATGTAACAGCACGTTTGTTTTTCTTGCGCAGCATGGATGACGTCCTCTTCAAGTTGGTTTAAGGTCGTAAAATTTAACATTTTCTAAGCTCGAAAGTCTACATACATTATGTTCTTTAGTGATTGATTTTAGTTCAAAAAATTATTAAAGTAAGCATTATGAGGTCAAGTCTTAATGGTTCTAACGATAAGTATGATCCAAAATAACTGACGATGATTTCAAAATGAGTTAAAATTTCATTAATTAAACTTTGAAGTGAATATAAATTTTCTGCCATGAAACATCTATTTCTTTCTTTAAATATGTTAGGAGTCACTGCATGAGTAACGCCAGCCTCAAGGAGCAATTGCAAACACTTGGTTTATCTACTCCTGCGACTGAGAAACCGCAATTCAGTAAAAAGAAGCAAAGGCCTGAAAAAGTCGAAAGAGCCGAACGAGCTGAAAAAACTGAAAAAGTTGTTAAAAAGCAAAAGCCTGCATGGTTAGAACAAGCTCAATATGGCGTGGAATTGCTGAAAGCGCATTTCCCTGCGTGCTTTAAAGAGGTTAAAGAAATCCAACCTGTTAAAGTAGGAATTAAGCAAGATTTGGTAAAACATTTAAGTTCACGTGAAGATATTGTCATAAGTGATAAAGCTTGCATGGTGAGTAGCTTAGCTTATTACGTTAACTCTCCGGCTTATCATAAGCATGTTCTTGAAGGTGCTAATCGTGTCGATCTTGATGGCAATCCCGCTGGCGTCGTCACAGCAGAAGAAGCGCAATATTCACGAGATTGCCGTAAAGCCAAACTACAGAAAAAGCAATCGGCTGATCAATCCGCTGCGTTGAAATCCAATTTAGAAACCGTGAAATAATCAATGTGAGATCAATGGAATTAAATCGTCGTTTTACCCCAATTAGTTTATTAATGCTAAGCATTAACGGCATGGTTGGTTCTGCTTGGCTTTTCGCACCCTTATATGCGGCAAAAATAGCAGGTTCATCAGCGATTATTGCCTGGCTAATTGGCGGTGGCGCAACGGTTTTAATTGCGCTTACATTCGCGGAACTTTCTGTCATGCTTCCCGTCGCGGGTGGCACAGCGCAAATTCCTCAACTTAGTCACGGTACCTTTACCAGTTTTATTTTAAGTTGGGTTGCCTGGTTATCCGCTCTCACGATGGCGCCTATCGAAGTCCAAGCGGTGTTGCAATATGCGTCGACTTATTTTAGTTCACTCACAAGTATTGTTAATGGCGTGCCAGTATTAACAAAAATAGGCTTGGTTTGGGCGACCCTTTTGATGTTGGGATTATGCATTGTGAATGTCGCGAGTTTTAAAGGGTTAGTTCGATTTAATTTTATTTTGTTTTCCTTTAAAGTGCTGGTGATTATTCTTACCGTTTCTATGTTGTTACATGCGAGTTATCACCCTAGTAATTTTGTAGGTGTTGGCAATTTTTCTCAAAATGGTTGGCACGCTATTTTAGCTGCCGTCGCGACAGGTGGGGTTGCTTTTGCTTTCACGGGATTTAAACATGGCGTTGAACTGGCGGGTGAGGCAACAAAGTCAGCGATTGCTATCCCGCTTGCGATTGTTGGTTCAGTGGTTTGCTGCACTCTTTTATATTTAGGATTGCAAGTTGCTTTTATTGGTGCATTGGAACCCAGTTTCTTAGCGCACGGATGGCAAAACGTGACTTTCGTCGGTGATGTTGGGCCTTTTGCAGGATTAGCCGCAGCGTTAGGATTGATCTGGTTATTAAAATTATTGTATATCGACGCTGCTGTTTCACCGCTAGGCGCGGGTCTAATCTATGTCACCTCGACGGCACGTATTCTCTATGCCATGAGTCAAATCGGATATGTTCCAAAGTTTTTAACGAAATTAAATAAACAAAATTTTCCGGTTGCGGCTATTTTTATAAATTTTGTGATTGGAATGTTTTTGTTTTTGCCGCTGCCTGGATGGCAAGCTATGGTAAGTTTCTTAGTATCAGGGATGGTGATCTCCTATGCGATGGGTCCGATCGCTTTGTTGTGTTTACGTCTTGAATTGCCAAATGAAAAGCGTGCCTTTCGCTTGCCTATGGCCAATGTTCTTTGTTTACTCGCTTTTTATTTTTGTAACTTAATGAGTTATTGGACGGGTTGGGAAACCATATACAAATTAGCTATTGCCATTGTCGTTGGATTTATATTTTTTATGTTTGCTTGCGCGAGTGGAAGATTGAAATCGCAAGCATTAGGCATGAAATCAGCTTTTTGGATTATCCCTTATCTGGGTGGTCTCATTTTAATTTCTTATCTAGGTGCGTTTGGCGGTAAAAATATTATTCCTTTTGGTTGGGATTTTTTAGTTATCGCAATATTTAGTGTTGTTATTCTTTATCTTGCTGTTATGAGCCGGGCGGGTGTGACGAACGAGCAGTTGTTGCATTGCCAAGCGATAGAAGCAATTTAAGTAGGGTGGATTAGACGCGCTTTTTGCGTCGTAATCCACCAAAAAATGGTGGATTACGACGCAAAAAGCGCGTCTAATCCACCCTACTTACTATTCAATTTCTATGGTTGTATGGCCACCTGCGGTGAACTCGCGATTTAACCATCTTGCATCACTGATAAATACACGTACACAACCATGGCTCGCATTATAGCCAGGGACTTCATGATATCCGTGAAGTGCGTACAGATAGGTGAAATACATGCAGTAAGGCATAGGCGCTCCGCCTTTACCGATAGGAAACATCGTGGAAATACATCCAGCCCCTTCTTTTGATTGAATACTGAATTTGCCTCTAGGCGTTTTGCAGGTACTGCCCAAATCGGAACAATACCCTTTTCCGCCTGAAACAGGTCCCCAATATGCCAATGTGCCATTTGAGTTATACGCACCGAAGGCAAGTTTTTCGAGAGAAACAAGAATGAGTTTACCGCCAGGCGCGCTAATTTGTTTAGGCATAGGCGAGTAATCCATCACATTGGTATCGTTCGAAGTTGGAATGGCGATGACTAATCCTGAATATATTCGCGTGTTCATGCGATTAATTCGCATGACCAAGTCACGCTTTTTTTCGTCTGGAAATAAGCTTTGCCAGGATTCACCGTGTTTGACTTGATAACATTTGAAGGGTGATGAATTGCAGATTTCACTTCCATAATTTGCGAAAACTGCTGTGCTTAATGAAATTAAAATTGCAAAAATAAATGTTTTTATAATGGTAATCATTTTTTTAGCCTCCTCGTTTTTTATTTATAAGAATTATTTTTTATTTTTAAAAAAATAATCACTTTTGATTTTTGTTTTTAAAATAAGTATAGACGTTAAATCTGGTTTTTCTAGTAAACGCGAAGGCGGCTGAAATTCAATATAGAAATCAGAACATTAACGAATGCTTGGTGATAGCTTTAAAAATGAGAGATGAGGCGAGAAAAAAAATAAATTTCTAGAACAATGTCAAATCAAATTATGCTGCTATACTTAATGGATATCATATATTTTTGAATCCCAGAATACATTTTAAATATCTTTGTGAAAATAACCCTTTATTTAGAAATACCCAATGGGAAGAGGAAGAGGAAGAGGATGCTGGATTTTCAATAATAGTTGATGGCAGGGATAGCGAGCGCGGCGCAGATTGAAGTGGTATTCGGCTTATCTCTAGCATATTGACAGATATTTGGCAGATAAAAGTATATGGCTTATGTTATAACATTTATAACATAAGCCATATTTTTAAACCTAAATTACAATGTACCTACATTGCGCCACATTTACCCCTTGGTTTTTCCACCCATCGTTCATGAATTTGTGTATTGCCCGATTCAATCGTATTGACAACACTTTCTTCAGGCGTGAGGTTTCTATAACTTTCCTTATAATAATCAAACCCCCATCCACCATTTTTAGCAACTCTATATTCATGCACTTTTTCAACGCAACCTTGCAAGATAAAAATTAAAAATAAAGTTATTGTACTAATCATGAATGTTTTCATATGCACACTCCTTATATGAGATTTGTACTTTTATTTTACCAAATTTATGAACCTTACATGCTGACTTCTTCGTTACCTTTAAGATAAGTTTAGGGGTTTATTATAACGATCGTATTACCATCCTCAGTAAATTCCTGATTTAACCATCTCGCATCATTAACAAACATGCGCACACAACCATGGCTGGCGTTATAACCAGGTACTTCATAAGACCCATGCAGCGCATAACCGCCATGGAAATGCATACAATAAGGCATAGGAGAACCGCCTTCGCCGACAGGGTATTTACTAGATATGCAGCCGGGACCCTCTTTCCATAAGATAGAGAAATGCCCTAAAGGGGTATGACAGCCACGATGGATATCAGGACAATATCCGCGCGCACCTGAAACAGGTCCCCAATACACTAAGTTGCCATCTGAATTGTAAGCTCCAAAAGCTTGTTTTTGTAATGAAATGTATATGAGCTGGTCTCCCGGCGCATCAGCTCCTGGCGGATCAATATGAATAGGAAGCGGAGAATAATCCATAATATTGGTGTCATCCGAATTAGGAATAGCAATAGTAAGATCCGGATAAAGTTTCGTATTCATGCGATTGATGCGCATCACCAAATCCCGCTCATTTCCATCCGGAAATAGCTTTGCCCAAGTTTCATTGTGTTTTATGCGATAACAATGATACTCAGCTGAAGATTTGCATAATGTAGATCCATAGTTTGCAAAAGCAGGGCAGGTGAAATATAAGCAAATAAGAAACAAACCAATTGAATAAAAAACACCTAAGACAACGGTTACAACTTTCGCAATCATAACTGTTTCTCCTTGATTATTCCTTTTTCGCAATTTTATAAGGAATAATCTTGCTCACCAATAACACAACTCATGAGCTTTATATTATTTATTTTACAACTTTCTTAAAAAAATGGCATGAAAGCAAATCAAACCTTCAATAAATCATTAATATAAACAATAGGTTATTCCGGGTTTGATATAGCTTATTGATAAAATGGATAAATAATTGAGGTAATTATTCATCGGTTACCACTGACCTAATCGTGCCCGTGTGCGTGCCCTTGCCCGCGCGCTTCGTTTCGATTTCGGCTTGCTTGGGTAAGATATTGTCCTCGTTTATTGAGACGTGCTGGGAAATCAATCCTGCTGCTATTGCCGCTGGATTACTTCAAAAACGAGTTACAATATTACACACGTGCCCTGCTTTGATGGCGCCGGGCATTGCATAAACTTTGCAATGCTGTTGTTTTTGCTCGACATAAGTTTTCCAAGCAACGACGCGCGCCGAGACGCGCGCACCCTGACGATTCCGCGTCCGCACGCCTCGCGCCTGCCGTATCCGCCTAAAAAGAAAGATCGACCACAACCCGAAGAAGAATTGACCTTGGAAACGCCCTCTGGTGAGCGAGCGCCGCGAACTGGAATTTCTTTACGGTCAACAACAGGAACAATACCATGATGAACAACATCTTTGCCCCTTTCTGATAACTTCGGCTGCAACTGACCAAAACCATTAACCCAAAACACATCACTTGCAATCGTCCACCAACCACCAAAACGATCAAGATTTGTAATAACATGCTTATCTTTGGATGCTGCCGCAAATATTTGTTCTTTTAATTCTGATTCTAATTCGTTTAATTCATTTAATTTAAAATCTTGGGGTACTTTTATTTTAGTTTTAATATGACGCACTTCTTTGCCATCAGGCGTGATGACTGAATAGGCAAGACGACCCTCTTTTACTTCCAGATATAATTTTTCTTTTTCTAGTTTTATCTCTTTATCGGGTTGATTTGGCATTAAACATAGCTCGTATCCATATTGAAACCAGTCTGCTGCTTTATATAAAATGCTTTCATCAAAAATGCGACCTGATGTTTGCACCTCTTTTGGATCATGCTGTAATGCTTTTCTAAGTTGATCTATCAGAGGTTGACACAATTGTTGAAACTCGAGGAAGTTGTCATAGTTTTGTAGATCGCCTTTATATTCCTTTGCCTTACTCAAAATGCCTTCACCAAAATGCTTGACGGCGGCCACGATGCGATCCACTTTTTGCTGGGTTTGCTGTTTAGCTTTTTCTCCGGTCACAGCTTTATCAAGTTGAGCTGCCACTTCCTCTGGCGATAAACCACCTTCAATTGCTGCTAATTGTTCAACGATTCCACGATGCTTTTTCAGCATTTCTATTTTTTCTTTTGCTTTGGATTGTTCTTCGGCTGTTTTTGCTTCTTGCTCTTTTTCTTCTGCTTGTTTTATTTCTTCTTCCATTCCTTCGTGCAGATCCACATCACCTGCCATCGCTGCAATTTCCAAAACCCTTGCTTTGACTGCTCTTCCTAAGGGCGTATGGCCTCTTTTGGAGGTAATATCTAAAATAAGTCCTCTTAATTTATTTAGACCAGGCAGTGTGAGCGCAGGCTCGGCTTTTATTTCTTGACCTAATTCTTTCGGAGTGATGTGGCCTACTATCGGGTTGCCTTGATCATCTAATATCTTGTAGTCAAGGCCACCGTCATCCGCTCGCCCGATATAAAGATGTCTTTCTCCCTTTTTTAACTCAGCATCTGTTTCGGGTGTCATCACACGAAAATCGGGACTGTCTGAACGATCTCTTGCCATAACAGGAGGGGAACGTAAAATCTGGGGATATTTTTTTACGGTAGCAATTGCTTCTTCGATTTCTTGTTCTTCTCCACCTAATATCAGAGTAGCCACTCTTTTTGCTAGGGGCATTAATACGGTTTCTTGAGTTGATTTACCAAAAACTTTCAATCGATTGAGACCTGCTTGAGAAAGCTTAGAATCTTCAAAATCAGCATTCCAAAAGCCCAGTATGATTTGCGGAGTTCCGTCTGAAAAGGGTCCTCCCGCTATGATTTCGTTTTCTGCGTCGGGATCATGCGAATCAAATTTTATTCCATTGTATAGATCATTCTCTTCATCCTCTGCTCTGAGTAACGTGTCATTTTTAACCTCATCAGAAGGAATGGGATCTTCGCTAAACGCAGCAAGCTGCTCCTCTTCTAATTGTTTTTGATCTGCATCCCATGCGCTGCTACTACTTGTAGCAATTGGGCGATCCTTTCTTGTTACTGGACGATTGTGTCGATCATTTTCCATCGCGCGTAATGCAGCTTTCTTACGCTCATGTGGTGTTATCGCATCAATTTCAGTGACGGGGTGCAAGTTGCCTTCCAAGTCAGCAATCAGTTGTGTTGATGATGGAGGAGAGTGGGGGGCTATCGTGTCTTTGCTATCTCTTGCAGATTTCATCTTTGTATAACACTCGTCTTTGCTTCTTATAGGATTGGAGTTTGGACAAACCACTGACCAAATGTATTTATGAAATTTTATCTGTAATATACCGAATTTAGGATAATATCCCTTTTGTTCATAATGGGTATCTACACAAGTAGCTCCTCCCTTTGAAAAAGGGAGGCTGGGAGGGATTTATATTAAAAAAAAATCAAGGGACTCTTTTATTTGCAAAATCATTAGCTGCAGCGGTATTTGATGGTTTTGAAAATTTGTTCATGCATTTGTCATATGCTTCTTTTGTAGAGCCTGCGAAGCCACCCACCATTAGTGCAGCGCTAGTAATTCCTACAGCGGGAGATTTTGCAAGTATCGCTGTTCCAGCGAAGAAAAAACCGGAAAGTAAAGAGAGCTTTCTTTGCTCAGAACAATATTTTTTTCTTTCTTCGTAGCTACGGCGGGAGTATGACATATATTATTACCATTTAATAAAATAAAATAATAGTATATATGATGAGATATTATTTTGCCAATAATAAGTATTTTGACTGAATTGACTC
>Ga0207076_1139_pt1 | contig 17346 bp, 15 predicted proteins | sample Alteio_BWMinHeat_62_FD_153568 | JGI IMG/M metagenome (GOLD analysis project Ga0207076, IMG submission 153568) | Enriched cells from forest soil in Barre Woods Harvard Forest LTER site, Petersham, Massachusetts, United States -... | ecosystem: Environmental > Terrestrial > Soil > Temperate forest >... | reverse complement strand
TGGCTTATCTTCCTGGGCTTCCCGCTTCTATTTATGAATAAAACCCAGGAACACCTTACCAATAGTTTTTTTGTACTATTATCCCCGTTTTACTGGCTGTTTTGTTTAACCTATATATTTATGTTTTATTTAAATGCATGGTACCTGGTGCCGCAATTTGTATTTAAAAAGAAATATTTTTTATACGGGATAATTGTGCTTACCCTATCCGGATGCGTATATTATTTACAACCTTTTGATAACCTGCTCGGGCACAACCTGCTCAAAAATTCAAAACCAAACACGGCAGTGGCCGGGGCAGACAGCGCCGCCATTAATGCCAAAAACCTTCCTTTCGGGCCCTTGCCGCACCAGGACCTGCGGATGGAGGACCCCCGCTTTAAGCCATCCAACCATGTCATCTTCATTCACCAGTCAGGCAATATTGACATGGTGGGTTTGTTTATCTTCATTATTGTGATGGGCCTCAGCATTGCGGTAGCTACCGTACAAAAATGGCAGCTTACAGAAAAGGTGGTGGTTAAGGCACAGGCGGAAAAGGCGCATGCCGAACTTTCTTTTTTAAAGGCGCAAATCAACCCGCATTTCCTGTTCAATACCTTGAATAATATTTATGCGCTATCGGTAACCAATAGTGAAAAAACACCCGAGAGCATCATGAAGCTATCGAACATTATGCGCTATGTAACAGACGAGGTAGCGGAAGATGTGGTTTCGCTGAAAAGCGAAATTGACTGCATCAATGATTATATTGACCTGCAAAAACTGCGCATCGGTAAAAAGATCAAGATCAATTTTATACTGGCCGGCGATATTAAAAATCAAAGGATAGCGCCGCTGGTGTTAATGACGTTTATTGAAAATGTATTTAAATACGGCATCAGCAAACACCATAACGCAACCATTACCATCAAACTGATAGTTGAAGAAACCAAACTCACTTTCTTTTGCCAGAATATCATTTTCGAAAAAGGCGCCAGCAGCAACCGTAAGGGGATAGGCATCGCCAATACCAAACAACGCCTGGAGCATATGTACCCGGGCAAACACTCGCTGGAGATCAGCAGAGACAACGGATTGTTTACCGTACGATTAGAAATAGTTTATTAATATTAAAACCACCAATATGCAGCTAAAATGTATAGCTATTGATGACGAGCCTTTAGCAATAGAGATTATAAAAAGGCATATTTCGCAATTCCCCGACCTCAAATTGGTTCAAACCTTTGAGGATGCTATTTCGGGAGCTGAATTTTTAAAGAACCAAAAGGCCGATCTGATCTTTATTGATATTGACATGCCTGATATCACCGGTATCGACCTGGTACGGTCACTTACTGAGAAGCCGATGGTTATTTTCACCACCGCTTATAAAAAATTCGCTTTTGAAGGTTTTGAGCTGGAAGCCCTGGATTATTTATTGAAACCCATCAGCATTGAACGGTTTTCGGCAGCTGTAAATAAAGCGCTGGATTATGCCAGGTACAAAAGCGCCGAGGGCAAAGAAGAATCGGATGCTTCCATATATGTTCATTCAGAATACCGGATGATAAAAATCGATCTGAAGGAAATTCAATACATTGAAAGCATGCAGGATTATGTAAAGATCTATCTCAGCAATATTGAAAGGCCTGTATTAACATTAATGTCGTTAAAAGGTATTCTTGAAAAGTTGCCAACAGCCGATTTTGTAAGGATCCATAGAAGCTATGCAGTTGCGAAAAAGCAGGTAATATCCATCCATAACCGCAAGGTAAAGCTAAAAGCGGCTGAGTTGCCAGTGGGAAACAACTATGCCGATTTTATAAAAGAATGGGCGAAATAAAGCCTCACCCAACCCTCTCCTTTGGAGAGGGTTGGGTGAGGCAAAGCCAGTTCATCGGCAAATTAGTCCGGTTCGCCGACACATTATTTTTATTCGGCAATTATAGCTGCACTTTTATATAAAGTATTTAAAGCTATAACATTATGGAATTATTAGCCAAACAAAAACGGATATTAATACTCGACAATGGTGGCCGCATGGTATCTATTGTTAATGAAATTATGCAGTACGGGGATTTTGACGTGCATACTATTTACGACCCGAATTCGGTGTACGATAAAGCAAGCCTGATAAATCCCGACCTGATCATTCTGGATTATTTATTATTAAATAACGAGTGTGAACTGGTTTGCAGGGACATTAAAGAAGACGATCATTTAAAAAACATACCGGTTATTGTTGTAACCGCTTATAAAAACAAAAAAGTACGGGCAGACGCTTATAAATGCGATGCAATATTTTTAAAACCAATTGATATGCAGCTATTCGCTCCGCGGATCGATTACTTAATGGCATCCTGATATATCGAAAAACATTACATTTATAACCTGAATTTGAGCAGGGAAAAGAGCATGAAACTAAAGAAAAATATTGCTACCAGCGAGAGCGGTTTTATATTTAACCCCGCTACGGGTGATTCTTTTTCGGGTAATGCCATTGCTTCATACATTTTACTGGCCATGAAGAATGGTGATACAGAAGCCGCCATCAAACAAAATATATTACAAAAATACGAGGTTAGCCCTGAACAACTGGACCGCGACTGGGATGACTGGACAGTACAGTTAAAAGAAGCTAATTTGCTGGAATCGGGAACCTATGACAGCATATAAACATAATGATCTGTGTATTGGCGTAACCGGACTCAATGCAAATGATAACCCCGGACCCGGCGTAGCCGTGATAAGGGCGTTAAAAGAGGGATTGGGCATCGGTGTTAAAATCATAGGGTTATCCTATGAGTCGTTGGAGCCCGGTATTTATATGCATTACCTGGTTAATAAAACCTACCAGGTACCCTACCCTACTGCGGGTACCGAAAGCCTGATTGAGCGGATCCGCCAGATTCACGAAAAGGAGGGCCTGGATATGATCATCCCTAATTTTGATGCGGAACTTTATAATTTTATCAAGATAGCGCCGCAGTTAAAAAAAATGGGGATACATACCCTTTTGCCTGCTATCGATCAGCTTTTGATGCGGGATAAGGTAAACCTGGCAGCATTTGGCTGGCAAAACAATTTTCATGTTCCGGCAGACCATAAATTATTATCCGAAGCAGATTTAAAAGCGGCGGCTGAGGAATTAAAATTCCCGATGGTAATTAAAGGAAAGTTTTACGGGGCTACGGTGGCCTATACATTGACTGCGGCATTAAACGCCTTTCATCAAATAGGATCTGCCTGGGGATACCCGGTAATAGCCCAGCAATACATCAAAGGAACAGAGATTAACATAGCCGCATTGGGCGATGGCAAAGGGAACAATATCAGTATTGTGCCCATGCGCAAATTATATATTACCGATAAAGGCAAAGCCTGGGCAGGTGTTACTATTGAGGACCCGGCACTGATAAAACTTGCAAATAGTTTTGCAAAGGCTACAAAATGGAACGGGCCCTATGAAATGGAAATTATGAGGGATGGCGAAGATCGGCTCTTCATTCTCGAAATTAACCCAAGGTTCCCGGCATGGATTTACCTTGCTGCCGCTGCCGGGCAAAACCAACCTGTTTCGCTGGTTAAAATGGCAATGGGCGAAGAGATTATCCCCTTTAATGAGTACGAGGCTGGTAAATTATTTATCAGGCACTCGTGGGACCATGTGGTGGACATTTCGGAGTTTCAGCAATTCTCGGCCCTGGGGGAACTATAAAAAAATCGGCATCATGGACAAACTGAAGTATGAGAGACCCTATATAAAGAAATTGACTGCCGGGGCAATGAACAAATTTGGCAGCCTTAGCGGGCCACAGCCGTTTAAGTTTATTGATAACGTACCGGTTAAAAGCCTGGTGGAAGCCTATGGTTCGCCGCTGTTTGTGATCTCGGAAAAACAGATCCGCCGGAATTACCGCGCGGCCTACCGGGCGTTTAGCACCCGCTACCCAAAAGTGCAATTTGCCTGGAGCTATAAAACCAATTACCTGAAAGCCGTTTGCAATGTTTTTCACCAGGAAGGCAGCTGGGCCGAAGTAGTGTCGGGTTTTGAGTATCAAAAAGCTTTGGGCAATGGCGTACCGGGCAATAAGATCATTTTTAATGGCCCTGGCAAAACAAAAAAAGACCTTTTGTTAGCGATAGAAAATGATTCGCTTATCCATATCGACCACCTGGAAGAACTGGCCCTTTTACTATCCTTATGCGGGGCCCTTGATCATCAACCCAAAGTTGCAATCCGCGTAAATATGGATACCGGCGTTTACCCGTTATGGGACCGGTTTGGTTTTAATTACGAAAATGGCGAAGCATGGCGAGCTATTGTAAAAATCGTCAACTCGGGCAAATTGCGGCTGACTGGCTTGCATTGCCATATCGGCACCTATATACAAACTACGGCGGCCTATGGGGTTGCTGCATCAAAAATGGCAGCACTCGCCATAAAATGCAACAACGAACTCAAACAACATATTGAGTACCTGGACCTTGGCGGTGGCTTTCCATCAACCAACACCCTTAAAGGCGCTTATTTGCCGGGTACTGATACTATGCCCACCGTTGATGATTTTGCTGAAGAAATAACAGGTACGCTCATCCGGGCGGGCTTTGAAAATGATGACCTGCCCCTGCTGATATTGGAGAGCGGAAGGCTGTTAATTGATGATGCCGGTTACCTGTTGGGGACGGTACTTGCCAACAAGCGCCTAAGCGACGGCAAACTGGCTACCATAGTTGACTTTGGCGTAAATATTTTATTTACCTCTTTTTGGTACGATCACCAGGTAAGCCCGGCAGATGATTATAGCCCGACCATTGAGCACACAGTGATATACGGCCCGCTGTGTATGAATATTGATGTGATAAGGGAAAGCGTTAACCTGCCACTGCTTAAGTCAGGCGATCATGTGGTAGTGCATAAGGTTGGCGCCTATAACATGACGCAGTGGATGCAGTTTATTGCCCTGAGGCCTGCCATCGTGCTGATTGATGAACAGGAGCAGGTCCATTTGATAAAAGCGGCAGAAACTTTGGAACAAATTGAAACGAACGAACACATACCCGGGCATTTAAAATAAAGCGTGAAAAACAGGATTTCATCATTTATTGGATCAATTTTAAACACCTACGCAATTTTGTTTTTTTCGCAAAACAAAGTGCTGGGGGGTATTTTGCTGCTTGTATCGTTTGTTAACCCTCTTGCCGGGCTAAGCGGACTCTTTTGTACTTTGTTTTCGCTAACAATAATCAATCTCCTTGGCTACCGGCATGAAAATATACAATCAGGCGTCTACAGCTTTAACAGCCTGCTGCTTGGATTAGCTTTTGGCACATTTTTCAACTTAACCGGCTATTATGTTTTATGGCTGATATTTGCCTGTTTGCTGGTGATCATGCTCACCATTATCCTGACCGACAGGCTGGGCAAACTGGGCCTGCCGATATTATCCATCCCATTTATATTATGCTATTGGCTGGTGCTTTTTGGCGAAGGTGCTTATTACCATGGCGGCCTTCAGCAAAAAAATACTTCCCTGCTTGTTCATAACGCAGCTGGTACAGGTTGCCTGGTTAACGTTTACCAGTATCTTTCCGTTAGCCTGCCCTGTTATTTGGGCTTATTTTTCCGGGCGTTAAGCGCCGTGCTGTTTCAAAACAATATTTTAACCGGCCTGCTCATCAGTATCGGGGTGTTTATTCATTCGCGTATCATGTTCAGTTTGCTGGTTATTGGGTTTGTCAGCGCCCTTTTGTTTAATGCCATCACCCATAACTATCCCGATGGTATCAGCTATTACAATTTAGGGGCTAATTTTATGCTTTCCACGGCTACTATCGGCGGCTTTTTTTTAATCCCGTCCGTCCGCTCCTACCTATGGGCCGTTTTGTCTGTCCCGGTGATGTTTATCATTACCAATGCGCTAACCGGCATTATGGCTGTTTATAATTTACCGGTTTTTGCCCTGCCGTTTTGCGTTATCAATATCACGCTGCTTTATTTTATTTTATTGCGGAAGAAACCAGGAAAGCTACAGCTTGTTGACTTACAGCACTATTCGCCTGAAAGAAATTTGTACCAGTTCCTTAATCAAAAGGACCGGCTGGACGATTTGAAATATTTTCGGTTTAGCTTGCCTTTTATGGGCAGCTGGATGGTTTCGCAAGGTTATAACGGCAATATTACCCATAAAGGAGAATGGGGGAACGCCCTGGACTTTGTGATTGGAGACGACGACCAAAAAACTTACAGTTATCCCGGTAATTTGCCCGAACATTTTTATTGCTTTAACAAACCCGTGCTCGCCTGTGGCGACGGCGTTGTAGCCAATGTAGTTGACCACGTGGAAGACAATGCCATTGGCGAGGCAAACAAAAAAGAGAATTGGGGCAATACCGTGGTTATTAAACACCTTAATGGTTTATACTCAAAAGTAAGTCACTTAAAAAAAGGTTCTATAAAAGTTAAAGTGGGCGATGTTGTAAAAACCGGCGACTTGCTTGGCCGCTGCGGCAGTTCGGGCCGATCGCCCGAGCCTCACCTGCATTTCCAGGTACAGGCTACCGCTTATATCGATGCCAAAACGCTGGCCTATCCTTTTGCATTTTTTATGACCGAAAAAGGCAAAAATATCCTGATCAACAGCTACAAAACGCCCGAAGAAGGGCAAATACTAACCCCTCCTGCCATCCATAAAACCATCCGCAAAGCTTTTGATTTTCAGCCAGGTTACACAGCCGTATTATCTTCAGATACGCTCAATGAATCAATTGAGGTTTTTACAGATGAATCCGGGCAATCTTATCTCTACAGCAAAGAAACCGGTGCTGCGGCGTATTTTATAAACAATGGCACACAATTTTATTTCACCAGTTTTTACGGTGATGCCAGTTCGCTGCTTTACTATTTTCATTTGTCCGCCTATAAGGTGACTTTTATTAATGATGAAGGTATTTTAGCGAATGACACCTACCCCATTCATTTATGTCGCAATAAAATCCAGTTGTGGCTGCAGGATCTGGCCGCACCTTTTTACAGGTTTATCAGGTTGAGCTATCAAAGCAGCAACTTATCTAAAAAGGCCGGCATTATCATCAGTATTAAACAGTTCAAAAATATCTTCGGTACCACAAAACAGGAAATGGATGCTACCATTGATATTTCGGAAACCGGTATACAGGAATTTAACATCCATATTAACCAAGTTGATATTAAAGCAAAATGGGTAAGGGGAAATATTTACTGATACTAATTTTTACAGTTATTATGCATACAGCATGGTGCCAGGACATTAATATCCAGGCAGCTGATAGTATTTCGACTGATTTGTACAATAAAGGCAGTTGGAAACAACTAATCAGCTACGGCAATAACGCTCAGGCTACCGGTGTTGATTTTCCCGGCTTGCGGTTAAAAGTTGCTTTTGCTTTTTTTATAACCGGGAACTATAAACACGCTTTAAAAGAATACCTGGCCGTGTTGAGTAAAGATCCCTATAACGAAACGGCCCGTTATTACGCTTATTTCTGCTGTAAATTTTTGAATGACGATTTGCAGGCGGCATATCATGCATCGTTTATGGATAAGGAAGCCGTAAATAAAGAGGGGCTAAAACCCTATGGATTGATAGCAATTGGGGCAGAATCGGGTGTAAAGCAAAATAATGACGTTAATAGGGATAATGGTTTTTACGAGCGCATTACTGTGAGTAACCGTTTAAACTGGCGCTTCCAGCTCGATCAATCGCTGGCTTACTTCAGCCAAAATATTTTCAGGCTCTTGACCGATTATGATAATGATGAAACTTCAACCCGTTCAGTTGATCAACAGAAGGAGTATTATGCCAAATTGAGTTATAGCGCCACGCAAAACTTATCGCTTATTGGCTCATATCATTATTTAAATACCAGGTTTAATAACACAATATATAATAGTAATCTGGGTTTAATAGGATTAAAATATACCGGAACATATGCCGATATCCAGGGTGATATTAACTTTGGCACGCTTGAAAATAAGCCGGTAGAACAATATGATACGAAAGTAACCTATTACCCATTGGGCAATTTTAATTTGTACACAACAAGCAGGGCATCGCTTATGCATTTAAAAGGAGGTAATAATTTCATCTTCAGCCAGGCTGCAGGTTTTAAGTTAATGAAGAATACCTGGCTTGAATCGACTGTAGTTTTGGGTAACGAGGATGATTATTTTGATGCCGATGGGCTTTATCTTTATAATGCGATAGATAAAACAACATTCAGGTGTGGCGAAACTGCTTTTTACCTGTTAAATTCGCATGCACAACTGCAACTGAGTTATGCTTACGAAAAAAAGGCGGATACTTATCAATCATTAAAATATGATGAGAACGCTGTTACTTTAGGGTTTTTATGGAAATTTTGAAAAGAAGCTTATTACTCTCCATTTTATGCTTACTGGCTGCAGCAACGCAAGGCCAGACGAATGCCATTTTGCAAAAAGCTTTCCACAACAGCTATACCGACGAATTAAATAAAAATTATTCGGCAGCTATTAATGATTTATCACCCTATTATAGCGAAAGCAGTTACGAAGTAAATATAAGGCTGGGCTGGCTGCACTATTTGAACCAAAACTACAATGCGTCGCAAAACTATTACCAAAAAGCGGTAAACCTTAAACCAGGCGCCATCGAAGCTAAATTTGGCTATGTAAAACCATTATCGTTTTTGCAAAGCTGGGATAAAGTGCTGGAGCAATACCTCGCTATCCTGAAAATCGACCCAAAAAATACACAGGCAAGCTATTGGGCAGGAGTGATCTATTATAATCACAAACAATACGAAACATCGACCAGGCTTTTTAAAGTAGTGGCTGACCTTTACCCCTATGACTACGACGGCAATCACATGCTGGGCTGGTCGCTTTTTATGGCAGGCAAAAAAGCCGAAGCCAAAGAGTATTTTGAAAAAGCCCTTTTAATTAAACCCGGCGACGAATCAAGTACCGACGGTTTAAATCGCTGTAAATAGCCATTATCCCTGTTTTTTAGGATAAAAATCCGTTTATCGGCAAAAAACCTGCCTTCATCGACACATCTTTTACTACCTCACATTTCCGCCATACTTTTAATTGTGATAAAGCTGCCAGCTTTATTATCTAAAAACAATTATGAATTAAAATTTTACAAAATGAAAACCAAAATTATTTACCCCTGCCTGGTGATGCTAAGCACCGTGTTCATCCTTTCTTCGTGCAAAAAGGACGTTACTTCTAGTTCAAAAACAACCAGCACAACTACTTCCTCTACCTCAGTAACGGGAAGCATTGCTCTTACCACCCTGGCAAGTACCTCTACCGGTACAACCGATACCATTTACCTGGTAAATTGTTTCCCGCCGCATGGCAGCAAAGATTCTGTTGCGTTTATCGCTTTACCTTCTGCCATCAGCACTTATTTAACAGCAAATTATTCGGGCTATACTTTCGAAAAAGCCTTTAAAACAACCGACAGCCTTAAGGTAGCTAACGGCTTTGTGGTGATCATTAAGTATAACGGCAACCTCATCGGCTTAAAATTCAGCACAAGCGGAACATTTGAGAATGTATTGGAGCAAAAAGACGGCGCTAATATGGGCCATGGTGGTATGGGATGGCATGAAGGTGGTCCTTTCTGCGACAGGGATGGCAAACACCGCGATACCATCGCATTGTCGGCAATACCAACAGCGGTATCAACCTTTTTTACAACTACTTATCCTAAGGATACCCTGCTGCATGCTTTTGTTACACCTGATACTACTTACGTACTCATTAGTAAAGATACTGTACTTTACGCAACCAATATTACCGCCGCCGGGACATTGATCAACAGGATAAAAGTTGCGCCGCATAACGGTAAATTCGCACCGGTAGCACAGGCAAACTTATTGGCCAGCATTACTACTTATTTAACTGCTACTTACCCCGGCTATGTTTTCCAGAATGCTTTCTCCGAAAGTTCTAAGGGTTCAATTATTGGGTATAGCGTATTTATTACAGCTAACAGCACCAACTACATTATTATCTTCGACTCGACCGGCACTTTTGTAAGTGCGAAAGTGGTCCACTAAGCGCAGCTTTTCATAATCATAATTAATATCCCCCGGTGCCTGATAATGCAGGGCCGGGGTTTTTTAATGCAGACAGTTTTTGATTAGCGAGCAAAAACTTATACTATTTAAACCAATACTTATACTATTTAAACGATCATATTTAATACTTAAACTTTATTTTTCAAATTAATATTTTAGCCTTACTTTGTGTTCAAATCACACCAACCCTTTTTAAACCGTTTTATATTATAAATCAACGCAGTAAGGATCATGAAAAAAAAAATTCAGGCGTATTTAACAGGCAGCATTTTAATGCTCGTATTTTTTAATTACGCCAATGCCCAATCAAATGCGGATAAACTAACTGATGCAAGAATCAACTCGATCATCAAGAAATTAACACTCGAAGAAAAGATCTCTTTATTGCACGCCAACGGTATTTTTTCGGCTGGTGGCATCAAGCGTTTAGGGATTCCGCACATCATGACTGATGACGGCCCCTTAGGTGTTCGTGAGGATGTTCTGGAAGGATGGGGACCGGCTAATTTAACTACCGACTCCGCTACATTTTTCCCCAACGGCTCAGCCCTGGCTGCTACATGGAATCCGGATCTTGCCTATCGCTACGGGCATGATATGGCCGAAGAAGCCCGCGTACGTGGTAAAAACGTAATGCTTGCCCCTGCATTTAACATTTGCCGTACCCCGCTTTGCGGTCGCACCTACGAATATTATTCGGAAGATCCGTTTTTAAATGCACGTTTGGCCGTACAATCTGTTAAAGGTATACAAAGTCAGCATGTAGCTGCTTGTGTAAAGCATTACGCGGTAAATAACCAGGAAGTGGAACGTGGCCGTGTAAGTGTTGATATTGATGAACGCGCCTTACGTGAAATATACCTGCCTGCCTTTAAAGCCGCCATTACCGAAGGTAAAGCATGGACCATTATGTCGGCTTACAACAAATTGCGCGGGGTTTATTGCTCCGAAAACGATTACCTGCTTAAAAAGATCCTGAAAGGCGAATGGGGTTTTAAAGGCATAGTAATCAGCGACTGGGGTGGCACGCATAGCACCGTTGCTGCTGCCAATAATGGCCTTGATTTGGAGATGGGTTCAGATCCCCCATACAATACCTTTTATTTTGCCGATAAACTAATGGACTCTGTAAAGGCCGGTAAAGTAAGCGCTAAGGTGATTGACGAGAAAGTACACCGCATTTTGTGGGTATTGTACCATACCGATATGAGCGCCAACCTGCCAAAAGGAGGTATCAATACGCCTGCCCACAGCAAAACTGTGTATGATATTGCTGCGGAATCTATCGTACTGCTAAAAAATGACAAGCATTTATTGCCTTTAAATACATCAGCCATTAAAAGCCTGGCGGTTATTGGTGATAACGCTACCCGCACCTTCCATTTGGGTGGTTTTGGTGCTGGTGTTAAGGCCAAATACGAAGTTACTGCCCTTGCTGGCTTGAAAAACCGCCTCGGTAAAACCATTGACATTAAATTTGCGCAGGGCTATTCCGGCGCTTACAAATTCGGCAGCAATACTGAATTTAAACCGGACCCTGCTTTGATAGCGCAAGCCGTTGCCACGGCCAAAAGTACCGACATGGCTATATTATTTGTAGGCGGCAACCGCGACTATGAAAGTGAAAGTGTAGATCGTAAAGACCTGTCGCTGCCCTTTGCCGAGCAGGCTTTGGTAGACGCGGTTACGGCTGCCAACCCCAATACCATTGTGGTAGTAGTAGGCGGTGCGCCCTATGATATCGGCAAGATTAAAGAAAACAACCATACCATTGTATGGAGCTGGTATAATGGGTCGGAAAACGGCAATGCTTTGGCTGATGTATTGATTGGTAAGATAAACCCATCCGGTAAATTGCCCTTCACTTTCCCTGCTTCACTAAAAGATTCGCCTGCGCATGCTTTAAATACCTACCCTGGCGAAAATTTAAAGGTTGATTATAAAGAAGGCATCCTGGTAGGTTACCGCTGGTTTGATACCAAAAAAATCGACCCGCTTTATTGCTTCGGTTATGGCTTGAGCTATACAGGCTTTAAGTATTCGGGCTTTTATACCAATAAAAAGGGCTATAAACCTACAGACAATATCACCGTTACTTTAAAGGTGAAAAACACGGGTAAATACGCCGGTAAAGAGACAGTGCAGGTTTACGTTAGCAAAGAAGGTTCGGCGGTTGAGCGGGCTGATAAAGAGTTAAAAGCATTTAAAAAGATAAACGTTGCCGTTGGCGAAACTGCTACCGTCACCCTGAGCATCCCTGTAAAGGATTTGGCTTATTACGATGTTAAAACCAGCAAATGGGTAGTTGAACCAGGTAAATATAAACTGCTTGCCGGTACCTCATCAAGGGATATTGAGCAGAGTGGTACCATTACGGTGGATTGATGTGCAGATATGCGGATGTGCAGATGTGCAGATGATTTTTTGATGTGTCGACGGGAAGTATACGCCGGTACTAATGGCAATATGATAGTTTCGCATCTGCACATCTGAAATCTGCACATTTGCACATTATCTAAACAGTTTTATGTTTCAAAAGCTCCTCAATCAACCCCGATAAACTTACCGAGGCACAGGCGATCAGCTCATCCGCTGCGCCGTAGTAAATGTATAGGGTGTCGCCTTGTAAGATAGTGCCTGTTGGGAAGCACACATCATCTACATCGCCTTTCAACTCATAATCCAGTTCGGGTTTAAATAGTGGATACGGCAAGCGGGCTATCTCTTTAAAAGGTTCATTAAGATCCATTAAAGCTGCACAGCAGGAATATTCATAGCCTTTTACTGCGTCTTTAACGCCATGGTAAATGATTAACCAACCCTGTTCTGTTTCAATTGGCGGGCAGCCGCTGCCCACGTAACTTACCTCGTGCGGGTATTTGGGGCAAAGAAAAATATGCTCGTCAAAATGCTTGAAATAATTAACCCAAAACTCATCTGTAAGCTCCGAAATTTCGTTAACAGCGGTGAGCTGGATATCCGGTTTTATCCTGTGCAGAAAAGTCAACTTCCCATTTATCCTCCGTGGAAAGAAAACAAGGTCCTTGTCTGCCAAAATATGTGCGCCGCGGTTGTAGCGCAGGTATTTTTCGTTTAAATCGCATTGCACTTTGGTATAGCGGTCAAAATCATCATAAGCAATTTTTGGTGCGATGATTCCCTGTTTGGTAAAATTTTTCAAGTCTGTTGAGGTGGCCAGTGCGCCAAGCGCATTATCGCCATCAAACGCCACATAAGTAAGATAATAGGTATCATCTATCTTCACTATCCGCGGGTCCTCCATCCCATGCGACTCATAGTCAAATTCAGGCGACAAAAATGGTTTTTCCCAACGAACTTTAACAGACGTTGGGCCATCCATCTCACAATAACCTATAGTGGAATAATTGCGCGTATGCACCGCCCTGTAAAACATATAAATGGTGTTGCCAGCATGTATCACCGCTGGGTTTAATACGCTTTCATCCTCAAATTCAAACCTTGCTTTCTGTAGCACCACACCCTCTTTTTTTACAGTTATCATGCTTAAAAGCCTTTTTTAAATTTGCCGTTGTCCAGGCACCCCACTATGCCCTCAATTATCTTTTTTGTTTCACCGGCATCTTTAGTACACACCGAAAATACCCCCGCTTGTTTTGCCGGGTAGTCATTCCCGCCCGGAAATATCGCATCGCCTATAAATAACATTTCGCTGATCGCTATACCCAAAACATCCCGCAGCTTATGGATGTCGTATTTCTTATCAATGCCATGTTTGGTTATGTCGATAGAAGTTGCGCCGCCCAGGTTTACCGCAAATTCCGGGATCATTTTATCCAGCAGTTTTTTAATCTTTTCACGCTTTTTAAAATCGGGATCCCATTTTTTCTTTTCATCCAATGGGGCTTGCTGCCCCAGCGCCGAATAAGTTATTTGACTGCCACGGTCTTCAATAGCTTCGCCCCAGGTTTTTTTGGCCTTAAAGCCCGAATCGTCAACTGCTTTGTTTAACGAGGTAATGATCTTTTCTTTTTGTTTATCCGTAAAATTCTCCGCATAAAGCAATTTCCAACCCGATTTATACCGATAGAACTTGGTTCCGCAGGTAGGTAAAATTGACAGGTTTTGCAATATTTTTCCTTTAGGCAGATGGGCAAGTACCTGTTTGTCAAACTGCAGCCAGTCACCGCCGGAGATGATGGCAACTTTGGCAACCGTTAACAACGCCGCCAGCCTTACCGACATTTCCTTATCAATAGCGGCTTTGCTTTCGGCAAGCGTTCCGTCAAGATCAAATACAATTAATCTTTTCATTTATTGGGTCATTGGGTCATTGGTCATTGGTCATTGGTCATTGGTCATTGGTCATTGGTCATTGGTCATTGGTCATTGGTCATTGGTCATTGGTCATTGGTCATTAAATGTGATTTTTTGTTTGGCGGGCACAATTATTTCAAACTATAAATTAACCAACACGCGACAATGACTTAATGACCCAATGACCTAATGACTTTTTCAAATTTCCGGTAAAGCAATCTCCAACAAAACCACTTTTCCCTTTGGCACAAAAGGGCACGAACCAACCGATGCAGGCAACAGCATCACTTCGCCCTTTTTAAAGGAGTACAATTCATCATTATATTCAATTTCCCCATTGCCTTCAATGCTTACCAATATGCGGCAGGTGGCCAGTTTCCCTACCATAAATGGCAGTTCGCTGGTTAGCCGCCAAACTTTAAAATGCTTATCGTTCAATAATTTTTCGCAAAGGGCATGGGCTTTATCTATCCCTTCATCTATCTTTATGGGTGGTGATGGTTTTATATCTGTCCTACTGAAATCAATACAGGCTATGGCTTCTTCCACTTGTAAATCGCGGGGTTTGCCTGTTTTTTCATCTACCCTGTCCCAATCGTACAGGCGATAGGTTACATCACTATTTTCCTGCACTTCAAATACAACCGTATCGTTAAGGGTATGTACCGTACCTGCCTTTATCAAAACAGCATCGCCAATATTGGGTTTAAAGCTGGCAAGGTCGTCGCCAACCGAATGGGCATCCAGATCCGTTCTTATCTTTTCTTCGGTGGTACCCGGTTTTAATCCTGCATAAATAAGGGCATCTTTACCTGTTTGCAGTACCACCCATGCTTCTGTTTTGCCGTTTTCGCCTTTGGGGATGTACTTTTTAAGCTGATCAGCAGGGTGTACTTGTACCGACAACACCTTTTGGCAATCCAAAAACTTCAGCAACAATGGAAATCGTTTGAACCTGCCTGCAAGTGCCCCGAGTAGTTCGACCGCCAGGTTTTCTATCAGCTGGTTAATAGTTTGCCCCTTCAGCTTGCCGTTTGTCACTTTGCTGGGATGATCATCACGGTCGCTCAAGATCCATGCTTCGCCTATGGGGTCATCAGACGGTAATGGTTTTGACAATAAATCAGACAATCTCCTGCCGCCCCATATCCTGTACTGGTAAATAGGATCGAATTTTAAGGGATAAAGTTCTGTTTGTGCCATTCAGGCTATTAACACCCGCCATGCCTTAATGTTTGTAACAAGGTTGAAGTTTAAAATATCTGGTTGGTTAATTATTTTTCATACAAGCAAACAGGTTTTGCTATATTTGTATAAAGCTGCATGTAATGTCTAACGTTTCACTATACACACAAATCTCCTCATTGCCTTCCGATCTCAAAAAGGAAGTTTCTGATTTTGTAGCTTTTCTGAAGAATAAATCAAAAAGCGAAAAAAAAATCAAAGAACGCACTTTTGGTTATTCAAAGGATTTCTTTAAGGTATCCGACGATTTTGATGAACCTTTGGAGGACTTCAAAGAATATATGTGATGAACATTTTATTGGATACTCATATATTTATCTGGTTTATAAACGGCGATAAATCCTTATCTGAAAAAATGATAGCTAAAATTAAAAATGTTGAAAATCAATGTTTTTTTAGCATTGCCAGCATATGGGAAATTGCCATCAAAATGAAGCTAAACAAACTTCAACTAAAATCAGATTTCAATGAGATTACTAAAATATGCATTGAAAATGATATCGAAATATTACCTATAACATTCGAGCATATCCAGGAACTAAACAAATTGGAACTTTTTCACAACGATCCTTTTGACAGATTAATTATTGCTCAGGGAATTTCAGAAAAGTTAACGGTACTCACAAAAGACGAAAACTTTAAGTTATACAAAGTCAAGTATATCTCCTGATATCTCAATCTGGACAGCATTTCGATCAAACAAAAACCTTCTCCATATCCGGCGTATACTCACCCCGGCGTGCAGCGTTATCCAAACTTGCGCGATGGTAAAGCATTTTTTGAGCGGCTTCCACATTTTCATCCTTACCCTTCCATAATTCCATAGCAGGTTGCTGTATGGCCCGGGCGAAGGAGAAAGTGAGCGCCCAGGGCAGCTTGCCTTTATATTTTACGTGCATGGCGTTAAGGTGTGCTGTTGCCAACTCTGCCGATTGTCCGCCTGATAAAAAGGCTATGCCCGGTACTATTGCCGGTACCGATTGTAAAAGGCAATTTACCGTAGCCTCGGCAACCTTTTCAATACTTGCCGGTTTTGGGTTACTTAAGCCGGGTAATACCATATTGGGTTTCAGGATAACCCATTTTAAATTAACATTTTGCGAATACAACTGCTCAAACAATACCCGCTGCACCCTCGACGTAACGTCAAAGCATTTTTTAAGGTCGTGCGGACCGTCCATTAATACTTCGGGTTCCACTATCGGCACAATACCGGCTTCCTGGCACATAGCTGCATAACGGGCAAGCGCGTGCATATTGGCCTCGATACTACCACGTGTGGGTGTAACCGAATTGATGGAAATTACTGCCCTCCATTTGGCAAAACGCAAGCCCAGGGCATAATATTTGGCTAAACGCTCCTTTAACCCATCCAAACCCAGGGTTATTTTTTCGCCGGGGAAGCCCGCCAGGTCGGTAGTACCTTCATCTACCTTAATACCGGGTACTATACCGGCTTTTTTCAGGATATCAATAAATAATATCCCGTCTTTAGTCGCCTGGTAAATAGTTTCATCAAATAAGATAGCGCCGCTGAGGCATTTGCCCAAATCCGGGGTGGTAACAATCATTTCGCGGTAAGCACGGCGGTATTCAATAGTTTGGGGGATGCCTACTTCTTCAAAACGCTTATTACAGGTAGCTATGCTTTCATCCATAGCCAGCAGGCCTTTATCGCCGGCAAATAATGCCTTAATTGTATTGCTGAGT
>Ga0207076_1138_pt1 | contig 17406 bp, 22 predicted proteins | sample Alteio_BWMinHeat_62_FD_153568 | JGI IMG/M metagenome (GOLD analysis project Ga0207076, IMG submission 153568) | Enriched cells from forest soil in Barre Woods Harvard Forest LTER site, Petersham, Massachusetts, United States -... | ecosystem: Environmental > Terrestrial > Soil > Temperate forest >... | reverse complement strand
GGCCGGCGCAGCCTGCCAGCGCAACCAGGGTCATCAGCCAACCGTCGTCTACCGATGCCTGGGCAGGATTGGAGCGGCGGTACCTGACGGTGACTACGTCGCCGACCACTTCCTGCACCACATGCGGATTGGGATTCTCGAACTGGTGCGTGTCATGGCCGACGGTGAATGAAATGGTGCTGAAATAATGTATGCCGTCGTAACCGGTGTCGGAGTCCCGCCATGCGCGCGCGGCCGTCGAGATGACCCTCCCTTGTGCCTTGGTGCTGCATAATAAAAACCACGCCAGGCCGGCAAATATTGCCACACCCGCCAGCAAGACCACGAAGAAAAGATAGCGCATATCACTGTGTGAATAAATATTCTTGTTGCGAGTTTAACCGCAGCAGCGGAATTCGCAAAGTCGATTGGGCGGCAGGGTGCAATGGGTTTTATCTATTGCACCGTTCTTCCATTGGCCCCTGCATCTTCCGGCTTGAACGGAGTTTCGCAGAACTCAAACAAATTAGCGTTGACTTATTGATTAGCGTGTACTAATATAAATTCCATCATGCAAACCACCTCCCTAGACACCGTCATGCGCACGCTCGCCGACCCCACGCGGCGCGCCGTCTTCGAGCGGATCGTACACGCGCACGAAATCAGCGTAGTGGAGTTGACCGAGGGCAGCGGGGTCACGCAGTCCGCCATCTCGCAGCACCTGGGCTCGCTCAAACGCGCGGGCCTGGTCGTCGACCGCGCGCAGGGCCGCAACGTCTTTTACCGCGCCGACCCCAAAGGCCTGGCGCCGCTTGCCGACTGGATGGGCCACTATGGCGTGTTCTGGCGCAAGCGCTTTGCCGACCTTCGTACCCTCTTGAAAGAGATCGACCCATGAACGACACCGCCTTGAAATCCACTACGCAAGACATCGTGGTGGACGAAGTCTTTCCCCACGCCCCCGAGACGATCTGGAAGACCCTCACCACGGGCGCGCTGATCGCCCGCTGGCTGATGGAGCCGCGCGGTTTCGCACCTGTGCAGGGCACGCGCTTCACCTACCAGACCAAGCCGGCCGGCGCATGGGACGGCACTATCCACTGCGAAGTGCTGGAGGTGGTGCCGAACGAGCGTTTTGTCTACGCCTGGAAGGGCGGCGACGAGAGCAACAGCGGTTACGGTTCGCGGCTGGACACGGTCGTCGCGTTCACGCTGACCAAGGTCCCGGAAGGCACGCGATTGAGGCTCGTGCATTCCGGCTTTGTGACACCGATCAACGATACCGCGTTCCAGAACATGAGCGACGGCTGGCGCAAGATCGTCCCCAACCTGGGCAACTTCGCCAACGGGCCGCACTGACAAACGGTAACGAACACCAGCTTAAGACAGGAGAGATAACATGAGCGATGCCTATACCGGCGGATGCGCCTGCGGCGCGATCCGCTACGAGATCCCCGGCGAACCGCTTTTCATGAACCACTGCCAGTGCCGCGATTGCCAGCACAAGAGCGGCACCGGCCACGGCTCCTACCTGACCTTTGCCGCTGCCGGCGTAAAACTCAGCGGCGAAGCGACGCAATGGGACATGGTCGCCGACAGTGGCAATGTGAAGACCCGCGGCTTCTGCCCGCGCTGCGGTTCGCCGGTATATCTGCGCTTTTCGGCCATGCCGCAGATTTTCACCGTCCACGCGGCAAGCCTGGACGAGCCGGGCCGCTACAAGCCGCAGGCGGTGACCTATCGCATGCGCGGCCTGGCGTGGGACCACCTGGACCCCGCACTGCCGGCATATGACAAGATGCCGCCGGGATGAGCCGGTGGGCCGCCGCACGCGCATGCGACCCCAGGCGCGGACGTAGGCAATGGGTTTTATCCATTGCACCGCTTTTCAATGCTGGCTTTGATTGAATGACTTAGGTTCGTAGGGTGCAATGGACTTTATCTATTGCACCGTTCTTCAATGCTCGCCTTGATTACACGACCTGGAACCACGAAATACATCGCCCGCCAGCGTAGCCTCATTTAATTGTAGGACGCCCTGGTGCAATACGCTGCGCTATTGGCACCCTACATGTTCCTGCTTAGGGTTTAGGCTTGAATTAAATGTAATCCACTCCCCTTTGGGCGCCGCCGGCTTCTTCCGGCGAACCATGTAATTTTTGTATTCTTCTCCCCCAGTATTGTCACGCTGCGCAGAAATTGTCCAAAATGCGGTAAGCGGCGGTATGATGATACCTATGCTGCTCCAATAAACAGGCAAGACTCCAATCAAAAAAATGTTGGCATCCCAGCGCTGCCAGCCAGAACCAGACAGGAGAGTCGCGCATGCCATGCTATTCCCCCACGCGCTGCAGGCAATTTGCATTAGGAATCCTGATGCTGGGCCTGATAGGTCCAGCCTTCGCCCAGCAAAAAAACGGACCGTCTTGCCCGTCGCGCCCTATCGTGCTGGGCCTGTATGAATTCGGCCGTTTCTACCATGCCGGCGCCGGCCTGGACAAGGATATTGCGGAACAAATGGCGGCGCGCAGCGGCTGCAAGTTTGAGCTGCGCGTGATGACGCGTGGGCGCATCTGGCAAGATTTGCAGGGTGGCCGCGTGGACATGACCCTGTCCGCCTCAGCCACTCCAGAGCGCACTCTGTTTGCCTGGGCGACACCCTATATATGGGTGAAAAACGTGATGATCTTGAATAAGGATGTAGATACCCGCATCCGCTCAAGCTCGGATTTTATTGCAGCGCCTAATCTGCGCCTTGGCGTTATACGCGGCCATTTCCAAGGTAAGGCTTATGCCGGCTTTATTTCGCAATTGCGCAATCTGGACCGGGTCGAGGAAATCGATGATACCGAACGGCTGTATGCGATGTTCAAGGCTGGGCGGTTCCAAGCCATGCTGGGGTCGCAATTGGTCTATTCCAATTATTTCAAAGACGGTGAAGTCAGAATAGAGGACTGGGAGCCGGCCGGGCCCAAGGGGGCGGCCAACCTTCTGATCAGTAAAAAGAATTTTGGCCAGGAAGAGGCGAAGCGCTGGGCAGATTTGATGAAAGCCATGGCCAGTGACGGCAGCATGCAGCGCATGCTGAGCAAGTACATGGATCCTGCGGATGCGGCCAAGATGCTTTTTCCGTGAAGGGAAAAGGCAGGGGGCGCATGACAGCATGGCGTGGTGGAACGCGGCCGTCGGCTTGTCTAGTGGCAATACTTTGATGGCGAGGATGGGTGCCGTCCGGCGTTCCTGAAATCACACCTCCCCATCTTTCAGGCAAGACCAAATTGATAGCAACACACGATGACTCAAAAATCACCTTGACATGTGACTAAATGGTCACCTATTATGCCTTCATGGATGAATTGTTTAAAGCACTCGCGGATGCGACACGCCGCAGCTTGCTCGATGAGTTGTTTAAGAAAGACGGGCAAACCTTGAGCGAGCTGGAAAAGCCGCTGGCGATGACGCGTTTTGGCGTGATGAAGCACCTGAAGTTGCTGGAGGAGGCGGGCCTGGTTGTGACTGAGCGGCGCGGGCGCGAGAAGCTACACTTCCTCAATCCCATCCCGATCCGCCTCATCCATGATCGCTGGGTCAGCAAATACACCGAGCCCTGGGCTGCGGCGCTGAGCGGCCTGAAACATGAACTGGAAAACGAGCCAAAGGAGAAGACGATGGAAAAGGTATTCGAGATTTATATCAAGACGACACCCGAGCGCCTGTGGCAGGCGATCACCGACACCGAGATGCGCAGCAAATACAACTTCGGCGCGATCGTGACTTCGGACTGGACGCCCGGTTCGCACTACGTAGGCACCGGCGGCGGCGTGCCCATCCTGGAAGGCGAGAACCTGGAAGTCGATCCGCCACGCAGGCTGGTGCAGAGTTTCCGCGCGCTGTGGGGCGACGATGTGAAGGGCGAGGGCACCTCGCGCGTCACCTGGGAGATCAGGCCAATAGGCGATTCCTGTCAGCTGACGGTCAGGCATGACCAGTTGCGCGAAGGCGCCAACAGCCAGTTGTATGGCGGCTGGCCGATGATACTGTCCGGCCTGAAGACACTGCTGGAGACCGGCGAACTGCTGACCACGCCCGGCTCGCTGCGCTGGATGGAAGGCAAGGCGGAATGAACCGGGGGCGATGAAAATGCAGCGGAAGGATCGCCGCTGCATCGCCATCGCCGCCACTGCAATCATTGCATTGGCGATCCCGCCAGAATTGGTACTACTAAATCTTTGGATATTGGTTCTTTCTTCATTCCCTGTTCGCACTTATTGTGTAGCTTCGCAGGCCGGCACAAGGTAGCAAGCGTAGCAAGCGTAGGGTGTGTTAGCGCAGCGTAACGCACCGTTTTTCTGAGAGTGCCCAGATTCATTTGTTCCTGCTGCCATTGCAGGTAGCTTATTGGTGTCTTCTTGCGTGGGGATACGGTGCAGAGGGGTACACTGCGCTGCGCTAACGCACCCTACGTGAGGTAGGCTACATTGGAAAAACAGAAGGGAAGTGAGCAATGAACAAAGAAGTGGCCATACGGCCGGCGGTCAAATCCGATTACCCGTCCTGGAAAATTTTGTGGGATAAATATAATGCGTTTTACGGGCGGCAGCATGAAACGGCCTTGCCTGCCGAGATCGTGGCGATGACCTGGAGCCGCTTCTTCGATGCGTATGAGCCCATGCATGCGATCGTGGCGGAGTTGGACGGCAGATGCGTCGGCATCGCACATTTCCTGTATCACCGCAGTACGATACAGATTGCACCGGTATGTTATCTGCAGGATTTGTTCACGCTGGAAGAGATGCGCGGCCAGGGCGTGGGCCGGGCCCTGATCAATTACATCTACGATCACGCAAAAAATGCCGGCTCTTCGCGCGTGTATTGGCAGACGCATCAAAGCAATGTTGATGCGATGAAACTCTACGACCGGGTGGCGGAAAAATCCGGGTTCATTGTGTACCGGCAGGCCCTGTAATTTTCCGTCGGGGAAAATCTCCACCGTAGCCTCCGGCGTGAAACGGTTCCATGCATTTTTACTGAATTGGTTCTTTACTGGCGCCGCATTAGGGCTTAATGTTTCACAGTGCACGGCATGTTTGGACAATGAAGCTACACGGACCGCACAGCCGGAGCGACAGTTCACTAGACTAGACAGGAGAAATGCATATGCGGCGACTGATATTGTTCATGCATACGACACTCGATGGCTTTGTAGCAGGGCCAAACGGCGAGATGGACTGGATCAAGGTCGGCGACGAGATATTCGACTACGCCGCCCAGCGCACCCAGGAAGCGGATACCGCTTTATATGGGCGCGTCACCTACGAAATGATGCAGGCGTACTGGCCTGGCGCTGGCCAGCGGCCCAATGCAAGTAAGCACGACATCGAACATTCAAGCTGGTACAACGCCGTCACCAAGGTGGTGATATCGGCCAGCATGCAGGGACAGCTCATCCCGAAGACCAGAATCATCGGCGGTGACGTGGCGGCGGAGGTAGCGAAGCTGAAGCAGGAGCCCGGCAAGGATATCCTGATGCTGGGCAGCCCGGGCGCGCTGCAGCCCTTGATCGCCAATGGCCTGATCGATGAATACTGGCTGTTCGTGAACCCGGTATTGCTGGGGAGGGGGATACCGCTGTTCACAGAGACTGGGCGTAAAGCCGATCTGGCGCTGATCCGGGCCCAGGCTTTTTCATCCGGCGTGGTGTGCCTGCACTACACATTAAAATAGTATCTACTTTCCTTTGAAAAGAGCGAGGACCATCAATGGCGCAATTCATTTGTCAAACCTGCGGCCTGCAGTACGCTGAGAACCCATCGGCACCGGCAAGGTGCAAGATCTGCGCCGATGAGCGCCAATATGTAGGCTGGGCCGGGCAAAAGTGGACCACGCACGAGGAACTCGCGCAAGATCATAGTGTGCGCCTGGAAATGGATGGCGACCTGCTCGGCATAGGCATCACGCCGGGCTTTGCCATCCCGCAACGCGCGCTGTTCCTGCCCACCGATGCCGGCAACATCCTGTGGGAATGCACCAGCCTGGTGACGCCCGCTGCAGTTGCAGAGCTGAAGGCGCGCGGCGGCGTGGACATGATCGTCATCTCGCATCCGCATTTTTATTCTTCCATGGTGGAGTGGAGCGAGGCCTTCGGCGGCGTGCCGGTGATTATCCACGCAGCCGACAGGGAATGGGTCAGCCGGCCTTCGCCAAATCTGAAATTCTGGGAAGGCGATACGCTGGAACTGTCGCCGTCCGTCACGCTGTTCCGCTGCCCCGGCCATTTCCCCGGCAGCACCGTGCTACACTGGAAAAACGGCCCCAATGGCAAGGACCTGCTGCTCGCCGGCGATGCGCTGCACGTCGTGCAAGACCGGCAGCACGTGACCTTCATGTATAGCGTCCCCAACTACATTCCCAGCCATCCGGAGTGCGTGACCGAGGTCAGGCAGCGGCTGGACGGCGTGGGCTTTGAAGACCTGTACGGCTATACCTGGGGACTGAATATCCTCGGCAATGCGCGGCAGGCGGTCGATACCTCGTTTGATCGATACTTTCGGGCGGTAGGGCGTTAGTGCCTGCGCAGGCCAGTCCCTAGGCCCATACCAATCCCCAAATAATCAGTACCCAGAAAATAAGCCCCAGGCCTAGCCAGATGAAATTGGCGATGCTGAGCTTGCTATTCGATTCGCCATTGGGCTGGCCGCAGGCGATATTGATCGCCTGCTGTGCAATATAAATTCGCCGGCCGAGCAAAGGCAGCAGTGCCAGGGACAGCAGGTCGGTATACGGGGAGCCGACGTTCTTGGATGACAGGCGGTCCAGGATGCTGCTGGCGATCTGCAGCAGGACAAAGCCGGTCGCGGTTGCCCGCGGATCCCAGCTAAATTCCTTTCCATTGGCCCGCAGCGACCTGTCGACTGCCTCAAACAGGGAATGCGCGAAGAAAATAGGAAAAATCGCCCGCATCACCGGCCAGCTTGAGTCACCGGTACGTATCTTATGCAGTTTCCAGTTTTTGTAGAACCAGAAGAATTCATACATGCCTATGGTCGCAAAAAAGAGGAGGAAATATTTCCTCTTGCTCACCACGTAATAACTTGTCGAATTGAGTGTTTTTCCACCGAGGTCCGGCAAGTCCTTCACATTGAGAATTGAAGCTGGCGGGCTGTAGATGTTGGTATCCATAGGGCTCTTCAAGAAAAGTGAATTGATAGGATAGTGCAGCCTGGTGCCGTATAGCAGTTGATGCAGAGGCGCCGGACCGGTTGTGCAACTTGCGGCCCTTAAAACGTCCTTGCCTGTTTCAACAGCTGTGAATCTAATTGCTCATTGCGCGAAAAATTCCCAATGCGGCATAGACCAGGAGAAGCGACGGGATGCTTACTCCGCCAGCCCTGGTGATGAGCCGGAGGTGGGTCTCATTGTCTTGATTCATACGGTCGATCTTCGAGATCGCCTGGGTCGCTGCAAAGCATAGGGCAATGTTTGCCAGAAATCCAATGACGACCCGTATCCCAAAGAAGAACAGGACGCTAACGATGAATAGCAAATCTCCTTTCCCCGGGAAAAAAAACCGGATGGCCCAACCCGATGCAAAAGGTGCACCGACTTCCAGCACAAGGGAGAACAAGCCAAACAAATACAGTTTACGGAAGAAGAACCATTGAATTCCGAATATTGCCGCCCATACGTTAAATCCGGCATGGATGGATTTTCCCTCCAACCGTCTCATTAATAGGTGAGGGTAGCGGCCCTTTCCAGTGAATGCTGTCAGCTCTGTTTCGGAGAAACCGCTGTCTGATAGCAGGTGATCGGTTTCTATACGCGCTGTGCTCAATGAAGACTGTGTTGCCAGATAGGGATTCGTTTCCATGGACGGATTCAAGAAAAATCTTGCAAAGCGAAATTTGAATTGTATCTTAGCAAGCCGGAAACTTGTCGAACTGAGAAGTAAAAAAATAATTTCTCACTCAAGCGCTCCGCATCAGACTTGTCAGCGTGGGCTGCTAAACCAAGCGATCAGCTACTGGTCGCCTTGACGCCAGCCGCAGCTTCACCAGCAGCCAGGGCACGGGCATCGCAATAAAAAATCCTATGATCAGCCCTTTCGCCACAGCCCACGCCAGCGACGGCGGAAGCACCGATGCGTCCAGCAGCTTCAGGAATTTTTGCAATGCGATGAAGGCGAGGGTGCCGACTGCGGCGGCGAGCAGCTTGCGCCACCATGTGGGCGGGGCCGCAAAGCCCAGCACGCGCTTTTCGTAATGCAATCCCAGGATGCCGCCCGCTGTCCAGCCTGCCAGGATCGGTATGTAGTCCGGCGGCATGCTACCGGCTGGCCAGCTTAGCAGTGCAGCTGCGCTGACCAGCGCCACCGCCGCCAGGCTCCAGGATAGATGGGTTTGCCAGAACCATTGCCTGTCCTTGATCTGCTTGAACGCGACCAGGGTCAGCGCGCCCAGCGCGGCGCCGGCCAGCACGTCTTCCAGGTCATGCGCACCCAGGTACAGGCGGCTGAGGATGACGCCCAGCGTAATCAGCGAGCAGAGTATCCAGATCCAGCTGCGCCGCAGCTCATAGGCCAGCCACATCCAGATCACTATCGCCAACTGGGCGTGCCCGCTGGGCAGGCCGTAGCTGGCGCCGACCAGGTCGTCCAGCCGCATGGACAGTGGCGGCCTGGGGTCCTGGAACACATCTTTCATATAAGAATTCAATAGCGCGCTGAACACGATCAGCAGCATGACCCGGAAAAAGATGGCCTTGTCCCAGGCCCAGTAGCCGAGCGCCATGAAGAACATGATGAAGGTGGAATAGCCCAGCCAGGACAGGCCGAATGCCAGCGTGGTCAGCGCCGGAGTGCGCAGCGGGAGCACCCAATCCAGGTTGTGCAGCAGGTCCATCGACTATTCTTTCGCTATTTCGTAAATTGCGAATTTAGCATGGCGCCTGCCAAAAGCACAGTTGAAAATGCCGGCGGCATGCTACGGCAGCGGACGAACCGTTCGCGCAGCGCCGCCGGATCCGGCATGCTAGGATGATGCCTCGTTGCCCGGCTTTGCCGGGCGCAGATTGACTTCCCTCAAGGCTTTAGCATGCAGACCCATACACTCCTTGCCTTTGCGGCCATCGCGGCATTGTCCATCGTTAGCCCCGGTCCATCCATCTTGCTAAGCTTGCGCAACGGCGCTACCTTCGGTGCGCGCTCGGTGGTCTGGTCTGCGTTCGGGAATATTTCCGGCGTGTTTTGCCTGTCTGCCGCGGCGATACTGGGGCTGGGCGTATTGCTGAAATCGTCCGCCGTGGTGTTCGCCGTGGTCAAGGTGCTGGGCGCGCTTTACCTGTTCTATATAGGCGCCAAGCAGCTGTTCGGCCGTTCCGCCGCGATTGTGTATGAAGCCGGGGATGGCGTGGCGGCGGTCGCACCCGGCCCGGGGAAGCTGTACCTGGAAGCTTTTTTAACGGCGGTAACCAATCCCAAGGCGGTGCTGTTTTTTACCGCGCTGTTCCCGCAGTTCGTCAGCTCGCAAGCGCCGCTGGCGCCGCAATTCTTTACCCTCACCGGTATCTTCATGGCCTTGTCGTATACGACGCACATCAGCTATGCGCTGCTGGCCTCGCGCGCCAGGAATTTGCTGCTGAAGCCGAGGTTCGCCAAATGGCTGAACCGGGTAGTGGGTTCGGTATTCATCTCCTTCGGCGCGCTGCTGCTGGCGCTGCGACGCCCGGCAGCCTGATCAGGGCGTGCCGTTGCGGCCATGCTGCAGGTATGCCGGCCGTCGGCTCAGGCGCTCATAGTAGGCGGCAACGGCCGGCAGGTGCGGGCGTTCGAACGGCGTCATCATCCAGCGGTTTACCGACAGGCCAAGCACGATATCGGCCAGCGTAAAGTGCTGGCCGGCGGCATAGTCGCCGCTGCTGGATAGCTGCGCATCCAGGATGGCCATGTGCCGGTTCCAGTTCTCCACGCCTGCTGCGATGGCATGCGCATCGGTATGCGCCGGGCTGTTGCGCACCAGGGCCATGAACACGTAGCGCCAGGAATTATTCAGCTCGGTCGCCTGCCAGTCCATCCATTTCTCCACCCCGGCCCGCTCGCGCGGATCGGCGGGCAGCAAATCCGTGCGCCCATGGCTGGAGGCCAGGTAGCGGCATATCGTGTTCGATTCCCACAGCACAAAATCCCCATCCCTGATCACCGGCACCATCGCGTTTGGATTGAGGGCGCGGAATTGCGCGTCATCCGTCGAACGGAAACCGGAGCCCCATTGCTGCAGCTCATAAGGGATGCCGATTTCGGCGCAGGTCCAGAGCACCTTGCGCACATTGATGGACGGGGATTTGCCTAGGATTTGCAGCATGGTAGGGCCATATACAGTGTGAGGGTTTGAATAGTTTAGCTGGCTGACGGCTATCCGGCAGTATCAAAAGCTGTCATTGTTCGTGAAAACTGTGAGGGTCATTGCCGGGCTTAGCTTAAGACTTGTTTTTTATTGCAAAGAAAGCGGTTACACCGATAATCTCAAATTCCATGAGTTGAAAATTCCCTTTCAGGAAGTGTTCCAGGTCGCGCGCATTGTCCTTGCGGTTGTTGAATACGCCCAACGCATTCATCAGCCACATGAAGGGCCTGGCCAGCACATTTTTACGGACACCTTCTGACAAAACAGTGGTGCCGAACAGGACGCCGTGGGTATTTAACAGCGGCATCAAATGGCTGAACGCGATGCTCTTTTCGCGAAAATTTCCCGGCACGCAATGCATCACGTAGTTGATCCCTATTGAATCAAACGGGGCTATCTCGTGGCGGACGGGTTCCAGCAGGTTCTGGATATATGTCTGCGGAGCATACCGTTCTAGCTTGCGCCTGGTTTGCTCCAGGCAGGCTTGGCTGAGGTCCATCAGCGCGAGCCTTGGCCTGGCAGAATCGAAGGACACCCTGTCCAGCAAAAAACCGGTGCCCACGCCCACTTCCAGGTGGTTCGGCCGTATATATTTCTTATAGTGCGCATCCAGGCGTTGGATGGAAGAGCCCCATGCGTATCTGGAGATGATCCCGTACAGGATGAAGTCGTAGAAAAACAGGCTAAGCTTGTTGAAATATTTTTGTGAGCGTTCTATTTTTATCGCGCTTGATTGGTTGGGCATTTTCTCTATTTTTCGGTCGATGACGCAATTGCGGGAATTGATAGGACCTGCTTACTTTGCCTGGTCGCCGGATTTTTTGAAGGCTTCCACCGCCTGCGAATATTCTGTCGATGCCTTCAGCCGGTCGAGGTAGCGGATTTTTCGTTTACTGCTCTTGGCGATCGTATAGCCGGACAGGCTGCCGCGCGCGCCGCAATACATGATGGTGCAGCTACTTGGGCCGTCGGCGGTGATCCTGTCGTCCAGCACCAGGTTTTTCCCGGCCAGCGCCGCCTTCAGTGTGCATGGAGGTTTGCCTGCCAGCGGCTTTTGCGGGTCGTGGTAGACGAAGGCGCCGTTCTCATATCCCGCGATGCCGGCGATGCTGCACTGGTGGCCATTGTAAAACTGCAGTTCGGCGCGGAGATAGACATGGGAGTCGTCATATGGCACGATCTCGACGACATCTTCCGATTCGTAGGCTTCATCCGCTTCACCGGGTGCCTTGCCCGGCGAGATGACGCCGTTCTTGAAGCGGTGCTTGTAGACGCCCTGCATCTCTCCGATCAGCCTGGACGAGGGCGTGTCTGCGGCTTGCGCGGAAAGGGTAAAGGCCAGCAGGAGGAGGAATGCTTTCATGATTATTGTACGGTTTTTAGATTAAGGTGTTACCTGCCGGAACTTGATGGATAGTCTACTTGATTCGGATATCATTGTGGTAAATCCACCCGCCTGGGAGACCTTGATACAATGAATTCCCGCGCGTGATGGGTTATATTGTGGCATTCCTATTGCCTTGGAGGGGAAACGTGAACATGCTTAAAATATCCGCCATTGCGGGCAGCCTGATATTTGCCTGTACTGCGAGAGCGCAGGAAAGTCCCGCTGTCCCGGCATCGAAGCCGCCACCGGATATGCCTGTTATCAAGGATAAATTTGTGCGTCCGCGAGAAATTCCTGTGCGGAATTTGTATGGTACTGCGCCGGTGAAAAGTACCGCGAGCAAAGCGGCTGCTGCGCCGTCAGCTGCACCACTAACTACGCCGCCTGTACCTGCGATGCCGACTGCGGACCTGCTCAAGGCGTATGAGCGCATCATCTCCGAGCAAAACAAAAAAATAGAAATACTGGAAAAGAAAGTCAGCGAGCTGGAGAGCCGGAAATAGGGAGCTGGTCGTGGTCCGGCGGCCGATTCAAAAGGGCAGCTGCAGCACGCGAAAAACGGAATCTACTTTGCCTCCGCAGTAAGCCGGATGGGTTTTACCATAGGCACGCAATCCAGCGAGATGCCGCGCGGCGATTTGTATTGGGCTATTGTGTCGCCGGTAAATCCCAGCGAACGGTAAAATGCTACGGCATTCAGCGTTGCGCTCAGGTGCAGGGACGCCAGTCCGGCCTCCTGTGCAAGGCTTTGCAGATGCTGCATCATCTGCCGGCCTATGCCCCGACGCATGAATGCCGGATGCACGAAGATGGCATCCACTTGGCCGGATACGAGGTCCAGCATACAGGTCCCGGCAACCGTGCCTTCAATGACGGCGACATGGCATATGGTTTCCACATGCCGGATCAAGCTATCCGACATCTCGCCCGAGGTCCAGATTTTTAAATCGGCGGCAGCGTAGTGCGCCGCGCACTGGGCATTGATCGCTGCATTCCGTAGTTCAAATACTGCCTGCGCATCGGCGCTGACGGCTTTTCTGATGAGCATGGATCTTCCTTGCGGATTGTTCTACGATTTCCGCATGTCCGTCAGATCTGCCGGGAGCGAGCGCGTAGTAGAAAGATTCCATGCTGCCATGAAGTAGCTGGCAAGGCAAAAATTATTTGAGCTTTGGAGTGTTTTTCGGAATGACTCCAGGCTCACTGGTTCTGCAGGAATCTTAAAAACTCCGGATTGATGTGGAGCCGCTCCAGCACAGGGATCACAATCTTGTAGCCATTGTCGCCATTGGTCATGATGACGGCGCCGCTGCGGCTGGCCTTGTCCAGGTAGGCGAAGGTAAACAGGCCATCGTCTTTGCCGGTATGCATCATGATGGCCGCGCTGTTGAATTGCAGGATTTCCCAGCCCAGGCCCGTGCCTGCGGCGGCAGGGCAGGCGGCAGCCTTGGTTCCGCTGCATATTGTTGCCCGCGTATCGGTCTGTATGCGGCCGCGCTCGCTGGCGACGCCGGCGCTCAGGCCCTTGTCATCCAGCACATCCAGCATGAAGGCGGCATAGTCGCTCGGGGTGGAATACACCAGGTCCGCCGCGTTGGCGCGGGTGGCAATGGTCGGCTCCATGGGTTTGCCGGCGGCGTCATGCGGTCGTGCGATGCGTCCCGCAAACCAGGCTTGCCCGGTGTAGGCGGTGGCGTGCATGCCGGCAGGCTGGAACAGGTAGCTGCCGGCCGGCGTATCCAGGCTGTGGCCGGTTTTTTTCTCGATGAAGCGGGCTACATACTGATAGCCCTCGCCGGAGTAGCCGAACCGGGTGCCCGGGTCTTGCGTAAAGCGCAGGCCCTGTTGCCGGTCGCGCCAGTTGGGGAAACCGGTCTGGTGATCCAGCGCCAGGCGGGGCGTGAGCAGTTTGTGCCTGTCATCGCCGACCACGTCGGGATCGGTCCAGAAATGATACATCGCTTCATCCAGCGATAATTTATCCTGCGACGCCAGCCTCAGCACTACTTCCGCCGTCAGCGGCTTGGTCAGCGATGCGATGTTGTACAGCGATTCAGCCGTGGCCGGCACTCCCTCGCTTTGCATGCCGTAGGCAGCCACCAGCGCCAGCCGGCCTGCGCTGATGGCGGCGATGGAAACGCCGGGTATCGCATACTGCGCCAGCAGCGGCGGGATGTCCTTGTCCAGCGTTGCGCGCGCGCTGTCTGGCAGGCTCTGCGCCTGGGCATAGCTAGTCGCCGCAACAGCCAGCGTCAAAAGCAGGGTGGAAAGCCGGGTCTGCATTTGTTCTCCTTATAGGTAGGTGCAAGGCCATACCGGTGCCGCATCGGCGCCGAATTTGCCCGGGGGCCAGGAGCATAGTAAGCGGGGCAGTGCCGGCGCCTCAAGCCGCATCGGATAAGCGGGGATGTTTTGAGGCCGAATGGATGAATAGGAGGGACGAACGGGAAAACCTTGCCGGCGACTTGGCAACCGGGGAAGAAGCAGGTACTGCGGCATCTATAGGATGACGAAATATCGAAGGAACCAGAACGGGGAATAGGAATCGAATCAACTGACATCTGCCCTGGCACCCGAGGCGATGTTGATTCATACTCTCTTCTCCAGGCTGTTGCGGCGCGCACTCCATGCTGCGCCGTTTGCCGGAAGTGGGGCGGAGAACCCTTCCATTCATTGATCACCAGGACAAATATTCATGAAGAAAATTTTGCTTGTTCTCTTTATCCTTGCGACTGCATCCCTGCGCGGCTATGCGCAGCAATGCCCGGACACTGCGTCTTACAAGGATGCGCGGGAGATCGTCAAGAACCTGGAGCACATCGTCGCGCCATCTGGAATACAGGAGTCGTATAAAACAAAAATTGGGGGCATCGATCAATGGCTGAATGTCAGGGGCCAGGATGCGGCGAACCCCATCATTCTTTTCATCCACGGCGGGCCAGCCTCGCCGCTGATACCGACGATCTGGCAGTTCCAGCGGCCGATTGAAGAATATTTTACGGTCGTGAACTGGGACCAGAGGGGCGCCGGCAAGACTTACGGCGAAACCGACCCGGACTCGATCAGCGATAGCATCCACATCCCGCGCTACGTGGACGACGCGATCGAAGTCGCCGAGTACATCAGGAAGCGCTATCACAGGAAAAAAATCATCTTGATGGGGCATAGCTGGGGCACGGTGGTCGGCATGGGCGCCGCGCTGAAGCGTCCCGACCTGTTCTATGCCTATGTCGGGATAGGGCAGGCGATCAACGTCAGGGACAATGAAAGGATCAGCTTCGACTACGCGCTCAAGCAGGCGAAAGCGCATGGGAACGCACCCGCCGTCAAGGAGCTGGAGTCGATAGCGCCTTATCCGGGCGACCAGCCCATCACCCGCGAACGCATTATCATCGCCAGGAAATGGGCGCAGTTTTATGGCGGCATGACCGCGTATCGGGAAAGCTCGGAATATTTTTTCAATGCCCCGCTACTGTCGCCTGAGTACAATGACGGCGACCGATGCGCGATTGACCAGGGCAACCTGTTCACGCTGGGAAGAATCTTGCCCGAGTTCCTGGATGTCGATTTCAAGAACATCCGTTCTTTCCCTATACCCGTCGTGATGTTCATGGGCCGCCACGACTACACCACGCCGTCCGAGCCAACAGCCGCCTGGCTGGACAAGGTGCATGCTCCTTACAAGCAGGGGGTCTGGTTTGAGCGTTCTTCCCACATGATTCCATGGGAAGAACCCGGCAAAACGCTGGTCAGTCTGTTGAAGTACGTGCGCCCGCTGGCAATCAATGCTGGCGGCGCCGATCGCTGACGACTGAGCCGAGCTGCGGTGCACTGCAGCTCGGCCAGGTTTGGTTTGGTTTTGTTTGAATCAGGCGCCGGGCGATTCTGGCTGGATAGTATCCGCCGCTTCTTTCCGGCTCAACCGTAAGGTGTGTATTCGATGCCGTGCGATATCTGGCCGATCACCTGGGCGATATTTTCGGTGCTTTCGCTGAAGCTGACCAGTATGCTGGGCCTGCCCATGCCGTCGCTGATCCTGCCGTTCCAGTAATCAAACCCGGCCTGGTCAGGAAGCCTGTGCAAGACGTTGGTATACAGTGCGGTGATGAAGGCATTGTCGGAGATATGGTCGCCGTACAATTGCTTGAACTCCAACGAATCGACAAAGCCGTTGGCAACGTGGACCAGGTTTTCAGCGCCTTTATCCATCTGGCCTATCCAGTAGCCCAGGCCCGCCAAATCCGGGGTGCGGTTGAACGCAGCCTGGTACAGGCGATAGGCCTGGCCCGCATTGCCGTCCAGGTCCAGCGCGATGATTTTATCCGGGAACTGGATGCGTTCCACATTGGTCAGCATGTCGGTCTGGCCGGTAATCACACGGCCAGGCGTAGTAAAAGTCAGTTGATAGCCGCTGCCGCTCTTGTTGATGGAAAAATCGCTCCACTTGCCTGCAGTCACCTGCAAGGTGTCCAGGCCGCCCTTGCCGTCAAAGCTGTCGTTGCCGAGATCGTAGACAAAGGTTTCGTTGGCCGCGGTGCCGCTCCAGTTGTCGTTGCCGGCGATCAGTTTTCCTATGATCGCGGCCCATCCATTGTCGCTCGGCTGTACTGCATAGGCAATGTTGCTGACCTGGATCAGCTCGTTGCCGTTGCCGTCCCTCAGGTCAAGAGAAGTATAGGTGCCGCTGGTGGCGACGTAGGTAGAGCCGCTGTAAGCCAGGTTGACGCCGGTCCAGCTCAACTGGTAATTCGCGCTGCGGTAATAACCGGAGCTCGCATTCAGCGAATAATTGGTCGAACTGTCCACGGGGACGTTAAACAGCATGCCCGCGCCAAATACTGTGATATCCGCCATTGCTTTATCCCTTCATCGGTTATGGAAAATGCAATGTTATCATTAGATTATGTAATTTCCAGCGGGCAGATTTCTTATAAATTAATAAATATAAGTTTCAAAACAACAGTGATGTAAAGGACGCTTTACAAATCCAAAACTCCGATCTAATATGGAAAGCATCCTTTACATGGAGGTTTGAATGAAAACGTCTTATAAACGCTATTACCTGGAACTGGGCCTGGCCCTGTCTGCCTATACCAGCGTCTTGATCGTCTCCATCCTGCTGCTGGAGGGCGGCATGCAAAATGGCCCCTGGCGCGATGCGCTGGCGATCAGCCCCATGCTGCCGGGTTTGCTGGCGATCTGGGCCATCCTGCGCCAGTTGCGCCGCCTGGACGAGCTGCAGCGCCAGGTGCAACTCGAGGCGCTGGCCTTTGCCTTCGCCGGCACCGCGTTCCTGAGCTTCGGCTATGGTTTTCTGGAGGGCGTGGGCTATCCAAGGCTGAGCCTGTTCGTGATCTGGCCCACCATGGCCAGCTTGTGGATGCTCGGTGTTGCTGTGTGCGCCAGGCGCTACCGATGAAAAACCGGCTACGCGAGCTGCGCGCAGAACGCGGCTGGTCGCAGACCGACCTGGCCGAGCGATTGAAGGTCTCGCGCCAGACCATCAACGCAATAGAGAACGAACGCTACGATCCCAGCCTGCCGCTGGCCTTTGAGATTGCCCGGGTGTTCGGGGCGGCGATCGAGGCGATTTTTTTGGTGGAGTAAATGGTGGTGTTGCGCACGCAATGGGAGAAATGTAGC
>Ga0207076_1135_pt1 | contig 17685 bp, 9 predicted proteins | sample Alteio_BWMinHeat_62_FD_153568 | JGI IMG/M metagenome (GOLD analysis project Ga0207076, IMG submission 153568) | Enriched cells from forest soil in Barre Woods Harvard Forest LTER site, Petersham, Massachusetts, United States -... | ecosystem: Environmental > Terrestrial > Soil > Temperate forest >... | reverse complement strand
CCTGGTAGTGGTGTCGGGCGGTAACCTGGAGAAGGAAGGTTCGCTGGACTTACTGGCGCGCATGTATGCCAATGATGGCAACGGTAATTTTACCCGAAAGTTTTCCGGTTGGCCCATTATTTCAATAAACGCCTCATGTGTAAGACTGAACAGCAACAATGGCGACCTGTTTATCGGCGGTCGCAGCGTACCGGGCACTTATGGAGTTATCCCATCAAGCAAACTGCTGCGAAACGACGGACATGGAAACTTTACCGACGTAACGGCCAGCCTGGCGCCAGATCTGCTAAAATTAGGGATGGTAACCGATGCGCAGTGGGTGGATATCGATGGCTCGGGAAAAAATTCTTTGGTGGTTGTAGGCGATTGGATGCCGATAACGATATTAAAGTATAATAACGGAAAACTGGAAAAATCAAGTGAGATAGCCAATTCGTCTGGTTGGTGGAATTGTTTAACCGTAGCCGATATGAACGGGGATGGCAAAGCTGACCTGATTGCCGGGAATAATGGACTCAATTCAAAAATAAAGGCGGATGCTGATCATCCTGCCAAATTGTATGTGGCAGATTTTGATGGTAACGGACAGGTAGAGTGTATCCCGGTATATTATAAAACAGACGGGAAGGCCTATCCATTTAATCTGCATGATGATATGATAAAGCAATTACCGTATCTGAAAAAGAAATTTTTGAGATACGATGCCTATGCCGGCAAAAGCATAGATGAAATATTTACCCCTGATGACTTGGCGAAAGCTTCAATTCTTACGGTTAAGCAAACTCAAACCTGCATTTTTTACAACAACGGTAAAGGTGAATTTAGTATGCATCCATTGCCGGTAAGGGCACAGTTTGCCCCTGTTTTTAGCATATTAGTATCCGATTTGAACAATGATGGTATAAACGACCTGTTCCTCGGCGGCAATTTTTACGGCCTGAAACCAGAGGTAGGGAGGTACGATGCCAGTTTTGGCGTAACCCTATTGGGTAATTCGCAGCACGGCTTCGATTACATGGCTCCGGCAAATAGTGGTCTTTTCATAAAAGGCGAAATACGCGACATTGCGCCGATAACCACCAAAAATGGTAAGGAAATTATTGTTGCCCGTAATAATGACGCTTTACAGCTATTCAAAAAGAATTAACCGAAGCTAAGCCTATTTCGGCTCATTTTGCTTTGGATTATCTATTGGGAACGTTGGGAAGTTGATTTGTATATTAACAATATCACTATCATTAAGCGGCAGCTTATTATCCAGGTAGGTATCAAAAGGTAAAATAGCCAACTGGTAAACGTGATCCGAAAAATATTGCCGCAGCGCCGCATAAGCTTCTCCTTTTTTTGAAAACTCGCCCTTATACCGTGCGGAAACCAATGGGCCGCCCTGTGGCATCCTCGAAAACAATATCTCATTGGTTGAAGGAACTTCCCTGTCAATAAACAAACCGACGTTCACCTGGGTCGAATCTGTACCCCTGGGAAAAAACTGGGCGATTACCGGGTACATTTGTTTAACGCTTTTAGCCTTAATATATTGATTTAGGGTAGCAAGCATTTTTGCTGCCTCCGCAAATTTATTCTTTTGCAAAACCGTTTTCCTTATGGCAACAAGTTTACTGTCGGGTACCCCTGTTTTAACGATATTAAAGCCATAAAGCAGGCTATCGGTTTCCATAAAGGCTTTTAGGTCCGCCAGGTGGTTATCCGAATTAAACGACGGCCATATTTCCCCGATCACATAGCTTAACGGGTTTAGCTTTTGAGTAACAGAAACAATGGTTTTGTTTAAAAACTTATCGTCAACCGGCACTAAAGAATAAATATAATTTGAACTGCGATTGTTCGTCTTTTCAGTAATATCAAAAAAAGTCCCCTGGTCCTTCACAGCAAATTCGGCGTTTTCGCCTTTTATAGTGAAAGAATTATTTCCTTTTTGAACCTGAATTTTGCTTGAGTCAGCATCCATGGTTTTTCGAAGTTCAGGGACCCAATGCCCCCATTTTACCGGGTTGGCCAAAAAACTGTAAGTACTTAAAAAGGGTGATTTGATCAATACGGATTTTTGTTGTGTAACAGGGATAAAACACGCAGCTATCAGCACTGCCGGCAGTACAAAAAATAAAACTTTTTTATTCATTAAGACACAGTTATTAATTGGACCATAAAAATATTAAAAAAAAGCCATATTAGGCATTGTCAATGCTGTTTTGCCGCATTTTTTATCAAAGAAAGTTGATATTTAAGGACTATTAATCTTGGTTCTGTTGTGGAATTTTGGTAAATTTCGACACCAAAAATTAACCTGAAGTAATGCCAAAGAGCGACCCCGAATTATGAGCTCTTTTTAATTCTTTTCATGGATTGTTTTTTGGAGTATTTATAATATTTTTTCTGACAGCAACTGATTAATGATCTTTAGAACAGCAAAAGGTGGCCTTAAAAAGCTGTATATCCTGAAGTTAATTTTACTAACCGCTATATTGTTTATTGGCATAAATTCCTGCAAGCAAAAAAACGAGGAACCTGCGGTTTTTCAATTGCTCGATTCAACACAAACAAATATTCATTTTCAAAATACTTTAAGCGATAATGATTATCCCGGCATTTTAAACTACCTGTACTTTTACAACGGGGCAGGTGTTGCCGTCGGCGATATTAATAATGATGGTTTACCCGATATTTTTTTTACTTCCAACAAAAAAGGAGGCAACAAACTTTATTTAAACAAAGGGAATTATCAGTTTGAGGATATTACCGAAAAAGCCGGGGTAGCGGGTACGGCTGATTGGTGTACAGGGGTAACGATGGCCGATGTTAATAACGATGGTTATCTGGATATCTATGTTTGCGCAATTTCAGGTAAATTAGGGTTTAAGGGGCATAATATGCTCTATATCAATAATCATGATGGTACATTTACTGAAAGGTCAGCTGAATATGGGCTTGATTTCGCAGGGTTTTCAACACAGGCAGCATTTTTCGACTACAATCATGATGGCCGTCTGGATTGTTTTTTGCTCAATCAATCCAATCATTCCGTTGATACTTACGGCGACACCAGTTTGCGCCGTAAGGTAAATAAGCTTGCCGGCAGCCGCTTGTTTTTGAACAATAAAGGGCATTTTGAAGATGTAACGCTAGAAGCCGGTATTTACAGCAGTGCCTTGGGCTATGGGTTGGGATTAGGGATTGCTGATTTAAACAATGATGGATGGGAGGATATTTATGTTGGCAATGATTTCCATGAAAACGATTATTACTATATCAATAATCACGACGGAACTTTTACCGAGTCGGGTGCTAAGCATTTTAATCATTACAGCCGGTTTAGCATGGGTAATGATATTGCCGATTTTAATAATGACGGTCAGCTGGATATTATTACAGCAGATATGCTCCCTCCCGAAGAAAATATACTGAAATCCTACATGGGCGATGAGTCTTACGATCAATACAAATACAAAATACTCGACGGCGGTTTTCAATACCAGTATTCGCGCAATTGTTTACAAAAAAACCTGGGAAACGGCGCTGCCTTTAGCGATGTTGGATTGATGGATGGCATAGCCGCAACAGATTGGAGCTGGAGCCCGCTGCTTGCCGATTTTGATAATGATGGCATAAAAGACCTGTTTATTGCCAACGGCATAAAGCGAAGACCAACGGATATGGACTTTATCAGCTTTATTTCCAATATATCTGTACAGGGTTCTCTTCAAACCGGACATGGGATGGACAATCTGGCGGTTAATAAAATGCCAAGCGGGGTAACGCACAGCTATGTTTTTAAGGGGACTAAAAGTGAAAAATTTATTGATAAAAGTGCTGAGTGGGGCTTGCGGGATACCATGCTGTCAAATGGCGCCGCATATGCTGATTTGAATAATGATGGTAAGCTCGACCTGGTGGTAAATACTTTAAATCACCCGGCTTGCATCTATAAAAACACATCATCGGGGAGCCATTATCTTAGTATTAAATTTACCGGAAACCAGGATAACCGTTTTGGCATTGGTGCAAAAGTGTATGTTTTTTGTAGCGGACAGATGCAATACGAGCAATTAATGCTAACCAGGGGTTTTCAGTCGTCCGTGGAACCTAAGCTTCATTTTGGTTTGAGTGATAAGAAAAAAGCAGATAGTTTATTAATCGTCTGGCCCAATCAAACTTACCAGGTCGTCAAAAATGTTAAGAGCGACCAGGTATTTGTTGCTGACCAAAATAATGCAAAGGGCCATTTCGAATATGGTAAATTCTTCCCTGCTCCCAAGCCTGTTTTTAAAGATATTACTGTCGATATAAATTTAAACTGGAAACACCAGGAAAATGACTATGTAGACTTTGACCTGCAGCCGTTTATTCCTCATATGCTCTCAAAAGAAGGGCCAAGGATTGCCGTTGCCGATGTAAACAATGACGGGTTGGAAGATTTTTATGTTTGCGGCGCAAGGGGTCAGCCCGGGGCTTTGTTTATCCAGACGCCCTCCGGTGGATTTAAGCTTTCGCCCCAGCCCGATTTTATTGCTGATAAAGCTTGTGAAGATGTTGATGCCGTTTTCCTCGATGTAAATAAAGATCGACATCCTGACCTCTACGTAGTTAGTGGCGGGAATGAATTAAAAAATGGTTCGCCCGAGCTGGCCGACCACTTGTATATGAATGACGGTAAAGGTCATTTTAAACGGTCAGACGCCATTCCGTCAATCAAAGTAAATAAATCTGCTGTTGCAGTGGCCGATATAAACCACGATGGTTACCCGGATATTTTTGTAGCAGGCGCACCCGAAGCAGGTAAGTTTGGCGCAATACCCGAATCATATTTGCTGATGAATGATGGTCACGGGCATTTTCATAAAGTCCCAATCCCTGATGATCTTAAATATGCAGGTATGCTTAGGTCGGCAGCGTTTGCCGACCTTGACAATGATGGCTGGCCCGACTTGGTAGTTGGCGGAGAGTGGATGCCGGTGAAAGTTTTTATAAATAAACACGGTAAATTTGTTGAACAACACAATGTCGGTATGGATAAATTATCTGGCTGGTGGCAACGCATAGCGCTTGCCGATGTTGACGGCGACGGGAAAGTGGATATTATCGCCGGTAATTATGGCCTTAACTCTAAACTTCAACCAACCGATAGGGACCCGGTAAAATTGTATTTAAGAGATATTGACAAAAACGGAACCGTCGACCCATTGCTTACCTACAGTATAAACCAGAAGGACTACACATTTTTAGGCAAGGGCGATATAGAAAAACAGGTGCCGTTAATAAAAAAGAAGTTTTTATATTACCATGATTTCGCCGGAAAAACGGTGAACGAGCTTTTTGGCGATTCGCTGACAAATACTAAACCGTTAGCGGTTAACTCTTTTGCATCCGGTGTTTTCTTTAATAAAGGAAATGGAAACTTTGAATTTAAACCCTTTCCTTCACAGGCGCAAACATCACCGCTTTTTGGTTTCGCTAATATTTCATCGCCGGGTAAAGGGATTTTGGCAGGCGGCAATTTTTCAGGGGTGATACCATTTGAAGGGCGCTATGATGCCGATTTTGGTGATATGCTCTCGGTGAACAAAAAAGGAGATTTTAATTGGCAGTCGCCTGTAAATACCGGGTTTTTATTAAGGGGCGAAGTTCGTGACATTAGAACCATTAAAACTGCTAAGGGAATAATTTATGCCGTGGCATTTAATAATAACGAGATCAGGTTTTTTAAATATAATTAATTGAATATGAATAGATTATTTACGATAATAATTGGTGTCGGTTTACTTTTTTCGACTTCGGCGCATGCTCAGGATGAGTGGGTAATTAAGGCTGATAAAATTGACCCGGCCAATTATTATGGAATAACGGTGGCGAATGGGATGATAGGCATTGTATCATCGCCGGAACCTTTCAAGGTTAAAAATGTCGTTCTGGCAGGCGCCTATGACTTGTATGGAAGGGGGCGGGTAAGTAACTTTTTAAACAGTTTTAACCTGCTGAATATGTACCTCGAAATCAATGGTAAACGCATTGATGCCGGCAATATCAAAAACTTTAAGCAGCAATTGGATATGCAAAATGCTGCTTTTACTGCCACATTTGATTATGGCGATGACGCATCTGTAAAATACACCTATTACTCATTAAGGCAATTGCCTTTTACCGTTTTGATGGATATTTCTATCACCGCAAAAAAAACAGTAACCATCACTGCAGCAAGTGTAATGGAAGCTCCTGATGCTTTAAAAGAGGTGCAAAATTACTATAATGAGATTGACAGGCCGCATGTAACCATCAGTCTGCTAACATCAACCGCCAAAAGCCCGACCGGCAAGTTGCAATTATGCGCCTCAAATACATTTTTATTTAATGAACCGCATGGGCAGGAGCCAAGGGTGATTCACGAAATGTGGGATAACAATATGCACCTGATGAAGTTCAGCAAAACAATAGCCGCCGGTGAAACTTACAGGTATGGCGTAGCGGGGTCATCCATAACCTCCGCGCATGATGCCGACCCATTGAACCAGGCTGAACGCTTAACAATGTTTGCCAAACTGGAAGGCAGCGACCGCCTGATCCAGTACCATAAAAATGCCTGGGCTGATCTTTGGAAAAGTGATATAAAAATTGAAGGAGATGCACAGGCGCAGCAGGATGTACACAGCATGTTGTATCATTTGTACTCTTTTTCGCGCGCCGGAACCGCTTATTCGCCTTCACCAATGGGGCTTTCGGGTTTAGGGTATAATGGCCATGTTTTTTGGGATGCCGATTTATGGATGTACCCGGCTTTGCTGGTTTTACACCCGGAGATCGCGAAATCATTGGTTGAATATCGTTTTCAACGTTTGGGCCCTGCCAAACAAAATGCATTTTCACACGGGTATAAAGGTGCCATGTTCCCATGGGAAAGTGCGGATAGCGGCGTTGAAGAAACACCTGTTTGGGCTTTGAGCGGCCCGTTTGAACATCATATCACGGCAGATGTAGCTCTTGCCGCCTGGAATTATTACTGTGTTACCCAGGATAAACAATGGCTGCTTGAAAAAGGATGGCCAATTTTATCGGCAACTGCTGATTTTTGGGCAAGCCGTGTCGAGCGGAACGGCCCGGGACGTTATGATATTAAAGACGTTGTCGCTGCGGACGAATGGGCCGAAAATGTGGACAATAATGCCTATACAAATGCAGCAGCGATAGCCAATTTGCAGGCAGCAATTGCCGCCGCGAAAATTTTGGGTGTTAAAGCCGATGCGGATTGGGATTTGGTGGCTCAAAATATTCCCATTTTAAAAATGCCCAACGGTGTTACTCGGGAGTTTGCTACTTACAATGGCGAGGGGATTAAGCAGGCAGATGTAAACCTGCTGGCTTATCCCTTAAAAACCATAACTGATAACGAACAAATAAAAAAAGACCTGGAATACTACGAAAGCCGGGTACCGAACGAAGGAACACCGGCAATGACACAAGGGATATTTACATTGCTTTATGCCAGATTAGGCAATGGTGATAAAGCCTATCATTTTTTTAAGGACGCTTATGAACCAAACTTAAACCCGCCATTCAGGGTGATAGCCGAAACAAAAGGAGGAACAAATCCTTATTTCGCAACCGGCGCCGGTGGAATTATCCAAAGTTTACTGATGGGCTTTGGCGGACTTGATATTACGCCCGAAGGAATAATGCAGGTTAAAAGTAAATTGCCATCTAACTGGAAATCGTTAACCATTACCGGTGCTGGTCCCGATAAAAAGACCTATGTAATTAAATGACCAATTTTTTTAAACTAAATAATATGAAACGTTTATTGTTTTCTGCTCTGGCTGCGGCTGTGTTTTTTACTTCATGTAAAAAGCCGGATTACCAAAAAGTATTTAATAACCCGGCATTATACAGTAGTACCGTGCATGAATTGAATGGGGTAGTTATGGGTAATAATTTTAGCCCGGTTGTTGCTTCAAGAAACTATGCATACGCCAATATTGCCGCCTATGAAGTTGTCGCCGCCGGAGATTCTGTACATTATAAGTCCCTTTCGGGTCAGTTAAACGGGCTGAAAAATATCCCCAAACCATTAAAAGGATTGAGTATCGATTACGAATATGCAGCGATTTTGGCTTTTTGTAAAGTAGGTGAGGCGGTTACCTTCCCCGAAGGAAGCCTTAAATATTATACAGATAGCTTGCACCAGCTCGCAGTAGCCCACGGTATGCCGGCAGAAATGATTACGAACTCTGAAAATTACGCAAAATTGGTTTTTGGAGCTGTGATGAAATGGAGTAAAAAAGATAATTACCTGAAAACCAGGAGTGAATCCAAATTTCCGGTGAAAGACTCAGCTGGCAGGTGGATGCCAACGCCGCCTGCATATAGTGAAGCTATTGAACCGCATTGGAGCGAGATAAGAACAATGGTGATGAATAATGCGAAGGAGTACAGCGTTCCGCCGCCTCCAGCTTTTGATGTGACCAATAAAGATAGCAAGTATTATAAAGAGGTAATTTATATCAAGAATTCTGTTGACAGTTTAACGAAAGAACAGGCCCACATAGCAGATTTTTGGGACGATAATCCCGGAAAGTTAAATGTATCCGGGCACGTGATGTTTATCACCAAAAAGTTTTCGCCGCCGGGCCATTGGCAGAGCATAGTTGGCATTGGTGCTAAAAAAGTAAATGCCGATTTTAATACAACCGTTTGCGCCTATGCCAAAACAGCTATTGCATTATTTGACGCTTTCATTGAATCATGGACAGCAAAATATGTTTATAAAACGGCAAGACCCGAAACTGTTATCGACAAATATGTCGATCCGAACTGGCGCCCGCATTTACAAACACCTCCGTTTCCGGAATATACTTGCGGACATTGTACCATATCTGCTGCAGCCGCCGAAGCGCTCACCAGTGTTTTGGGTGATAACGTAGCCTATACAGATACTTCGGAACTGGAATTTGGGATAAAAAACAGATCTTTTAAGTCATTTAAGGATGCTGCTAATGAAAATGTTTGGGCAAGGTTTTATGGCGGAATCCACTTTCATAATTCATGTGTGGTATCACATCAATTTGGCGAAGTGGTTGGTGACTCTGTTGTTAAGAAGTTAGTGATGAAAAGGACTATGTAATATTATAGATTTCAAGAGCTTATTTTTTAGATAACTACACAAAAAACGTGTGCATTTGTTGATTTTGATAAAAAAACAATATATAATTTTCAATTATATATTATGTAAATAATTGATTTATAGTTATCTAAAATAAAAATGGGTCGTTTTTGTTTAAATTTTTATTATAAAAAATATGGCATGCTTCACCGCTTGATTTAGCGCATTTAACAAGTTGTATATTTATATATCTCAAATACCTTAATGTTGGAGATTGAGTATAATATAATTGGTTTGACAGGTAGCCGCCTCATACGGCTACCTTTTTTTGTTTCAAATATCCCGGTTAAGTTTTAATAATGCATGATGAGGATCACTATTTGATTTGATTATTATCACAGCGCGTTAAGGTGGTTTTGCGAGATTTGTGGGGTGCCGGATTTTGTTATCCGGAAATTAAATCATCATTCCGCTACTTGTCAACTAAGATAATGAGTGATAATCATAAAAGAAATTCGGGCCTGGTAAAGGATATCATTATAGGCATGTCTGACGGTCTTACTGTCCCTTTTGCGTTAACCGCCGGATTAAGCGGGGTCTTGCACACCAATCAGCTGATCATTGTCTCGGGGATGGCTGAAATAGCCGCGGGATGTATATCAATGGGTTTAGGAGGTTTTTTAGCCGGAGAAAGTGAAATAGATCATTATAATACTTTACTGCAGCGGGAATATCACGAAATTGAAACCGTTCCGCATCTTGAATTACTGGAGGTAGAAGATGCACTCACTGCGGTAGGTGTCGACACTGACTTAAGCAAAACGGTAGCTTTACAAATCAGCAGGAATAAGGATAACTGGGCGAATTTTATGATGCAGGTGGAGCTCAATATGGAAAAGCCTGTTGCAAACAGGGCGCGGATAAGCGCTTTTACTATTGCTGCTTCGTATCTTGTTGGGGGCTTTATACCGCTATTCCCCTATCTATTAACGAATAATAACCAATCGGGCCTTTACCTGTCTTGCGTTGTTACTATTATTGCGCTGTTAATATTCGGCTATTTTAAGAGCAAGTTTACAGGTCAGGACCTCCTGAAGGGAACTCTGAAAGTGGCATCCATCGGAATAATTGCAGCTACAGCGGCTTTTCTGCTTGCCAAAGCGGTTAGTTAACACCAGGCAGTTTACTTGTTAATCTTAATTAACTATCTTTAATCCAATTCTTATCATCAAAATTCGAGATAAATTGGATAATCAAAATACCCCCGCGCTTAACACTTTCTGGCATTTTACCACCGATGAGGTAACAAAACAACTATCATGCAGCCAAAATGGCCTTAATACTGGTGACGCCAGTCAGCGGTTAAAAGAATATGGCCCCAATACCTTAAAGGCTAATTCAAATACCTCGGCAGTTTTGTTGTTTTTGTCACAGTTTAAAAGCCCGGTCACTTTATTGCTGATCATAGCGGCATTCTTATCAATCGGTTTAAATGATGTTACCGATGCCGTAATCATTTTAATAATTGTCATTATTAGCAGTGTGCTGAGCTTTTTACAGGAAAGGGGCGCAGCTAATGCCGTAAACGAATTGCTTAAAATGGTACAGTTACGTTGTACAGTTTTTAGGGACAATGAAAAAAAAGAAATACCCGTTGAGAATGTTGTGCCCGGTGATATTGTTTTTCTGACAGCCGGCGATATTATTCCCGGCGACAGTTTGATCCTTGAATCGCAGGAATTATTTATTGATGAAGCCGCGTTCACCGGTGAAACCTATCCCGTTGAAAAAAGTGCAGGCGTGTTAGAGGCGGATATTCCGATATCCAAAAGAACCAATTCACTTTTTATGGGCGCTCACGTAATCAGCGGGAAAGCTAAAGCCCTGGTGGTAAAAACAGGGAAACAAACTGAATTTGGCAAAATATCGGCGGCACTGCAACTAAAAACGCCCGAGACCGATTTTGAAAGAGGCATCCGCAAGTTTGGCTATTTGCTGATGGAGATCACCCTGATCCTGGTGATCATTATTTTTGGCATCAACGTACTTTTACACAAACCTCCGTTGGATTCTTTTATGTTTTCACTGGCACTTGCTGTCGGGCTTACGCCGCAATTATTACCGGCCATTATTAGCGTTAACCTTTCAACGGGTGCAAAAAGGATGGCGGCCAAGCAGGTAATTGTAAAACGCCTCTCGTCTATAGAAAACTTCGGCAGCATGAATATTCTTTGTTCCGATAAAACAGGAACAATAACCGAAGGAAAAGTTAAACTCAAGGATACCATCGACATAGATGGCAACCATAGCGATAAAATATTAAAATATGCCTGGCTCAATGCCTCCTTGCAGCAGGGGTTTCATAACCCAATTGATGATGCTATTGCCTCAAACATGAAGGATGATAAAAGCGATTACACGGTTCAGTCCGAAATACCGTATGATTTTATCCGGAAAAGGTTAACCATTCAAATTAAAAACAAAACAGAAAACCTGGCGATCACCAAAGGGGCGGTAAACAACATGCTGGCGATTTGCGACAGGGTGGAAACTGCCTCAGGCCAGATAGTAAAAATGGCCGACAAGAAAGATCAGATCCTGAAACAATACACGCAATCCAGTAACGAAGGGTACAGAACTTTGGGCGTCGCCTATAAACCTGCCACGGCTGATCATAATTTCGTAAAAGACGATGAAGAGGGTATGATCTTCCTCGGCTTTGTTACATTATTTGATCCGCCAAAGAAGGATGTCCAGCAAACCATTGCTAAACTAAACGACCTGGGCGTAAAACTGAAACTAATTACCGGCGATAACGCACTGGTAGCAAAAAGCCTGGCGGCCCAGGTTGGAATTGCCGATCCTAAAATACTAACCGGTTCGCAAATGCAGAAAATGAGCTCCGCAGCTTTCGCCCATCAATGTGTACTTACGGATATTTTTGCCGAAGTGGAACCAAATCAAAAAGAGCGGATCATCATCATGCTAAAAAAAGCCGGTAATGTGGTTGGTTTTATGGGAGACGGTATTAATGACGCACCCGCACTGCACACCGCTGATGTGGGGATTTCGGTAAATACAGCAGTCGATGTTGCCAAAGAAGCTGCCGATATCGTTTTGCTTGACCAGGGCCTGGATGTTTTGTACGAAGGCATTATAGAAGGCCGTAAAACCTTCACCAATACCATGAAATACATTTTCATGGCTACCAGTGCCAACTTTGGTAATATGTTCAGCATGGCCGGCGCTTCGTTGTTTTTGCCTTTTTTACCATTGCTGCCGAAACAGATATTATTAACCAACTTGCTGACTGATTTCCCTGAAATGGCAATTGCTACCGATAGGGTAGATGCCATCAATATTCAAACGCCCCAACGCTGGGACCTCGGGTTTATCAAGCGGTTTATGATCATATTCGGTTTGCTCAGCTCCGTGTTTGATTACCTTACGTTTGGTGTGTTATTATTAATTATGCATACTAAAGAAAAGGAATTTCAAACGGGCTGGTTTGTGGAGTCGGTAATATCCGCCATATTGATCGTGCTGGTTGTACGTACCCGGCTTTCTTTTCTGAAAAGCCTGCCGGGTAAATATTTATCAATGGCCACTGTGTTGGTTTTTGTTTTTGTAATAGCCATCCCTTTTACACCAATGGCCCGATGGTTTGGCTTTGCACAATTGCCTTTGGAATACTATGGATTAATGCTACTGATCGTCACGGCATATCTTTTATCAGCTGAATTTGCAAAAAGATTATTTTACAGGAAAATGTTAAGCAAAATTCACCTGTTTAAGTGATTTGAACGGGCTTTTTGGCGATCGGTATTAATCGTTAACCGATATAATAAAATCGTTAATGGCTTCAAGGTAGTAGCAGCCAAGTTGCTTTTCTTCGCGCATTTTACCTGCTATGCCATTGATTACTTTCTGGATCTTTTTTTCAGCAGCTATAATCGGGCATTTGTCCGGGTCGCCCTTAATTTCCGAAAAATGCTGCATATAAAGGTAAACGAGCTTTGATTTTATAGCATTTAGTGCAGGCGCATTTTTACGCATAGTGTACCAATCCATAAAACCAGCCATATTTTGGGCGATAATGCATTTTACTTTTGGTATTTCGGCCCTGCGTTTCATCAGCGTTTCATCGTTGATCTTTGAAAGCGCGTCGACATTTACGAGAGAAATATTTGGCAATTCTCCCGCTGATGCTTCCACATTATAAGGGATAGAAAGATCGACAACTAATTTAGTGTTTTTACCTTCCAGCTGGGATTTTAAAACGATGGGTTCTGACGCATTCGCTGCAACCAGTATCACATCAGCGCTTTCAATTTGTGCAGCTAAATCTTCTATCGGAGCATATGTTAAACCTAATTCAGCGGCCAGTTCAACAGCTTTTTCTTCCGAACGGTTGATGAGGGTAACGTCCGTCGTTCCCAGATAATCAACCAGGTTTTTACAGGTATTGCGGCCAATCTTGCCGATGCCCACAACCAATATTTTTCGCCCGGCGCATAGGTTTATATTCTTCTTAATGTACTCCACCGCAGCGTAAGAAACAGAAACGGTGCCGCTGCTTAATGCGGTTTCGTTTCTGATCATTTTTGACGATTGAAAAACGCAATTCACCAAACGTTCCAAAAAGCAATTGATAAAGTTATATCCCTTTGCAAATTTTACGGATTGCTTCAATTGTCCGGTAATTTCATAATCACCCAATATCTGCGAATCCAAGCCTGCGCCGACTTCAAACAAATGCTCAACGGCCCCAATGCCATTTTTTATATAAGCTAAACTGCTAAAGGTTGCCGCATCGCCTGTTGTCTGGGTGCAAAGTAAACTGATCAGCTGGCCGGCGTTATCGGCAAAGCCATAAATCTCGGTTCTGTTACAGGTTGAAATGATAAATAATGAATGAAGGCCAAATGCAGGCGCCGTTTTCAGAATATCAGCATATTGATCATTATTGATGGCAAACATGCCCCTGATAGTGGCATCCGTTTTTTTATAATTGATGCCCGCTATAAAGAATTTTGAAATATCTGCCTGCGATGTATGATCCATTATTTCGTTTCAATAATAATTATTCCGATGTAAAGATTCGCTAAATATGCTGCTCTTACGTTGATGAGCATCATGATGATTAGTGATATAAATCACTTTTTTTTATTTCATTTTCGAGGGAAAGATCATTAGCGGCACTTCCTGGTTATCCAGTATCTTTTTTGTGGTGCTCTCGTGCAGCAGGCGCATAATAAATGAGTGCTGGTGGTGTACCATCGCTAAAAGGCCCGCACCGCTTTCTTTATAGATCCGCAATATGTTTTCAGCAACATCATCTCCTTTTATCCGGTGATAAATAATTTCAGGATATTTTAACCTCGAAACATGTTCCTCAAGCTCTATCTCCTTTTGACTCTTACGCCGTTCTGTTTTGTCCTGGTGGGTGACGTGAATAATTTCCAATTTGAAATTTAATAGATGACCAAGCTTAATAAGGTAATTTATGGCTAATATATCCGATTCATCAAAATCAGTAGCAAATATTACTTTATGCAATTGGTCCAGATTGATTTTTGATGGTACCACTAAAACCGGCCGGCTTGATTTTTGAATGGTTGAATTTAAATCGCTCCCAAACAGCCCGTCATCATCGGGGTTGAATGCGCGTGCCCCCATCAGGATCATTTCAACATGATGTTTCTGGATAATACCCGGAATAATGACCCCGAGTTTACCTTCACCGTTATCACAATAAATAGCTGGCTTATGATCACCTGGCCCCAGGTTTTCAACATCCACCTTAAGTGCGGCGGCGAGCTTGTTTAAATTATCCTTACTGTCATCGTCTCCCCAAAAAATATCTTCGGCAACCCATGGCTCACCAACAAAGGGGACGGCCGAATTGGTAACATAAGTATTAAACAAAAGAAGGTTGGTTTCAAGCTTAGCACTAAGCCTAACCCCAAGTTCCGCCGCATTCAATGCGTTGTCGGAAAAATCTGTCAGAATGAGGATGGATTTCATAACGGATCGTCAATTTAAATAATATGTAAATTTTCAAATACATGGTCGCTAAAAGAATGATCAACATCACATAATAAAAGTTAAGAATCACATTTTCAAGTGAGTAATATCATTATTTGGTGGGTTTGTTTTTGTCAATTTTACGTAGGAAATAAAATCGAAAGAAGATGAAAACGTTACTTGTGGCAACCGATTTCTCCGCGAATGCCAGGCATGCCGCCGAATATGGGTACAGGCTGGCAACCCAACTAAAAGCAAACCTTGTTTTATGTAATGCCTTTACTGTTCCCGCAGAAGTACCTGAATCCGGCATGGTTGCCTGGCCGATGATGGAGTATGAAGAAATGCTTAAAGACAGCGAAGGAGAGTTGAGAGCATTGCGAACTTCATTGGAAAGAGAGAATAACGACACTGGTTTTAGACCTTCCATTCAATGTGAAAATGAGGTGGGTACAATGCCTGCGGTTGTAAACGACATTGTGGCGAATCAAAATATTCAAATGGTAGTTATGGCCACTCACGGAAATAATGGATTAAGCCAGTTTTTGGCAGGCAACCATAGCCGCAGGATGATAGACGAAGCAATTTGTCCGCTATTGCTTGTGCCCGAAAGCTCACAGATAAAACCGATAAAAAAAATTGCCTTTGCAACCGATTTTTTGCATCACGAAAAGGATCTTGGAACTATTTATAAATTAATTAATCTGATAAGGCCGCTGAATGCAGAATTGCTTATTACGCATATCCATGACGAGAAGGAGCACGGTTCTGAATTTAAACAATGGCTGGTTCAATTCCTGGTCGATTTATCAAATAAGGCCGATTATCCGAATATTTACTACAGGCTTATAAAAAACGACAGTGCTGAACGGGGCCTTGAATGGTTGTGTGAACACGGTCACATAGATATGCTGGTAATGATTCATCGCGGGCACAATATTCTTGCAAAAATATTTACCGGGAGCCATACTCAAAAGATGGCCGGGCATTCAGCTATACCCTTGCTGGTAATTCCTGAACAGCAGTGATTATCGTTGTCGAAGAAACGCCCTGATAAAGATTTGCCGGTAATTAATATTTCTATAATTCGTCCAGATTTAATCTATATAAATAAAGCTGCCTCAATAAATTGGCAGCTTTCTCTATAAAGCATTCAGATAATTGGCGCTAAAGGGGAATGCCGCTCAGCTTTCTCTCGGCAGCGTACAGATCCTCCAAAATAGTGGCCAGGCTTTGTGTATGGTTTGTTAATTGGGGAAAAAGCTGTTTGTAATATTCGATCCCCTGTTCCAGTTCTGTTTTAAATTTGAGCAGGTATTTTTGTTTTTTATCGGTGAAGTTTTTTACCTGCGTGGAGATTTCTTTTTGAAAATGATCAATGTATAAGTTAAGTTCGTTGATAAAAACATGCGGACGTTTTACATTTTGCAACAAGTCAATTGAGCCGTAAATATGCTTTACCATTTCTTCAAGGGAATATGATCTTGAAAAATAGGCGAGGTTAGGTCCCGGACAAATAGTTACCGCTTTGTTTTCCTTTGGTTTACTGATGCCGTACTTTAAATAAGTTGCAGAACAAAGCCCTTCACACAAACAAATCTTTTCCGTTACCGATTCAGCTTGTTGTTCATATTCTTCCGCGCTCAGATCCAAAGTTTTTAATTGCTTTAATTTTAGATTTTGATACTCTCTGGAGGCTGTGCAGATCGGTTCTGTGGTAAATTCAGTATTGGTAACCAGGTATTTCTTCATGCATGGGCTTCCGGGCCGGCCTTTGCTAATCCGTTCCAGGCGCTGTTTCTCGCTGGTGGTGCCCCTGAAATTATTGAACAGGATGCCTAACGGAGATGAATTACTCACATAAAAATCATCCTGATCTGCATTTTCAAGTATTTTTAATGTTTCCTCATCAACATTAGTCGCTTCGGGAACCAGTAAAAACGGGCTGCCCCAGCCGGTTACGTCCAATTGATAATGGGTTAATAAAAAATTATTTTCATCAGCGGTGCCGATCCCACCCTGAACGCTGATCCGCTGCCGGGGGATATTTGAAATAGTTACACCTTTAGTTAATAGTGCAGCCTTGTACATTTCAAATAGCTCAAGGTGCAGGGCTTCCCTTTTATTTTTAAATTCTTCCAGTACAGGGCCCAGCAAATAACCATCGGATGCAAAAGCATGTCCACCGCAGTTAAGCCCGGATTCAATCCTGAATTCAGATACCCACAATCCTTTTTTTGCCAAAAATTTAGCCTGGATCAGCCCCGAACGGAAGTCGCTTACTTTTAAAATGATCTTTTTGCGTGTTGAACCGCTTTCATCCGGAAGAAAATCAGCGAAGGACTCGATATAACTGTATAGTCTTGGGTTCATACCCGCCGATAAAATTACCGAAGAATTTAAATTGCTGTGTGCAAATCCACGCAGGGCCGTTAAAGCATCTGTATTTTCCTCCCCGGTTGATTGGTGGTTTGCAGTATAATTTGTTTTGTCAACTTTCGACATGATGTTCACGTCAATCTGGCCCTTTTTTAATTCCTTCCGCAACCTGT
>Ga0207076_1134_pt1 | contig 17735 bp, 13 predicted proteins | sample Alteio_BWMinHeat_62_FD_153568 | JGI IMG/M metagenome (GOLD analysis project Ga0207076, IMG submission 153568) | Enriched cells from forest soil in Barre Woods Harvard Forest LTER site, Petersham, Massachusetts, United States -... | ecosystem: Environmental > Terrestrial > Soil > Temperate forest >... | reverse complement strand
CTTCTTTGCTACGGCTCGAACCGGAGCCATTATTGTTCCATTAGACATCAAGTTAACCAGTCACGAGCTTCAAGGATTGATAAACGACTGTTGCCCAAAGGTATTATTTGTATCCAAGCATTTACTTAACAGCATTGAAGACATCAAGCCATCACTATCAAGTATCAGTCATTATTTTTTAGTTGATCATGATCAAAAAGAAGCTGCTTACCCGTCTATCCAGGACTTAATTCCATCCAAGCAGCTCCCTTCCCAAGAACGCTCGCCTGAAGAAGTGGCGGTGCTAATTTACACCTCGGGCACTACCGGCAAACCTAAAGGGGTTATGACTACTGTTGGTAATTTACTTTTTCAAGCCATGCGATTTGAAGCACTAGTTAATCCCAAAGAAGGTGACCGCTTTTTATCTATATTGCCTCTAAATCATCTTTTGGAATTAGCTCATGGTTTTCTGGGAGTCTTACACTCTGGTGGCACTATTTATTATTGTCATAGTTTGCATCCTAAAGACATCATTTCCTTAATGAAGGAGAAACATATATCTAGCATGATCGCTGTTCCTTTGTTTTACAGAACCTTTAAGAATGGGATTGAGCGTGAGGTATCCCATAGTAGTTCTCTAAAAAAATTATGGTGGCATACAGCAAAAACACTCAGTGCCTTGATCAACAACCAGTCATTTCGGCGATTTATCTTTGCGCCCTTACACAAAAAACTAGGTGATAAACTTAAAATGTTAATCTCCGGTGGCGCACCCTTAGATCTTCCTACGGGAGAGTTTTTTGATTTAATCGGCATCACACTCTTAGAAGGTTATGGCTTGACTGAAACTAGCCCGGTTATTTCCTGCAATGCACCTTTAGCCAATAAATTAGGCTCGGTAGGCAGGCCAATTCCCGAAGTAGAAGTAAAAATTGAGGTTACTGATCCTGACACTGAGGAGGGAGAAATTTTAACTCGTGGACCACATATTATGAAAGGTTATTTTAAGCAAGATGAGCTAACTGCAAAAATAACAGACAAAGATGGATGGCTGCATACTGGAGATATCGGCAAGCTGGATAAAGACGGCTACTTATATATAACCGGCAGGATAAAGAACTTAATTGTGCTTGGTGGTGGCAAAAAAGTTCACCCGGAAGAAGTAGAAGGGGTTCTAGCCACTTGCCCTCATGTCAAAGAAACATGTGTTCTTGGCTTGATAACAAAATCCGGCTCCAAGGAAGGAACTGAAGAAGTTTGCGCAGTAGTAGTACCAACTGATGCTTTTAAAAACACTGTTCTTGATCATGCTCAAATGAAAAAAACACTTATCAGTGAACTACAAACTCTCTGCTTGCAGCTAGCTTCCTACAAACGGCCAACAAAAATTATAGTTATGGATACCGATTTACCTAAAACCACAACTAAAAAAGTTAAAAGAAATGAGCTAATGCAGCTCTTATCCTAGCTGTGGTCGACATATCGGGAGGGGATTTGTTTGTAATGCTCCGGGTCGCCTTCGGCTCCCCCTCCGCGCCCTCCCCTACACAAACTCGATATTTATCGGTGAGTTGAATAAGCCAGAAGAATGGGCTCTTTCAAATAACAACCTAAGCGCATTTCGACCTGACTCACCAAAATCTACAGTAAGTTCATTTACGTACATACCAATAAACTTATCTGCTTGTTGTTTGTTCATACCTCGTGCAAAGGTCATGGCATAATCTACGGCTTCTGCTCTATGCTCCAGGGAATATACAATGGATTTTTTCAGCAATTCAGTAATTTGCTTGATGCTTTCTTTTCCTAAATCCTTACGGATAACATTTCCACCTAAAGGTAAAGGTAATCCAGTTTGATCATGCCACCACTCCCCTAGATCTACAATTTTTACCAATCCCTCATGCTGATAGGTCAACTGTCCCTCATGAATTAATAGCCCAGCATCAGCCTTTCCTTCCCGAACAGCATCACCAATTTGGTTAAAGGGAATCTCAATAACTTTCAAGTCTGGCTCGTACAATCTAAGTGCCAGATAGGCAGTAGTGAGCTGTCCAGGAATGGCAATTACTGCTTGCTTCAATTGTTGGAGATTCATTGGACGTTTAGACACCACTACCGGACCATAGTTCATACCCATGCTAGCTCCACAAGGCATCAACATGTAGCGATGTGCAACTTGAGGGTATGCAGCAAAAGAAATAGCGGAAACCTCGTAAGTACCTTCTATGGCTGCTTGGTTTAAGGACTGAATATCGTTCAATATTTGTTTGATGTGAAATCCATACGTATCCAATTTGTTATGTGCCAGGGCATAAAACATGAAAGCGTCATCGGAATCAGGACTATGGGCAATAGTAATTTCTCGAGTTATTACGGACACCTCAACTACTCCTATTTATTCGATTTAATTTTTGCATCAATTATACGACAGTCAATCCAGCAAATCATCTGTCAATTCACCACCCAAGCAAAGACTGGCTTGCAGATCTATTATTGTGTCTGCCCAAAGCGGACTAACCATGGTTTCCGGATTCAGCAGTAATTCTTGTAATAACTCATACATTGCCGGGTCAATTTTCTTGAGTACATCACGACTTTCTTTAACGGAAAATGCTGCTGTGCACTCCGCCCAATACTCATGCGAACTGGCGCGTGAATAGCCAGAGACAAATATACGATCGTCAATTTGTTGAGGTAAGAGCAGCTCCGATTGTCCTTCATAGTGAGCAGGCAATGGATGAAGTTTATTAGATCGTGAAAATTTCTTCTGATAAAGGTCATTGATTCGTTCTTGTACAGATTGAGAAAGGACAAACTCCAACTGATGTCCATATTCATGTGACACCACCTGGTTAAGCCGCACCTCTAAATATGGCTTTAGCTTATTAGCAACAACCGCTACAGGCCCAAAACGCTTGGAAAGCATAATCTCTTTCTCAAATTCTTCTTTATCCAGAGTTACACAACCTGTCCTAACTCCAGTAACCCCAGAAGCTCCATGTTTTACATTGCCCAGTCCTGCTGTTCCTTCACTTTTTCTGACAATTTGCAACAACCCACATGCTGCCCAAAGTTTAAGACTGGCAATAACATACTTTTTTTGTATGCCAGTTAAGCCATCAAAATTTTCAAAATAACGCATGATTTCATTGTGCACATAGGTTTTATCTTTTTTATGCAAAGGACGAATAAATTCAAATGAAAACGATTCCCCCTGGCTGTTTTTCCCCTCAAAAACAGTGGTTAATTGAGTGCTTTCATTTAATTTACGTCTAGGCAAGCGCTGATCAGAAAGTCGAAGGTGAAAAGTACCATCATCCTGGAATTCACCTATCAGCTCGTGATTAGGAGTAGAAACTCTTCCATTAACTACCTGCAACAAGTTCCCATTATAAGTAAGAGAACCAGTAGGTCCATGATATTGCCCAGGCAATTCCAGATCTAGTCCATATCGGTCTATGCCTCGAAAAGAGCACCCGGGAATATCTTCAATAACTGTTAACCCGTCCCGGTTACCTAAAAGGCCAGAGGTTCCTTGAAGGTATCCATCTTCAAGAAATACTCCTACTGGGACTCCTTCCTGGTAAATTCGCCCATAGTCAACTACCAGCATATGCCCATTAAATTCAAGAAACCCGCTAGGGCCATGTTCCATGTATGTTAACTCTTGGTAGTAGTCGCATAGGAAGTCAAGACAGCCTTGGCCTTTTCCCAGTCAGCCAGAAATCCTTGCAGTCCACGGTCCGTGAGTGGGTGTGAAACCAGTTGCTTAAATACTTTGTAAGGCATAGTAGCAATTTGGGCCCCAACTAGAGCAGATTGAGTAACGTGCATAGGGGTTCTTATACTGGCAGATAGGACATTAGTCTTGATGTCATGCAGCTTGTAAGCTTCCACTATTTGAGCTACTACCTCAATCCCGTCCTCATTAATGTCTTCCAGTCGTCCTACAAAAGGACTCACAATATATGCCCCAGCCCTAGCTGCTAGTAAGGCCTGATTTACAGAAAAGCAAAGTGTAACGTTGACTCGAATACCTTCTGAACTTAGTACTTTGGTAGCAGCCAGTCCAGCTGGAGTTAATGGACATTTCACCACTACATTGCTGGCCCATTTGGCGCATTCCCGTCCTTCTTTAAGCATGCCTTCAGTATCTGTAGAAACCACTTCAGCAGAGACTGGACCCTTAACAATCTGACATATTTCTTTTACCTGGGATTTAAAGTCTTTCCCTTCTTTACTAGCCAAAGATGGGTTGGTAGTTACCCCATCCAGCACTCCCCAGCCTGCTATCTCCTTTATTTCGTCAATGTTTGCAGTGTCAAGAAACAAAAGCATTAGTATCAACCCTCCAGTTTGTTAGTTCTTTTTTCGGCTCCGGTAAATTCTCCTTTAAGACCGGTTCTTTATCAATGAGAATAGACCATTTGCAAGCTAAGATTGTTATGGTTGGGGGAGTATATATATGTTTCTTCGTATGCCATCAGCTGTCCGTGTATTCTGGCAAACAGCCTTGTCCATACTAATTGGGCTTTCGGTCGGTTTTATTCTGTTGGCTTACACAGGTAGGCTTCACGCTCAAGCCTTACCTAATTCTCTCATATCTGAACATCTTACTATGCCTGGTCCTCCAGCCTGGATGTTCTGGCCAAAGCTCAACCAGCACCTCAACATACTGGTGATGGGTGTTGATTCCAATGGTGACAATTGCAAACGCTTCCTGAACACTCGTTCTGACACCATCATGGTTGTGTCCTTTAATCCGGATATAAAAAAAGTGGGGGTTTTATCCATTCCCCGTGATACTAGGGTAAAAATTGCCGGGGCTGGGATCAACAAGATTAATGCTGCTCATGCTTTTGGGGGTCCTCAGCTAGCAATAACCACTATTGGTGAAAACTTTGGTATTCCCATTGACCGTTACTTGATAGTTGATGCTCAAGGGCTTAGGGATCTTTGCCAGGAACTGGGACCTGTAGAAGTGCTGGTAGAAAAGGATATGCATTACGAGGACCACTCTGGTCATCTTCATGTTGATCTAAAGCCTGGATTGCAAACTTTAGACTCAACTCAAATGGAGGGCTATGTTAGGTTCCGACATGATGCGCGAGGGGATATTGGGCGAATTGAACGCCAGCAATGGTTTCTCAGACAATTGGCTAATAAGCTACAAGATCCATCCATTTTGTTAAAAGCGCCACAACTGTTCAACATTGCTAACCAATACGTACAAACCAACCTCTCCGTTGAAGAAATGGCTCAGGTAGCTTCTTTTCTAAAAGATCTCAATTCCAGCCAGTTTGAAACTGCAACCCTGCCAGGAACCCCTCAGCTTATTGATGGTTGCAGTTACTGGCTTGCCGATACTGCTGCTAGTCAAATAGTAATCAACCGTTTGCTAAACACAAATATTGTTGAGCAAGAAAGTGACACAGCTACAAAACCTTTTACTATAGCGATCAGATATCCTACTGATAAAGAAACTGCTGCTCGGGTCTATGAATCGTCCTTGCAAGCTGCTGGTTTCAAGGTTCGCTATTTATGGCCCACTGAGGCACAAGAGTGTCAACACGAGCAAATCATTCAAAGCAGTTCTCGAGCTGATGATATTACTATCAGTCAAATACGTAAGTTAACACCACAGTTAGCTAATTGTCCGGTGGTTATGTCAATAGAGTCTCGCCCAGTAGTGGATGTTGTACTGGTGCTTTCTCCTTCCCTTTGTCTTTCAACAACATCAACACCAGCTAATTTGGCTAATCAGTCAACCCCTACTACCACTCACGGGCGAATATAAAATCCGCCCCCTACTAGGTCATTTCTTCAATTAGCTCTTTGAACAGTGAGTTGCTCATACCCATAGGTTGCTTGACTAGCGGTCCTTTACGTAACACCGGATCGCTATCTTCATAAATAGGCTGTTCATCTTTGTAGATAACCCCGAGTGGTATCTTCTCACCCCACTCAAACGCCTTGGTGACTGACTTCATAGCATCCGATGGATCCCATCCTTCATCTTCCAATTTATACACACGTTCTTTAAACCAAGGGTATGTGTTCACCTTGTTATAAGTAACACATGGACTAAAAACATCAATTAAAGCAAAGCCGCGATGGGACATGCCACCAGCAATAAGATCTGCTAATTGCTTGTTTTCACCAGAAAAACCACGGGCAACGTATGTAGCACCGACAGTAATAGCTAAAGCTACCGGATTCAAAGGTAATTCTGCATTACCAGTTGGCGTTGATTTAGTACGGTGCGTTTTCATAGTCGTTGGCGAGGCTTGCCCAGTAGTTAATCCATAAATCTGGTTGTCCATAACAATATAAGTCACATCCAGATTACGTCTCATAGCATGGATAAGGTGCCCTATGCCAATACCATACCCATCTCCATCACCGCCAGTGATGACTACTTTTAGATCACTGTTGGCCAGATGCGCCCCAGTGGCCACTGGTACTGAACGACCATGAAGACTATGTATGCCATAAGCATGTATAAATCCCGGCAAGTTGGATGAGCACCCAATACCAGACACCATTAGCAAATTATGTGGTTCTACACCAATTTTTGCAGCAGCAGTTTGAACTGCTTTAAGCACACCAAAATCCCCACACCCTGGACACCAATCAGGATCAACTGGTCCTTTAAACATTTCAACTGGTAGCTCAACAACTGTTGCCATTTATTAAATTCCTCACGTAAAACAATCAAGCTTGTGGCACTAAAGACTTATAGAAGTATGTCGCACCGGTTTCAACCCCTATTTCCATTTCTGCTTGCTTATTACCAGTAGCACGTTCCACCAGCTCAATTCTCCATACCGGTTCTTCTTTGCCATTAGACTTACTCTGGCTTAGTTTACCCGGGCGCAGTTTTTCTCCATAATGAGTGCGTAAATAGTGATAGGCAATTTCGCGTGCTTCAGATTCAGTAACGCTCAACAAAGGTTTCTTACCTGACAGGAGTTCCTTCACCTGCATAACTACCTGGGCTGGCTGCATTGGCTCACCATCGTAACGATTTATATGAGCATCCATGCTAATACCAGTTTCACGCTTGATATGGCTTGCCATTTGGCTTGTGTAATTAACTTCCACAGAGATCTTTTTCTTAGCGGATGTGAGTATTTTGGTAACTTCGTCAGTATGAAAAGGAAGAATATATTTGATAATCAAATAGTTAGTTTTAATTCCTTGCTCAGTCAGCTTATGTGCGGTTTCTCGAATGACACCATAGGTAGAGCCCCATCCAACCAAAGTAACATCCGCATCAGCTGGACCCTCTAGTTTTGGAGCTGGCAACTCTTTGAGCAATCCTTCCATCTTGCGTTGCCGCTTTTCTTGCATTTTTCGGCGAACTGGCGGTGAAGTGAACATATCAGAAATCAGTATGCTTTCTTCATCATGATCATCAGTAGCGGATACATAAAGCGTATTGGGAGTACCCGGCAATGCTCTAGGGGAAACACCCGATGGGGTCAAAGCATATCTTTTATATCGCCCATTGTTTTCTGGATATTGTTTAACCAGTTCCCCTCGATCAATCTTAACTTGAGGTGTTAGGGCATCAGCATCAATTGTCTCAGGATGCTCAGACAATAAAAGATCAGATACTAGAAGAACTGGCATTTGATATTTATCCGCCAAGTTAAAGGACTCGGTAATACTGTAATAAGCATCCACAATATCGTAAGGAGCAAGAATCAATCGTGGAAAATCTCCCTGAGAAGCACCATAAACCTGGTTTAAGTCTGCTTGCTCTGTCTTGGTAGGCAACCCTGTAGAAGGACCTCCTCTTTGTACTTCAATACACACTACTGGGATTTCCATAATGCCAGCCATGCCTATAGCCTCAGTCATCAAAGCAAAGCCACCACCACTGGTAGCACAAGCTGAACGGACCCCAGCTACTCCGGCCCCTATAGCCATATTTATTACTGAAAGCTCATCTTCACATTGCTTTACCACTACCCCTACCTTCTCTGCATGATTAGCCATCCAGTGCAAAACGCCCGAGGCAGGAGTCATAGGATACGCAGAGTAAAACTTACAGCCAGCTGCAACTGCACCTATAGCTAAAATTTCGTTTCCCGTAACAAATGGGCGGCGCTTTCCATCACCTTTCCAGGTATATTTGGAGATCTTACAATTCTGGCTTGCATAATCAAAACCAGCCTTAAGAAGACCAATGTTTAAATCTACTATTTTTTGGCCTTTGTGCTGAAAGGTATCGTTCAAAACCTTGCTGGCTTCCTGGATACCCAATCCTGTAAAACTTAGAACAGCCCCTAAGGCTACTGTATTTTGCATAATGGGTTGAACTGGCCCATGTTCTTTAGCCACCTCAGCAGTAACCTGGCTCATAGGTAAGGGCAAAAGCTGCACACCCTCACGCAACATAGAAGGCTCCCATTTCAAGCGATCAGAGTTAAAGACTACTACCCCACCTTCATCAACTTCCTGGGCATGCCTTTCTAGGGAATCCTGGTTCAGGGCAATAAGTGCTGTGAGATTATCTCCATGTGTATAAACTTTCTGCTCAGCAATCCTTACCCTCAAGTCTATGTGACCACCTCGAATTATGGATTGGTAACTGTTGTAAGCATAAACATGCAATCCTTGCCTTCCAGCTGATTTAGCAAGAGTATCTCCAGTTTTATCCAACCCATCTCCAGCCGCTCCGGCAATCCCAATTGTGACTTCTTTCATTTATACTCGCTCCGTCACCCTTAAATAACTCCAGACATATGCCTGGTGTGCATGTATCTTCATAGCTGATCTGTCTTTATTTCAGCTCAATCTTAATGATTATCCTGCTGATTAAGATAACACACGAAACAATTCAGGAACCAGCAAAACGAAATCCATACCACAACAACGCTGCAAGAGCAGCCAATGCCATAAATATCAGGCACTGATCTTGAACACTGCCCTCCTGGATAATTTCTATCTGCCCAGCTTGATGATCGCTATGATCTTGTTTCATATGACTTAACTTAAGTCCTCAAGAAATAAATAAGTAAACTCAAACTAGCCACCGAAGCAAAGATTACCGCCACATAATACTGAGCCCGCCCATTTTCCGAATAACGCATTAATTGTCCACTGCCCATAGTAGTTAATGCCGCTAGATTTACTAAATTATCCACCACCAACATATCAATTAAAAACCAAATCCGATTGTAAGCTGGCAAGACCACTTTTTGGACAAGGCTCATATACAAATCATCCCAATACCACTTATGAAATGAAAGTTGGTACAAGCCAGGCAAATGCTTGGGAATCCAATTATTAAGCAAGCTTCCTTTGCAATACACCATATAAGCCAAAAACCAACCAGATAAAAACATTACTAGCGAAGAGCTCATTACAAATATGTTAAGTGGCTCCTCTATATGTTCAGCAGCCCCAAAATGCAAGAACTGAGCAAACACGTTGGAGAAAGCAATCCCTGGATGTAAATAAGATTGGGGGTTCATACCCAGATAGCCTGAGATCATGGAGGGCACAGCTAAAACTAAAAGCGGAATGGTCATAACCAGAGGTGACTCGTGAGGATGCGCTGATCCCCTATATTTACCGCTAAAGGTCATAAAGTAGAGTCTGAACATATAAAAAGCAGTCAGTCCAGCAGTTAGCGTTAACAGTGGTCCTAGCCATTGATGCAACGGTCCAACCGTAAACTGGTTAGCAGACTCAAGAATTTGATCCTTGGAGAAAAAGCCACTAAAGATAGGAAACCCAGAGATAGAAAGGGTGCCGATTAAAAAACACCATCTGGTTTTAGGCATGCTTTTGGTCAATCCACCCATCTGCCTTATGTCTTGCTCGCCATGTAGCCCATGAATAACCGCACCGCTGCATAAGAAGAGCATGGCTTTGAAAAAGGCATGATTAAACAAGTGGAACATGCCAGCTGTATAAGCACCAGTGCCTAGCCCCACAAACATATATCCTAGTTGTGAAACTGTTGACCAGGCCAACACCCTTTTAATGTCAAACTGGGTCAAAGCAATGGTAGCAGCCATAAAAGCAGTAATTCCTCCCACCCAAGCTACTACTGCTAACCCAGTAGAGTCAGTACTTCCTGTAGGAGTTAACCACAAGGGATATGCCCTAGCCACAAGATAAACACCAGCTGCCACCATGGTGGCAGCATGAATTAAGGCTGAAATAGGAGTAGGTCCTTCCATAGCATCTGGTAGCCAGACATGCAAAGGCATCTGTGCTGATTTAGCCATCGGACCCATAAAAATCAATAAGGCAATAGTGGTTAATCCAGCAGTAGTCAAAGCACCGTGAGTATATGCCCAGCGTATAGCTCCGGTAATATCAAATCCGCTGGAATCAGTAAAAGCAAGTAGTGAGTGCCCCTGCCAGAAACCCCAGGTAGTCGCCAGAAACAACAATATACCTACCAAAAATCCAAAATCACCAATACGGTTTACTACAAATGCTTTCAGACAGGCTTCTGCTGCTGAAGCTTTGTACCACCAGAACCCAATAAGTAGATAGCTACATACCCCTACCAGCTCCCAAAACATATACATTTCAAATAAATTAGTGGAAACAGTTAGTCCAAGCATGGAACCAGTAAACAAAGATAGATATGCATAGAATCTGCAATAACCGGGATCTTCCCGCATATAACCATGGGTGTAAATTTGCACCAAGAGGCTTATGGTGCACACTACAATCAACATGACAGATGCCAGTTGATCAACCAAGAGTCCTACCGACAGCTTAAAACCATGAGCCAGAAACCAGTCATAGTTAACTTGATAAGGCACCAAGTGAGAGTTTGCTCTTAAAACATCAAAGATAAGTAGAGAATGAATAAACGTGTAGGCTACAGCACCTATTGCAAGGATCATGGATACGGTTTTCATCCATACTCGGCTATGGAAAGTTGATAAAAGGATAATTAACGCGCCGGCTAAAAACGGCATAGCTACAATCCAGTATGTATTGCTCAAAATGGCAGTAGCGTCACTCAAGATTTAAGCTCCTATCTATAGGTTTCCAGGCAGTAATTCAAACTGCTCATCAAAATATACAGTAATGGTAAAAATATTTCTGGATGATTGCTCACTTGCCCTTATATACTTACTGTGACCGTAAGCTAGGAGTCTATCGTGAGCCCAGATCATCTACCTCAACATCTGCTAACAATTTTGTTGTTTGTGCCGCTTTTAGGCACTTTTTTTATTGGCTTGATGCCAGAACGTTCTGCTTATGCTATAGCCAGCGTGCTGGGTATGGTGATGGTAGTTGTCGCTGCATTGCTGGGGCTTAACTTTAATCCTTCTTATACAGGAATGCAGTTTGTAGAACAAATACCCTGGATAAGATGGCCATTTCCAGTTGACTACCATGTTGGCATTGATGGCATGAGTTTATGTTTAATCATACTGACCACTATAGTTACTGCTACCGCTATTCTGGCCAGCAAAAATGTAGCTCAAAATCGTCCTAAACTTTATTACAGCCTCTTGATGTTATTGACTACCTCAATCATTGGGGTTTTTATTTCTCTGGATTTAGTTCAGTTCTTTGTCTTGTACGAGCTTGAGCTTATACCCATGTATTTTCTCATTGCCATTTGGGGGGGCCCTCGCCGTGAATACGCAGCTATGAAGTTCCTTATATATACATTTCTAGGTGGGATCTTCATGTTGGGTGGACTGCTTTATCTTTACTTCCAGACAGGATTGGTCGGCCCAGGTTTACAAACTTTCGATATGGTGAAATTGGCACATATAAGTCCATTTCTAGCTAAGGGAGCACAACTAGGCTGTTGCCTAGCATTTCTTCTGGCTTTTCTTATTAAGCTACCATCGTTCCCGTTACATACCTGGTTACCGGATGCACACGTCGAGGCTCCTACTCCAGTTTCTATGATTCTGGCTGGGCTACTCCTTAAGATGGGTTCTTATGGATTAGTTAGAATCAATCTAGGTTTTTTCCCGGAAGCAGTTGGCACTCTAGCTGCTTTTATAATGGCCTTAGGTTGCTTCAACATAGTGTGGGCAGCCATAGCTTGTTTAGTTCAACAAGATATGAAACGAATTATTGCCTTCTCCAGTGTAAGTCACATGGGTTTTGTGCTTCTGGGATTGGGTTCCCTTTCTGCAGTCGGGTTAAGTGGTGCTGTATTTCAAATGATAAGCCATGGCTTTATCTCAGCAGCATTATTTTTCCTGGTAGGCGTTCTTTACGATCGCTGTCATACCAGGCAAATTGCTGAAATAGGTGGCGGATTAGCTCGACAAATGCCTATGATTTTCTACTTTTGGATGTTAGCTTGCATGGCTAATCTTGCTTTGCCAGGATTATCGGGATTTGTAGCAGAAGTGACGGTATTTTATGGGGCATTCACCTCTGCAGTAGCTGCTTCTCTAAGTCACTCACTGGTGCGTCCCTGGATTATCATTGCTTGTATCACAGTGATCTTGAGCGCTGGCTATATGCTCTGGTTGCTCAAACGGTTATTTTATGGTTCGGAACTCCCCAAGTGGGAAGGACATCTTAGTGATGCTACTCCCCGCGAGGTGTTGATAGCTGCAACTCTTTCATTTTTTATGCTCTCATTAGGTATCTACCCTATGCTGTTGACTAATGCTTACACTCCATTAACAGACAAAATAATTCTTGATCTATCAAACCGACACTTAACCAGCTTGCCGCAGTCTCACGGTTAATGTACTGTTCGTTATTTTGATGGTGGTGGTGGTGCAATAGATTGTGGCTTTGCATTAAGTTCAATCGTTCGTGGTTTTGTAATGACGTGACCAGAAATGGCTGTAGATATACTGTGAGAAATACTGTCAATAAGCTCTGCCGCTGTAGAGGCATCATAATATTTGCCACCAGATGCTTGAGCTATGCAGTTCAACTGAGCTGTAGCCTCATGCTCTCTTCTCAAGCCTAAACCAACAATATCTACTTTCATCTTTATCCCAATATCGTGCAAACGTCTTATATATTCACAAGGATTGCCACCACAAGTTTCTGACCCATCAGTAATTAATATGAGTGTCTTTGTTCCTGATAGTCCTTTTAAATCATGTTCAGCCTGGCTTAAGGCAAAAGTTAAAGGAGTAAGTCCAAAAGGATGAATTTGACGTATTCGTTCAATTATGGAACGTCGATTGCCCTGTCCAATAGGCACTAACAAAGCAGATTGCTGACAATCATAATAAGGATCGCCAGTAAAACCTTGTCCGAATACTCGAAGCCCTAAATTTACTTCGCCAGGAATTTGCTCAATTGATTCTTGTAAAACTCGCTTAGCAGCTTCCATCTTATTCTCAGAACCACTCAACCCTTCTTTCATGCTATAAGAAGCATCTATTAAAAACAAAATGTTGACTGGACCAGTTTCCTGTTCGACTTGAGCTTGAATCAAGCTTCCTTTAGTGCCACCTTGAATAAGCGTAGATTGGGTACCCGTCTGCAAATTCGTGCTCTGTGTGCCAGTATGAAGACTAGTGCTTTGTGTGCCTGTTTGTAGGCTGGTGCTTTGTGTACTGGTTCTTAAAGTAGTGCTTTTAACTTCTGATTGAATGGGTTGTCCTTGCACTGATTCAGAAAAAGCCTGCAAAAATAAAACTACAGCCATGGACACATAGCCTATCCACAAGTTACCTTTTGTTATGCTCATGGCGCTGCAGCTCCTGTCTCCTCTCTAGTTTTCAGTGCTGTATGTTTAGGCAATCTTACTTGCACACCTTCATCTGTATCAGAAGTAACCATAATAATGCGGCGACTTATAGGTATCGGTTTATTAGTCTCTTCTCTTGATGCCCACACAGTTACATAATACATGCCAAGTTTGCCAGAGTTACTAACCGGTACATCACCATGGAATACGTTTCCATCAAGTTTGATACCCCCATGTACTGGTATCTCAGACACTGCGTGCGGTTCACCAGGATTAGTACCGGATAAAGCAATAAGGGGGGCTGCCAGAGCTATCGGTGGTATAAATAAACCTCCTGCAATAGCCGCAATCATGCCAGCCGTTCTAATTATCATAAGTGCTTTTTCGTGCTCACGGTGCTCTGCCTTAAGTCCATAAGCAGCAAAATCCAGGGGTGGAAAATATGGTAGAGCTTCATCACCTTCATCTGCCGTCTGAGTATCTTTAGGTTTAATTCCTTCCCAGGCTAAAGTAACTCGATCAAATTGGTAAGGCTTTAACATCACTCCCTTAATTTCAATTTTCTGCCCAAGAGTTACTTTTGGTGGAATTGGATGCATAATTGCGTGCCGAGTTATCACTTCCGCACAAACAATTAAATGATCCTTTTTTGCAGTGGTGGCAAAACTAAAACCAAAATGAGTAGCATCTGTTGAAAACAGTGCATCTCGATCATCTTGTCGTTTGTTCAAAACTGTAAGTATGTGCCCAATTAAAGCCCGGTTTTTTCTATATGGCTGAGGATTAGGAAGTGACAGCACACTTTCTGTAATAGCATCATCGCCACCATTACTAGTGTAACGCAAATCCGGATTACGTCCTGCCTGATCAAAATGGGACACAATGTTCCTATTGCACATATCCTTAACTTGTGCCTTGGCTATTTTAGCGGCCAACTCATCCCATTCTAGGAGTTTAAGTCCCTGCTTTTCTCGTTCTTCATTTATCTGCTGTAAGGCCTCATGCTCGAGCAAATCAGTGGACATCTCAACTTGATATTCGGGAAGTTGCCAGCGACTGTCTATCTCTTCTTCCTCGGGCTTTTTGGAGGTATTTGTTTCCATCAGTCCTTTATTGAAACTGGACCCTAACACAACCTCATTATTTAATCTCTGGCTACGCATCTTAATAGATTGCTGTGGAAAGGTTTGATGTAACACAGCCATCTCGAGTGCATTCAAACGCACTTGAATTTCTTCATCTGGTTTGGCATACCCAAAGGTAATTTGCTCCAATTTATCAATATCCGGATAAGTGATTTGGTTTTGTACAGTAGAAGAGTCTTGCTTGATACCTGATCCATTGTCTTTTGCACTCTTGTGGCTTTGATTTTCATTGCTATTGTCAAGAATTGGAGTGAGGGGATATAACTTCAAGCCAGGGTTGGCTTTAGAAGCTTTAAGAGAAGAATTATTTGGCGGAATCGGAGTAACAGCTAGAGCAACTGGTAAAGACTGGATAACTATAAGTACCGTCAACCCCAGACAAGCCACTAGTTCATACGATTTTACCCATGAGCAAAGCCAAGATCTTTTGGACCTGACTATGAGTATGTTAGCTAAAGGATTATGCACAATCAATAAAAGAATAAAATCAAGAGCTTTACCCTTATTTTGTTCCAAAAGAACCAGAAGCACAAACTTTTTTATCAATGCTCATTAATTTTTAATGCCTCCTTAAAATAGCTTCTTCATTCCGACTGTCTTTGTGTGCTGGGTTATTTAATTTTTAAAGCAGGCAATAGCTCCTTGCCTGCCAGTTTTACCGCCCGATTGGCGATGGGAATAAAATAACTCCGGATGGCAGGCCGTGCAATAAGAACTGACGTCAATTTCCCTAATACCGGCTTCGCTAAGCTGGCGAGCGTTAATAGCTTTAAGATCAGGACAAGAATTGTCCTTGTGAAAAGCAATCAACCCCTTCTTATCCGATACTGTAGCTACTAACTGTTCAGCCACTTCCTGGCTAGTAGGGTAACAACAGCTGCCAATTGCTGGACCTATGGCTGCCACAATATTGGACGAAGATACACCAGTTGTTTCCTTCAGTAGAGAGACCCCTCGACTGGCAATACTGCCAGCAGTACCACGCCAACCGGCATGAACCACACTAATTGCTTTGTGTTTAACATCAACCAGTATGATCGGTACGCAATCCGCAAAATGCACTAGAAGAGGGGTATTGGAAATTGTGGTAGCCAACCCATCCACTGCTGGAAAGTCCCGCGGCTCCGTTACCCAATGAACTTCTACTGAGTGCACTTGTCCTGGCACCACCAGACGAAATGCTTCCAATCCCAGAACTTTACACAAGCGCTCACGATTAGCCAAAGCATCTTGTTTTGATTCCGGAGTCGGCCAGTGCCGTCCTAAATTGAAATGCTCAAGCGGCTCAGAGCTGGTGCCACCAATGCGAGTAGTAAATGCGTGCACCACTTCTGGTATTGAGGATAACAAAGGGGAAAAAATGAGTTTTAGCCCATCCCGATCTTCAAGACTCCAATTATTACTTACATGCATGACCCGCCACAAATGTTAATTGCCTGTCCAGTTATGCTCTTTGCCTGCTCTAAACAAAGATATACTACCAGTTGAGCCACATCCGCTGCCTCTATGAAACGCATCTGAGGGATAGACAATCTAGCAATTTCCTCTGCCTGCATTGGTCTGCTTTGATTCTGGGCATCTTCTTGGGTGAATTGAGTATGGGCCAATTCAGTTTTCACCCATCCCGGACATACGGCATTAACTGTAATACCAGAATCAGCAACCTCAAGTGCCAAGCTCTGGGTTAATCCTATAAGACCAAATTTCGAGGCTGAGTAAGCACCAGCACTTATTTCAGCAACTTTGCCAGAAATAGAAGAGATATTTATGATGCGCCCCCATCTTTTTTTCTTCATCCCTGGCAATACTCTCCGGCAAGTAAGAAATGCACCGGTTAAATTAGTCTCTAAAACCTGCTGCCACAAATCAAAACAATGTCCATCTATGGAATGATTCTCATAGATACCGGCATTGTTAACTAAAATATCTATTGTTCCCAGATTATTTTCAATTTGATTAGTGAACTCATCAACTGAGAGCTCATAACGAACATTCATTAATCCAGAAAGGATTGGTGCACCTTGCTGAGATAGTTCCTTGGCTACATTTTCACACCCGGTACGCGAGCCTACTGCTACACTAGCACCCTGGCTGCTTAAGGCTAGGGCTATGGCTCTTCCAATGCCACGGCTGCCTCCAGTTACCAATGCTACTTTGTTATGGAGCATTAGAGTTGTCACCAACTTATCATCAATTGCCAGGCCCTAAAAGCTGGAAAGCAGCCCAGGAATGCGGAGAAGGATCCTTAGCAATTGCCAGCATCTCGGCTTTACGCAACGCTTGTGCCTCATTCATTCCCACCTGGCTACTCTTATAAAAAGCAATAAGCTCATTGGTTCGCTCTACATCAGGCTCAACCCACAAACTCATAATAACATTACGTACCCCAGCATAGCCTAATCCATGTGCAAAGACTTGAATAGCACTGCCTTGAACATCTTTGGTATTAACTGCAGTGGCACTCCACACTGCCAAGTCACTAGGCAAACTCAAACTAAAAAGACTGTCAGCCGTTGCCTTTAGTCTGGTCTTGTTAGTCAACAGCGGTATATAAAGACTAAAGGGGTTGTTACTGGGGAGCTGAGTTGAATTTGCAAAATGGAGGATTGATTTTCCTCGAGCCTGTTCTTGAAAGTTGGAAACTTCTCTATCTTGACCATCAACTAGTTGAGTTACCTGCTCAGGCTGAAAAATAGAAGCAATCTGCTTGGACTCTTGGTTAGCTGATGCACACAAAGCACGATCTGCTTTGGAGCCAGAAGGAGAAGCAGACGTCAGTACCATGCTCAAAGTTGTCTGCTGAATAGCATGTGGGGAGCTATCCAATAACATTCCTATCGAAGGAGAAAGCGTAAGAGTGTGATCCTCAACTAAATACTTTCCCTGAGCATTCAATAATGCAGCAAACGGCAAGTTAAACAATACCCCATCCGGAA
>Ga0207076_1133_pt1 | contig 17764 bp, 13 predicted proteins | sample Alteio_BWMinHeat_62_FD_153568 | JGI IMG/M metagenome (GOLD analysis project Ga0207076, IMG submission 153568) | Enriched cells from forest soil in Barre Woods Harvard Forest LTER site, Petersham, Massachusetts, United States -... | ecosystem: Environmental > Terrestrial > Soil > Temperate forest >... | reverse complement strand
GATTTCAAGGGTAAGACCCTGGGCGTGACTGGACTCGGATCCTCCACCAATTTCCTCACGCAGTACCCGGCTGCCAAGGCGGGTGTGAAGAACAGTGAATTTACTACCTTGCCTGTTGGCGCCGGCTCCACTTTTATTGCCGCGATGTCGCAAGGAAAGATCGATGCAGGCATGACCACTGAGCCTACCATTTCCAGGCTGACCTCCACCGGGGCGGCAAGCATACTTGTCGATATGCGCACCGTCAAAGAGACTGAGAGCGCGTTGGGAGGCACCTATCCTGCCGCCTGCCTGTACATGCCGACTGCCTGGGTCAGCACCCACAAAGAGCAAGTGCAAAAACTGGCGAATGCCTTCGTCAAGACGCTGAAATACATCAGGACCCATAGCGCGAAAGAGATTACTGAAAAATTGCCGGCAGATTACTATGCAGCCAACAAGCAGATGTATATCGATGCGCTGGAAGCCAGCAAGCTGATGTTTACCGATGACGGGGTCATGCCGGAAAACGGGCCGGCGACCGTGCTGAAAGTGTTGAATGGATTTGACAAGGCAGTGCAGGGTAAAACGATTAACCTGGCGAATACCTTTACTACCGAGTTTGTGAAAGCTGCAAAATAATGGAAAAAGTTGCGATAGAGCTGACTAATGTCAGCAGGAAATTCATCAGCCCTGCGGGTAAAGTGACGCTGGCGCTGAGGGATTTCAGCCTGAAGGTGAACGAAGGCGATTTCTGTGCGATTGTGGGTCCCACAGGCTGCGGAAAATCGACCACGCTGGGCATGATTACGGGCCTCAATCCGCCTTCGAGCGGGAGCGTGAAGGTGTTTGGAAAACCCGTCACCGGCATAGATCCGAATATCGGTTTTGTTTTTCAGGCGGATGCTGTTTTTCCGTGGAAGAACGTGATCGACAATATTGCGATCGGGCCGATTTTTCGTGGCAAGGATGAAAAGACTGCCAAGGAAATGGCTGGGGAATGGGTGCGCCGGGTAGGATTGGCCGGATTTGAATATCACTATCCGCATCAATTGTCAGGAGGGATGCGGAAACGTGTCGCGCTGGCCCAGACCTTCATCAATGAGCCCAAGATTTTGTTGATGGATGAACCTTTCTCTGCGCTGGACGTGCAGACCCGGGCCCTGATGCAGGAAGAATTGCTCGGTTTGTGGTCTGAGAAAAAAGCGTCTGTCGTGTTTGTGACGCACGATATAGAAGAGGCAATTGCGCTGGCTGACCGGGTAGTGGTGCTCTCCAAGGGGCCGGGCTCCGTCAAGAGCAGTTATGAGATACCGCTTGCGCGTCCGCGCAACGTATCCGAAGCCCGCTACACAGACGAATTCGTCCATCTGTCCAAACAGATTTGGTCCGACTTGAAGGATGAAGTACAAATTTAAAGCAGGATCAAAATCATGAAATCAGCATCAATACAAAATAATCAAAGCCTGCCTGAAATCGGCGAAGAAGAGCGCAAGGCCATTGCGAGGGCGGTAAATCACCGTCGCCTGGTCATTTTCCTGCGCATTGCATTAGCCGTAGTTACTTTGCTCGGGTGGGAGTTAGCCGTAAACGCTGGATGGATAGACGCGTTCTTTTTTTCCAAGCCTACGGCAATCTATGAACAGCTTGCCATTTGGCTGACGGAAGGAACTGCACAAGGCCCGCTCTGGCATGAATTGCTTGTCACTATGGAAGAGACGGTGCTGGGTTTCCTGATCGGCAGCATACTGGGCATTTTCTTTGGTATCGCCCTGGGCAGGAACAAGCTGGCAGCGGATGTATTCAGTATTTACATCAAAGTCGCCAATGCGATCCCGCGTGTCGTGCTCGGATCCATATTCATCATCATGTTCGGCCTGGGAATGGGTTCCAAGGTGGCGCTTGCAGTAGTGATGGTATTTTTTGTCGTGTTCGGCAATGCATTCCAGGGGGTAAGGGAGGCGGACAAGAACCTGATCGCCAACGCATATATCCTGGGCGCAAATAAACGCCAGGTCACCTTCTCGGTGGTGTTTCCTTCTGCGCTCACCTGGATATTGGCAAGCCTGCATGTCAGTTTCGGCTTTGCGCTGGTAGGGGCGGTTGTTGGCGAATTCCTGGGGGCACGGCACGGCATAGGCTTGCTGATTGCTACTGCCCAGGGTACTTTCAATGCAGCGGGTGTTTTTGCGGCGATGATAGTGCTGGCGGTAGTCGCACTGGCGGCGGAATACCTGCTGACCGCGATTGAAAACAAATTGTTGAAATGGCGGCCTGCCCAGTTTGTCGAGCAGGGTATGTAAGATATTGCTGGCGCCGCTGGCGTTGTGCAACTGTGTAAACAATGTCCCGCAAGCCTATGCTTGCGGGACATTGTTCTTTATGGGGCCAACTTTAGGCCAAGCGCGGAGGAGTGCATCTTCTTGCCATAGCCGGCATCGCACTCCGGAGGGATTTTATTTGCCTGCGGTCAGGGATGCATGGAAGCCAGTTGCGGCAATCCCATTTCAGCCCGCAATTCACGTCTGGCGGATTCAAACTCGGCAGTAAAGTCGGCGCGCGTCATCAAGTTGGCTGCGATCAGCGTGCCTGCCAGGCGTCCCGCCTCGATATCCGAGCGAAAGTGTATGCCGGCGACCAGGCGGTTGTTTGCATACTCCAGCGCGCGCTGCATGATCTCCTGGCGTTTTTCGGGCAGCATATTGGCCAGGATGACCGCCATCAGCGTGCCTGCCGTTGCGTGACCGGAAGGATAGGAGTAGGACTTGGACAGTTTGACGACAGGTTTCACCAGGTCGCTATATTGATGGGGCCGCGGATGTTTCCAATAGTCCTTGGCCGGATCTGTCAGCGGCCCTTCCGAAGCCAGTACCCTGATAAAGAAAGCGGAGAGCCTGGGGAGCCTGTCGCGGTTGAATTGCGGCCCTACTATGCCGGAAAAGCGCCAGATATCTTCAGTGGCATCCGCCTGTGCCTGCGCGACCATTTCCGGGGTACGGGTTATCTGCAGGCCCAATACTTCTGCCAGTTCTTCTTTGTTTTTCATCGAGCCGGCTTCTGGGGGAGGAGGAAGCAGGCTGATCAGATCGAGGTCCTTAGCTGCAAGAAAGGGTTTCCCTTCTTTGGCTAACGCGACGGGGCTGGCCGCTATGCAGACGGCCAGCAGTGCGGCCGACAATACATTGAAGAATTTTTTCATTAAATGATCCACAGGGAATGATGAGGGCGCATATCAAATCGCCCCTGTTTCCAGAATTGAGCTGGAAGCGGGGGCGATCATTTAAGCGTGGTAGCTTGGGTGGCTCTTAGAAATCCAGCGTCAATGACAATGAAACGCTGCGCTCAGGCAGCAAAGTCAGCTGATCTCCGGGTGCCGGCACCGACGTGGTTTTACCGGCTGGCGTCACGCCGACGATATTGTGTTTGTCGAACAGGTTATTGATGCCCAACTGGATTTTCGAATGCTTGACGATCCCGGAAGGGCTGGATATCGCATAGTTGAAGAACAGGTTGGAGATGATGAACGGATTAATCTTGACTGCTTCATGCGTTGCGCCGTTGTCGTTGTACATCTTCCCTACGCGTTTTGTAAACCAGCCGGCATTCCAGTCGCCCTGGCTGTAGTTCAGGCCGAGAGTTTCAGTATCGCTAGGCGCGTTCTGCACCCATTTGCTGGTATCGGAATATTTGGCGCTACCGTATGTGCCGTTCACGTACAGGTTGAATCCCTTGCCCAGCACGATAGTGCTTTCGGCTTCAATACCTTGTGTTACAGAGCTGCCGTTTGCAAAGAAGCTGGTATTGCCCGCGGTATCGGTCGTTGACGAATAGGCATTGTCAAACTTGATGTGGTAAGCATCCACATCCAGCGTGAATTGATCCGACTTCCATACGGAGCCGACCTGGAAGGTTTTGCTCTTGATCGAAGCCGGCAAGGCTACAACATTGGCATTCTTGACGTCGAATACATTGGTGGGCGGAATTTCATCGCCGGTCGCAAATTGCGCATAGGCCGACCAGTTTGCCTGCAGCAGGTAATGGATATCGATAGAAGGTAATACAGCATGGTAGTTGGCGACGTGGCCGACACTGGCGGCGCCATTCAGGCTGCCCACGGTTTTCCCATTGTCGGCAAACTGGGTCAGGTCTTGTTTGTACGACGAGTATTTGACGCCGGGGGTGATTTTCAATTCCCTGGACAACTGGAATTCATATTCGACGAAAGGTTGCAGCAAGGTCGTCTTGAAGCTTTCATGGAAATTCGGCAGCGCAGAGTCAACCCATGTCAGCGGATTGGAAGGTATCTGGTAGCGATTGGTATCGGCGATTTCCGACCATAGGCCGGTGCGCAATATGCCCATGGCGGATTCCTGGCTCAGCCTGAGGATATTGCCGTAGGTGCGGTAGCCGTTGAGCTTATCGGTAGCGCTGTTATTCGCCGCCGTATTGGCGGTGGATGTCGGTACGGTGGCGCCAGGATAATTCTGCTGATTGTGATAGTAGTAGGTGTAGGCTTTGTCGTCCAGTTTCCAGCCGCTGCCGAGGTTGGAAGTCAGGCCGGCGTATTCGAAATCTGTATTGACGTGGTAAAAATTGTAGCCGTAGAAATTGGCTTTCGTAGGATCGGCGCTCAGCAGATAGTTGTCGCCGAACTTTGCGATATCGCTGCGAGTTGCGCCCTTAACGTTAGGCGTGTTTGCATGTACGGTGATATACGAGCCGAACAGCGTGAGCGCGGTGTCGGCAGAAAACGCATATTGATATTTTGCAGAGAAAGCATCACGCTGCTGCTTGTTGTAAGTCTGGTAGCCGTCGGACTTCAACTGATGCGCATTGAAGAGCAGGTTCGATGCGCCGTCCTGGCCGAATTGGCCGGATTCGTATTCCACGCCGAACAGTCTGGTGTTCCAGGATCCGGCCGACGCTGTTCCTGAAATGCGCCTTTGCGGCTCCAGGTTGCGGGACAGCAGATTGATCGATCCGCCAAAGTTTGCCGGCCCCAGGGTCGCTGCAGAGCCGGGGCTGCGGTCGATGACAGCGCCGCCTATGAAGGGGCTGGGGAAGAACGCCCAGGAATGATGGCTGGGGCTATTGGTGTCCTGGAATGGAATGCCGTCGAACAGGATGGAATAGTCGCCATCCGAAAAGCCGCGGAAATAGGTTTTGGTGTCGCCCAGGCCGGGGCCGTTTGGACTATAGCTGTACATTGCCGGTGCCATTTGTATTATCTGGCTGAAATCTGCCGTGGGCGCGGTGAAATTGCGCACAAACTCATCGCTGATTTCCGATTGCGCCGAACGTGCGCTCAACGAACCCTGGGAGACGGCAGCCTTGGACGCCTCGCTGACTTTTGCGCCTGCAATTACCACCGTACCGCTATTATCCATTGCGCCCGCATCTGCAGCATCCTCCGCGAAAGAAAGCGCGGGCAATGCCAAAGACATGCAGGCGATGGCGCTCAGAATATGGTTCGTCATAGGCTTCAGTTTTAAAGTCTTCATCAGGTGCTTTCTATATAAACAATAAATCAAATAAATCGTGAATGTGAAGAGAGGGAGCGCTGGGCGGATAGATTTGTGCCGGATAAGGCGGTATCTGGTTTCGGGTCTGCCATGTGGATTTCGCAGATGCCGTGTTCCCTTGAGTCCGTCGCATCATATTGAGCATTTATGACAAGAAAAAGACATCAAGATAGAAGCAAAAACATTGTTGTATTTGCCTGAAATTAAGGAAAAACTAATTTTTATGGAAAAAAACTGTGTCTGAATCCGGTAGGTTTAGAAACGGAAATCTGCAGGCTTGGGATGCTCGCAAAAAAACCAGTCGCGCCGGACGGCAAGAATTTGAACTATGATGCCGCGTTAGGCGCACTGGAAAAAATGTCGCTAAAATCGCGCCTCCCCGGTTTTGCATCACACTTTTATAAATTGAAATCAATGCGAATACTGCTGATTGAAGACGATCCGATGATAGGCGAGAGCCTGGAAGAAGGATTGTTCAAGGAAAAATACCAGATCGACTGGGCGCGCGACGGCCTTGAGGCCGAGACCCTGATCGCGGCCAATAGCTATCATCTTATTTTGCTGGACCTGGGATTGCCCAAAAAACAGGGCCTGGAGATATTGCAAAACTATCGCAATGCGAAAGGCAGGGCAGCGGTGATGATCATTACCGCCCGCGATTCCACTTCTGACAGGATAGTCGGGCTGGACGCCGGTGCGGACGACTACCTGGTCAAGCCTTTTGATCTCGACGAGTTGTTCGCCAGATTGCGGGCATTGCTGCGCAGGTCGCTAGTGCCGGAAAATCGTGAAATTTTTCATCTGGGCCTGAGTCTGAACCCGTCCACGCATGAAGTAGTCTACCAGGGAAATTCGCTGCATTTATCCGTGCATGAATTCAAGCTGATGCTGGCGCTTCTTGATGAGCCCGGGCGGGTGGTATCCAAATCCAAGCTGGAAGAAAAACTGTATGGCTGGGATGAGGAAATTGAAAGCAATACGATAGAAGTATACATCCATAGCCTGCGCAAGAAACTCGGCCAGGAATTTATCAAAAACGTACGCGGAGTGGGATATAAAGTGGCGAATAAATCATGAGGCCGGTCAGGACAATACGGCAGCAGCTACTGATGGGATTGCTGGGAAGTATGGTACTTGCCATCAGCGCGGCCGGTATTGCAACCTATCTCAAAATGCGGCACGAAACGAATGAATTATTCGACTACCAGCTAAAGCAGATCGTGCGCTCTTTCCCCGCCAACATGGCGCTGCAAAAAAGCGAAACCACCGATACGCACCCCGGAAAAAAGATCGTGGTCCAGGTCTGGAATAAAGACAAGGAAATGGTGTTCACATCCAATCCTAAACGCAATCTCCCCAGATACGAGGCGCGAGGCTTCTTTGACGTCGATTTCGACGACCGGCGCTGGAAAGTGTATAGCGAAGAAAATAATCATCAGATTGTGCAGGTGGGACAACTGATACTTGACCGGGAAAAAATCGAATTCAGCCTTGCGCTGCGCTCGCAAATTCCTTTTTTTTCCCTCATTCCGATATTGGGAATATTAATATGGCTGGTGGTAGGGAAGAGCCTGCGTCCGCTGAACCGGCTGGCCACCAGCCTGGATCAAAGGTCGGCGGATTCCCTGGATGAACTGGATACCTCAGGCTATCCGCCGGAGATGCTTCCTATCGTCCTGGCCATCAACGATTTGTTCAAGAAACTCGACAGGGCCATGCAATCCCAAAAAATGTTTGTGGCCGACGCCGCTCACGAACTGCGTACGCCGCTCGCTGCATTGAAGCTCCAGTTGCAGCTGGTTGAAAAAGCGGAGAGCGATGAAGAACGGAGCGTAGGTGTCCGCAAATTGCACGACAGGCTGAATCGGGCTGTCCATCTGGTGCAGCAGCTTCTGACACTGGCCCGGCAGGGTGGGGTATCCAGCCGTGTAGGCTACGAGAAAATTAAACTGGGAGATCTTGCCCGGCAGGTTGTGGCGGATCACGCGTTTCTTGCAGAGGAAAAAAACATAGATCTTGGCGTCGAGGATGAAGAGCAGGATATTTTCATCGTCGGCAATATGGAATCGTTACGCATCATGCTGGGAAATGTCGTCGACAATGCGATACGGTATACGCCGCATGACGGTAAGGTCGACGTCCATGTCGGCCACCATCCCGAGGGACCCGGCTTGACTGTTGCGGATACCGGCATCGGTGTTCCGGCGGCAGAGCGTCAGCGAATTTTTGACCGGTTCTATAGGAGGGAGGGTACGCGGGAATCGGGAAGCGGCCTGGGCCTGGCGATAGTCAAGGATGTGCTGGACCAGCACAAGGCAACATTCAGCTTGAGCGAGCCCCAGAACGGCACCGGGCTCATTTTCAGTATCCGCTTTGCGACTGGGAGTGCCCGGACTTCAAATAGTCTTTCCTAGCGCGTGCAAGATAAGGCCGCTTTGCCCCGATATGCAAAAGCGGCCCTGTTGGCCCGCAGCACGCGCCCGCGATCCCTACAAATTACCGCACGTATCGGCCGTCTTTTCCTATCATCGTGAATTCGACAAATTCGCTGCCCGTATGATTTTGCGGTGTATAAGTGATCATCAATCCTCCCAGGTCTTCGCGCCGGATCGATTCCAATGCGTGCAAGAATCGCTCCCGGGTCAAATTGCTACCGGCTCTGCGCAAGCCCTCTACCAGTACCTTGGCGGCGACGAAACCTTCCATGGCGGCATATGAAACTGTTGCGTGCGATTTTTTAGCGGCGGCATCGAATTCCCGTCCCAGGCCAGTGGAGACCAGATTCGGCGGCGGCGTAATCTGGCCAAGGATAATGCCGGCTTTGTCGGCGCCGAGATCGTTGACGAACGACTCCGAAGAATTATTTGAAAGCGTCATGATCTGCATCCGGCTCCCTTGCGCGCGGATCGCCTTGATGACTTCAATCGTATTTTTTGACGAACTGACTATGATCAATACTGCAGGATTCCCCTTGATGATGCTGGCAGCCGTCGTCTTGTAGTCGGGATTGTCCCTCGCGAAGGAGGCAATAAGAGCCGGCGACAGTGCATGTGCCTTCATTGCATTGTTAAACCCGGTGAGGCCATCCTGGCCGAAGCTATCGTCTACGTGTAAAAGGGCTATGCTTTTGATTCCGGTGAAAATAAAATATTCAACCGCTTTCCCTATTTCCGCCTGATACTTCGCCCGGACATTAAATATCAGCGGGTTGACCGGATTGTGGAAAACCGATGCGCCTGTTGACGGCGCGATCAGAGGTACGTGATTGGCCTCCAGAAGCGGCAGGATAGCCTGGGTATGCGGGGTGCCGCGACTTTGAAACAAGGCAAAGACATGCTCATTTTTAATCAGCTTTTCCGCGTTGGACGCGGCGAGTGCAGGATCGAATTTGTCGTCCAAAGTAATCAGCCTGATCTTTCTCCCGTTGATGCCGCCATTTGCATTGACCAAAGTAAAATAGGCGTTTGCGCCCTCCAGCATTTCCTTGACCGGACCGGCCACCGTGCCGGTAACGCCGATTGTCTGGCCTATCAGTATCGTGCTATCGGTGATGCCCTCCTCAGCAAGGGCATAAGTGGCCGTTGCTGCAAGCAAAATCGCTGTGACGATTTTTCCCAGCGCCTTGAACATAGTATCTCCTCCATTTGTTAGGCCTAAATTTTATTTTTTGTACACAGCGTCGACGGCGATAGAAGCTTCGCCAGGTCGCACGGCGGCTTTGCCGGGCCATTTCAAGGCTGGTTATTTATATGCCGAATCCACTTGGGCAGAGTGAAGTGGGCGCGTAGATGCGAATGGCGCCGGGAATGCTAAGTGTCCAATACGGCAGGCGATAGTATGGGAATGCAAATTTTCAGTTTCACGATGTCTCCTTATTATTAGAAAATACTGGATAGTATGAGTCCACCTATACCGTGCATTATCATCAGCTATCCGAAGTACCGTAACTGTGGATAACCACAAGAACTGTAATGGCACAAAACACCAGGATTGCCATCGGGATGGCATTGATACGCCGCAGTCAGCCAACGCGCTTGCTTCTTCGACGCTATCCCTGGTTTTCGCGTTCTAAGGATTTATCCGACCAGGCTTCCTGCAGAACTGCGGCCAGCGTATTTTGATCCCTGCAGATGCCGGGCCAGCGCCGGCAAAATGAGCTCCGTGGCGGTTTCCGCTTTCAGCGAAAACAGCTGGTCGGCCCGTGTGATGCCGCGATTGATCGCGGCGATCGGCTTGCCGGCGGCGGCTGCCATACGACAAACGCGGTATCCCGAAAATACGATCAACGAAGAGCCTATGACCAGCAGCGCACCGGCTTGCGCCAGCGCTTGCTCCGCCGCTTCGGTGCGCGCACGTGGCACGCCGTCGCCAAAAAATACCACGTCGGGCTGTAGCATGCCGCCACATCGTTCGCAGCCTGGAATATGGAATTCCGCCAGGGCATCCGGCTCAAACTGGGCGTCGCCATCCGGCAGAGCAGCCGCGGCGGCGCCGGCCAGGCCGGGATTGGCGTGTTCCAGCAACGCTTGTATGGCAGAGCGTGAAAATTGCATGCCGCAGTCCAGGCACACGACCGTATGAATATTGCCGTGCAACTCGATGACATCGCTGCTGCCGGCCTGCTGATGCAGGCCGTCCACATTCTGCGTCAGCACGGCCGATACATGGCCGCTTGCCTGCAGTTCGGCTACCGCGTGGTGACCTGCATTTGGCCGGGTTTGCGCCAGGGTCGGCCAACCGAGCATGCTGCGCGCCCAGTAGCGTTTGCGCACTGCTTCCTTGTTGCGGAAGTCAGGCCCCTGTATCGGTGCCTTGCCGCGCCTTACCCCATCCTTGTCCCGGTAGTCGGGTATGCCCGACGCCGTGCTGATGCCGGCGCCACTCAGCACTAGTGTTTTGGGGTGGTTTTCCAGGAAGGCGGCCAGCTCGGCCACTTCCGTCATGCTGGCATCAGGCGCGTCTTGGTTCATAGACGTTGTGGTTCATGGATTAAGCAGTAACGATTTGATATGGAGAGCGTTCGCCATCTCAATCATGCTTCAAAGTCGGGGAAGGATGTATTGTGCACCATAATTTTACAGCCCGCATGTACCGGTCTGATTGATCCCCTCAGTACAGCGGCCAGAGCCTGGCCAGGGACAAGCCTGAACCGTGCCGCGTTATCTTCCCGCATTTTCCGAATTTTCCTGACACCTGCCAGCCGATCGCAGAACCGGGTGTTTGCAGCTCGCCGCCCTGCGAGCTCCCTTGCCGGTAACGGCGAGACATTAAATTTAGCTAAACGAGAAGTCAAATATATGTCGATGGCGTGCCGCTGTATTTGCACTTAGACTTTTTTACGCTAAGTAAGTCTTTGTATGGCCAGCCCAGCTTCACGAGAGCCGGCTGGCCATATGGCCCGCACTGGCAGTCTTTCCGGTAGCAAATCAGGTCTTCCACCTTCGGGCTTGCTGGGGCTTTTCCAGCGGTGATGTTGCGTTCTGCAATCATCAAATTCATGGGCTCGGGAGATTTAGTCACTTAACTAAAAAATACCATGATAAACAAAAAAATGACAATGAGACAAACGGTGATGGTTCGTGCGCTTGCTATCGCGTTTGGAGCCGCAGTAATGACTGCCGGCGTGAATGCGCCCGCCTATGCGCAGTCAAATGCGACGAGTACCATCTTTGGCCAGGTGCAGCCCAGCCCCGACGTGACGGTTGTGCTTGAGAACTCGGCTACCGGCGTGCGCCGGGTGATTACGCCCGACGCCAAGGGTAAATATCAGGCGACGTCCATGCCGCCGGGCCACTATCAGGTGAAACTGATGCGCGGCGATGCGCAGGAAAAAACGTTGGAGGTGGAGGCCCTGGTGGGGCAGGGCGTGGAGGCATCTTTTTCTGCCGACGCCGGCGTGCAGTCGGTGACCATGATCAACAGGGTAAACCGTATCGATGTTTCCAACACAAATAACGGCGCTGTCTTCACGTCGAAAGAACTGGCCAGTTTGCCTATCGCACAGAATATCGGTGCGATCATCCAGTTGGCGCCCGGCACCAACAAATCGGATAACAAGTATCCCGGCGCCAGTTTCGGCGGCGCCGGCGCCTCGGAGAACGCGTTTTATATCAACGGCTTTCCGGTGACCAATATTCTGACGCAAATTGGCTCCTCTGAACTGCCCTTTGGCGCGATTGCCAATGCCCAGGTGCTGTCAGGCGGGTACAGCGCGGAATTTGGCCGTTCAACCGGCGGCGTCGTCAATATCACGACCAAGAGCGGTACCAACAATTGGGAGGTCGGCGCGACGATGAAATATGCACCGAATGCGCTGCGCGCATCCCAGGTCAACACCTATTATCCGAATACCGGCGCGAACCCGCTTACCGACGGCAAGTTGCGCGTCTACAATCAAGACAATACCTCAGACAGCAAAACCCTGGGATTCTATGCCGGCGGACCGCTGATCAAAGACAAACTATTTGCATTTGTCGCGCTGGAACAAAACCAGTCCGATTCCGGATCGGTAGGTTCTACGTCGGATACGCCTTATTCCGCGACCGGCTACACCGTCAATACGACGAAAATTCCACGCTACCTGGTCAAGCTCGACTACAACCTGACCGATGACCATCATTTCGAGTTTACCAGGATTCATGACGAGACCAAGGCCAACTCCCAGTACTACGGCTTTAACTATACGAGCCTGACGCGGGACCAGGTGCAAAAAGGCGGAATGAGCTGGGTCAATTGCTGCGGCACCGCCAATGCCGGCGCCGACGATTCCATTTTCAAGTACACAGGCTATCTGACCGACAAGCTCACCGTTACGGCGCTATACGGTGAATCCAGGACCACGCATAGCCAGACGCCGGACGGCTATAACCCGGCTATTTTTCAGACCTCGTCTACCGCTGCGACGCGGGTACCCGGCCTGACGTATCCGATCGTGCAAACCGTCACCGGCAGCTTGCCTGTGCCAGGATCCGAGGACTCGCAAAAAACCTTGCGGCTGGACGTGGAATACAAGCTGGGCAGCCATTCCTTGCGGGCCGGCGTCGACTACAACAAGGTGGACTCGGTGGTAGGAAATACAGCCGCGGGCGGAGGCACCTGGTCTTTCCGGAAATATTCCGATCCGAATACCAAACCCTATGGCGCGTTCGAGTCGCCGGCACAGGGCGGCGGCTACGGTGCACAGGGCTATTGGGTCAACCAGCATATCAGCAGCGACCTGGCCCGCCCGAGCACCGATCAGTCCGCACAATATATCCAGGATCGCTACCAAGTCGCCGATAATGTTTTGCTCGACCTTGGTTTGCGCAATGAACAGTTCACCAACAAAAATAGCGACGGTGTGGCCTTTATGTCGCAGCGGCATCAGCTTGCGCCCCGCTTTGGCGCGACCTGGGACGTCGATCGCGACGGTTCCCTGAAAGTGTTTGCGAATGCCGGTCGTTATCACCTGCAACTGCCGACCAACGTAGCGCGCAATACCGCGGGAAATGTATTGTCGACGGATAAGGCCTATACCTATACGGGCATCGATCCGGCAACAGGCGCTCCTACCGGCTTGCACGCGATCAGCGACACGGTGTCGGCCAACAATGCGTTCGGCCAATCCAAGGATCCGCGCCAGGTGGCGGCACTCGACATGAAGCCGCTCTACCAGGATGAAATTTCCTGGGGCTTTGAAAAAGCCGTGACGCCTCGCCTGAACGTCGGCATGCTGGCGACTTATCGCACGATGCGCAGCACCAATGACGACTGGTGCGACCAGCGGCCTATCGACGCCTGGGGCGTCCGCAACCATGTCGACACCAGCAACTTTGCTTTCCCTTGCGCTGTGATTAATCCCGGTATCAACAACAGCCTGCTGTTGGATTTGCAGGGCAACGGCAAGTTGACGCGCGTGGACCTGACCGCAGCGGATATGGGCTTCCCCTCGCTGAAGCGTACTTATACGGCATTGAATTTGTTTGCAGAGCATCCTTTCCGCGATGGCTGGTATGGCAAGATCAACTATACGTATTCCCGCAGTAAGGGTAATAGCGAAGGGCAGGTAGACTCGATAGGCGGCGGTGATGTTGCCGTCACTGCCAACTGGGATCTGAAGGAAGTAATGTTCAATTCCTATGGTTATCTGCCCAACGACCATACGCACGTGATCAAGGCCTTCGGCTATTACCAATGGAATCCGGAGTGGAGCACGGGTGCGAATTTGAACGTGACTTCGGGCCGTCCGCGCAATTGCCTTGGCAATTTACCGACTTCCGTCGCCCCGGACACCGGTTACGGCTCCAGCTTCTTTTTCTGCAATGGAGTTGCTACACCGCGGGGTAGCCAGGGGCGCCTGCCATGGGATGTGCAACTGGACCTGAACCTGGCCTATCAGCCCGCAATGCTGAAAGGGGTGCGATTGAAAGTGGACGTCTTCAACGTATTGAACAGGCAGACAGTGACCGCGGTTTCGGAAACCTATAATGCTGACGACGCTATCAATCCCACCTATCTGATGGTGACGAACAGGCAGGCACCGCGGTCCGCACGGCTGACGGCAGAATATAACTACAAGTTCTGATGCGCCGACCTGTTTTCAGCAACACTCCGGCTCCTGGGCCGGAGCCATTTTTATTTTGGAGGATCCAGTTCGCTGGATTGCTAATGCATGCTTAATTCCATACCCGCTACAACGATATTAACAACACCGGCAACAATTTCTTCCTACCTGGCCAGTATGCCCCTGGTCGCCATTTTGCGTGGGATACAAAGCCATGAATGCGTAGCGATCGCCGATGCACTGTACCTGGTCGGGTTTCGTTGTATTGAGGTACCGCTGGGATCGCCGAACGCATTCCGCAGCATAGAAATGCTGGCGGCCAGCCTGCCGGGCGATTGCCTGGTCGGTGCAGGCACGGTCCTCGGCAGCGAACAAGTCGGGTCTGTCGCCGCCGCCGGCGGGCGCCTGATCGTGATGCCGCACAACGATGCCGCTGTCATTGCAGAGACAAAACGCGCCGATATGTTGTGTGTGCCCGGCGTGGCGACGGTCAGCGAGGCATTTGCGGCGCTGGCGCTGGGGGCCGATGCGCTTAAATTATTTCCGTCTGAAAGCGTCCCGCCGTCCGTGCTGAAAGCATGGCGCACGGTCTTGCCGGATAGCGCTATCTGCCTGCCGGTCGGCGGCGTCACACCGCAAGGCATGCGGGACTACTTTGGGGCGGGGGCGAATGGTTTCGGGCTGGGGGCCGCGCTGTACAAGCCGGGCATGACTGCCCGGCAAGTTGCCGAGCATGCCGCGACATTTGTCACCGCGCTGGAAGAAAGATAAATCGACGGAACAGCGGCAGTTTTTTAAAGGCTGCCGCTACGTTGCCATCGCATAGCGCTCGCTGGCGCGGTCCAGAACTATCCCGGCCCTGTTGGCGGTAGGGGTGCCCTTATCCAGCGCCAGTTGTCCATTCACCAGCACCCAGCGTATCCCCTTTGCGGCCTGTTTCGGCGACGCAAATGTTGCCTGGTCGGAAATGGTATCCGGATCAAATACCACCAGGTCGGCCCAGCAAGAAACGGCAATCCGGCCGCGCTGCTTCAGGCCGAAGTTGTCCGCCGATAAACTGGTCATGCGGCGGATCGCTTCGGCCAGCGTAAATAATTTTTGTTCGCGGCAATAGTGCCCGAGGACGCGCGGGAAAGCTCCCCACAACCTGGGGTGCGGATGGCTGTCATGCGGCAGCCCATCCGAGCCTATCATCGTATGCGGATAGGCCAGTATTTGCTGCACATCGTCCTCGCGCATCTGGAAATATACCGCACCTGCTGGATGCAGCCGGCGCGCGGCCTCTTTCTGGTCCACGCCCCATTCTGCTGCGATGTCCGACAAGTCGCGCCCGGCCATTTCCGGGAAGTTTGCGGAAAAACTGACCATGATGCGGATCACACCATCGACATAGTCAGGATCGAGCACGGTAGAACCCGCGATATAGGGATAGGCATCCAGTCCCACTGCGTGGCTTGCGCGGCGCTGGGAAATGTAGGCCAGCGTCTCCTTGCTGCGTCCCCAGTTGGCCGGGCCGGCGCATTTGTGGTGCGACAGGATGACCGGCAGCTGCGCGGCCTGCCCGGCGTCGCAGGCTTCTGCCAGCGCATCCAGCACGCCATTGTATTCATCGCGGATATGCGAGGCATAGATGCCGCCGGCCGCCGCACTGATCTGCGCCAGCGCGATCACCTCGGCATTGTCGGCCGCTTTGCTGGTCTGGTAAAAAAGACCGGAACTGAATCCCAATGCGCCGGATTGCATACCTTCCTGCAGCAAATCCTGCATGCGCGCAAGCTCTTCCGCATCGGCGGCCCGGCTCAAATCCTTTACCGCATTCACTCTCAGCGTCGAGTGGCCTATCAGGATGCCGACGTTGACCGCCGGTTTTGCGCGCTGTACAGCGGCGATGTAATCGCCGACCTTGCCGTAGCGATAGTCGCCCTGCGTGCCGATCAGGCTCAGCGGGGCTGGCACAGCCTGGTCTGCCTTCCATGGAGACAGGCTGATGCCGCAGTTGCCGGTGACCACCGTGGTGATGCCCTGGGTAAGCTTGGGATGCATCTGCGGATGGTCCAGCACCTCGCGGTCGTCATGGGTATGCACATCGATGAAGCCGGGCGACACGGCCAGGCCGCTGGCGTCCAACATGGCTTTCCCCTGCAGGCTGTGCGGGGCAGAGATGGCCGCTATCTTCTGCGAGGAAATGCCGATGTCGGCGCGATACGGCGCTGTGCCGCTGCCGTCGTACACATCGGCATTGCATATCACCGTGTCGAATATCTTGGGCTGCATATCGTCAAAAGAAAGTATTGATCGCGGACTCAACGTCATAGCTGTCGTTAACCACCAGCAGCAGCGGCCATTTATCAAATGTCGTGCAAGGATGCGAAATGCCGCTGCATACCAGGTCGCCGACGGCCAGGCTGCTGCTGAGCTCACTGTCCTTCGGCAGGCGCAGGTAGGCATGCTGGTCGTTCATTTTTTCTATTTTGCAGCCGTCCGGCAGAAGCTGCGGCGCACGCGCATCGCCAGGACGGTGGGTCGCCAGCGGGATAGGCAGATCGATGTCGTAGGACGCATCCCTTTTGCCCATGGTCAGGATCGCCAGGTCGGGCTCGGGCCTGGATTGCACCATGCTCCATACTTCCAGAGCAGGATGCAGGCTGTCTTTCATACCCGGCTCGCGCAACTGCATTTCTTCTATCAGGCCGTGATAGAAGCCGTGATCGTGCGTCACATAGCAACCGCTGCGCAGGATAGGCAGCACCGGCCGGGACAAGCCGGCATCCCGCGCGAACCGGCGCCCTACCAGGTCGAAATAGGCGCTGCCGCCGGCGGATAATATGATTTCCTCTGCGCCGAAAAGATGTTCTGCATCTGCTTGCCGGGTCAGCTCAATCAGTCCGCTAATGAGCTGCCCGACGGCTGCCAGATCCTGCTCACGGTGTTTACTGGTCAGCAGGCCCTCATACGCTTCCATGCCTGCCAGCTGCAGGTACGGGCTCTGGCTGATGGCGCGCGCCAGCGACAGCGCCTCTTCCTGGGTGCGGCAACCGGTGCGCCCGCCTTGCAGGCCGAGTTCCACCAGCAAAGGCAGCGGCCGTTGCAGGCCGGAAAGGCGCACCGCCTCTGCCAGGCGCTGTACGTTGGCCAGCGAATCGGTCAGCGCAAAAAAAACAAACTCCGGATCGGATTGCATCAGGTGCAAGGCCATGCGGATATCGCTAGGGCTAACCAATTGGTTTGCCAGCAATATCTTCTTCACGCCAAAACGGTGCGCGACCTGCATCTGATTGGCCGTCGCTAGGGTCATGCCCCAGGCGCCATTGTTCAATTGCATATCGAATATCTGGGGGCTCATCGTGGTTTTGCCATGCGGCGCGAGTACGATTCCTGAGCGTTCGCAAAAATCCTTCATCCAGACCAGGTTATGTTTCAGTGCGCTATTTTTCAATACCGCGACCGGGAAGCTGGTATCCCCGTTCAACAGGTTCCAGTGTTGCGCGCCTATGTCTTTTTGCCGGACCGGGGCGTGCAGCGCAAGGCCCTTGGTTCCAGGCAACAGGGTTTGTTCAGCTAGGGTGTGTAGGTTCAGCATGGCATCTCGGAGTAGTGTCAGTTAATTCTAAGGCCGGTAGAGGTATCGAACAGATGCAATTTCTCCGGCGGCAGCGTCAGGCTTACTTCTTGTCCGGCATGCGCGGCAAGCCGTTCCCGTGCAGCAATGCAGCAAGAAGCA
>Ga0207076_1132_pt1 | contig 17831 bp, 21 predicted proteins | sample Alteio_BWMinHeat_62_FD_153568 | JGI IMG/M metagenome (GOLD analysis project Ga0207076, IMG submission 153568) | Enriched cells from forest soil in Barre Woods Harvard Forest LTER site, Petersham, Massachusetts, United States -... | ecosystem: Environmental > Terrestrial > Soil > Temperate forest >... | reverse complement strand
CGGCGCCTCCCCCCGGATTACGCTACGCTCCATCCAGGCTACAAATGCTTAAACCGGGAGGGACGTAGCCCGGATGCAGCGCAGCGCAATCCGGGGGCGATCCACAGGGCATCACATGCGGCAATACGCCGGGGCCAAAAGCCCACGCCAGCCTCAGGCGCGCAGCAGCGCCCTGATCATCGATTCCGCCGTCGCCCGCAGCCGTGCCGGGTCCTGGTAGATGCGTTCCATGAACACGATGCCGCGTGTCAGTGTTGCGATCAGCCGGGCCGCCTCTATGGGGGGCAGCACCAGTTGCGGCAGCGCTTCTGCGGTGGACAGCCTGTCGGCCAACACCTGTTCCACGGCGTCTGCCATATCCTTTAATGCCGCGTGGATCTTTTCGCCACTGGAATGGATGTCGGTGGCGGTCTTGGTTGTCATGCAGCCGCGACTGGGGGTGCCGGTCGTCATCGACTGGATGCAAAAATCAAAATAACTGCGCAAGGCCTGCTGCAGGCTCGGTCGGTCCAGCGCGGCGCGCAGTTCGCCCAGGTATTTTGTCTTGTGAATATCGTAGACGTGCAGGAACAGCGACTCCTTGTCGCGGTAAGCGTTATACAGCGAACCACGCTGGACACCGGTGGCTTCCGCCAGGTCTTGCATGGTCGTAGGGCCATAGCCTTTTTGCCAAAAGACTTCCAGCACCCGCTCCAGCGCTGCTCCCTCATCAAATTGTCGTATTCCAGCCATGAGGGGGATTAAAACATATGTTTGACATGGATGTCAAACATGGCTACCATGATCTTTGACGTATCTGTCAAAGATTAAAAATGGAAAGGCAAAGATTGTGAAAACTGAAACCCCAGACCCAGCTCGCCCACCCGGCCCCGCGCATGCGCCGGCCATCCCCTGGGCGGCCATCATTGCCGGCCTGTGCGCCAGCCTGGTTGCCATCGGCCTGGCGCGCTTTGCCTATCCGCCGCTGATCCCGCCGCTGATAGAAGCACACTGGTTTGCCGCGTCCGACGTCGTCTACCTGGGCGCCGCCAACCTGGCCGGCTACCTGGTCGGCGCCTTGCTGGGGCGGCCCATCGCCCGGGACTTCAGCAACCGCGCCATCTTGCGGGTGATGATGCTGGTGGCCAGCCTGGCCTTTTTGGGCTGCGCCTTCCCGCTTTCCATTCTGTGGTTCTTTGGCTGGCGCTTCGCTTCCGGCGTGGCGGGCGGCACCATCATGGTGCTGGTGGCGGCGACCGTGCTGCCGCATGTGCCGGCAGCACGCCGCGGCATGGCCGGCGGCGCTATCTTCCTCGGCGCAGGCATGGGCGTGGCAGCCTCCGGCACCGTGGTGCCCCTGCTGCTGGAACTGGGTTTGCGCCAGACCTGGATAGGCCTGGGCCTGCTGAGCCTGGTGTTGACCGCCGTCAGCTGGTTCGGCTGGCCCGCCGCCGCCGCGCCTGCTGCTGCACCGGTGCAAACGCCGGCTACGTCAACCGCAGGCGGCAAGCCAGGCCTGCCGCTGAATATGCTGTACGTAGAATATGCACTGATGGCAACCGGCTTTGTGCCTATGATGGTGTTCCTGGTGGACTTCGTCGCGCGCGGCCTGGGGCAGGGCGCGCATATCGGTTCCCTGTGCTGGGTGTTGTACGGCCTGGGCGCGATCGCCGGCCCCGTGTCCTATGGCTTTATCGCCGACCGCATCGGCTTCGGCCCCGCGCTGAGGGCGGTGCTGCTGGTGCAGGTGGCGGTGATGCTGGTGTGCGTCTCCACCGGCAATGTCATCATCATCGGCATCGCCAGCGTGCTGATCGGCAGCTTCCCGGCCGGCATGGTGCCGCTGATGCTGGGCCGCATGCACGACATGATGCCGCACGACCAGGCCGCCCAGAACCTCGCCTGGAGCCGCGCCACCATCACCTTCGCACTGTTCCAGGCGCTGTCGGCGTATACCTATTCCTACCTGTTCAACCACAGCGGCGGCAACCACCAACTGATGTTTGCGATAGGAGCAGGCGCGATCGCGCTGGCGTTTGCAGTGGATATGGTGATGGCGGGTGTGGCGGCACGGCAGATGCGGAACGTGGGGGCCGGGTTGCAGCAGGAGGTTTGAATCGGGTCTAGTTGGTCTTTTGCCGCCGCCGCCGGCTTACCGTAGATTGGGGGATTTGGCGGTTTTCGCGGCTCAAAGGGGCATTAGTGGCGGAATTTATGCCGCATAACAAATCCGGTCCTGATGGAACATACGAGCAGCGTATTCAAGGAAAAAATAAGGTCCGTTGCGCACTTCCTGTCTCGATTCTATTAAACGAAATAGGATGGTGGCTTTTCAGAACGGACCACTAGGGCGTGTTGACAATTCCCGCCCTAGCAAACGTGGCCCGCGAGCGTCCCCTGGTAGGCGGCCCTTAGCTCGCCAAATACCGAGCGCGCCGGACGCGGTGCGCCAAGATGCAGGTGTCGCAATTCATCCATGAAGGCATCCCAAAGTGGGGGGCCGCCTTTTTCCAGCAGTTGCGCACGCACGGACGATTCCTTGCTTGCATGCGTATGCCGACTGCCCCAGGCTCCCATATGCGCGAGCAGAGGCAGAAGCTGTATAGCCGCTTCCGTGAGGCTGTAGATCCCCTTCTGCCGGTGATTCGGGTCTGGAGTTCGCGTCAGAAGGCCAGACGCGGTCAAGTGCTTCAGCCGGCTTGCGAGGATGTTCGAGGCGATCCCTTCCTCACTTTGCTCCAACAACTCACCATAGCTGCGCCTATTCCCGAACATGACGTCGCGAATGACGATCAGGCTCCAGCGGTCGCCGAGTTGCTCAAGCGTCAGGTTGATCGGGCAGCCCGATCGTCTTGTTTGCGGCACAGCAATTCTCCTTTAGATTACCACTTGCATTATGCAACTAGTAGGTATATTGTTCAACCACTTGCACTTTGCAAGTAGTGTGAATTCAGGCCAACGGGCCCCTGCGGATCGGCAGAGGGATCAAACAGACGTGCGGCGGGCCAAGTCTTGCACAGCACGCAAAATGGAGAAAGGAAACAAAATGGGCAATGTGACGAACAGGATCACCACCGACAAGCAGGTGCCGGGCTATTGGCGTGTGACGCTCAATCATCCGCCGATCAACACGATTGACGATCAGATGTACGACGAGGTCTTCGACCTGGTCGAGGCGATCGAGGCCGAGCCGTCCCTCAAGGTCGTGACCTTCGAGAGTGCGAATCCGGATTTCTTCCTCGCTCACTACGGCGTGGGGGAATCGACCAGCCGCTTCGGCAAGCCGCGTTGGATCGAGGCGGCGACCAGGCTCGCCCAAAGTAATGTTCTCAGCATCGCGGTCATTCGCGGTCGGACGCGCGGGGGCGGCGCCGAGTTCGCGTTGGCCTGCGACATGCGCTTCGCTAGCCGGGAAAAGGCCGTTCTGGGTCAACCGGAAGTCGGATTCGGCCTGATTGCTGGCGGCGGCGCCCTCAATCGCCTGCCCCTCCTGGTTGGGCGGGCGAGGGCAATTGAGATCGCGCTCGGCGGAGACGATTTCGATGCCGAGATGGCTGAGAGATATGGCTGGATCAATCGCGCCATTCCGGACGCGGAGCTCGACGGCTTCGTCGCCAACTTCGTGCGCCGCATTCTGTCATTCGATAGCCAGGCGTTGAGTACCACCAAGGCTATCCTCAATCAACACGGCTTGCCCCGCCAGGCCGAGCTTCAATCGACGCAAGCGATCTTCGGCGGGACCTTGAGGTCTCCGGCAGCACTCGAAAAGATGACCAAATCCCGTGAACGCGGCCTCGGAGCTGCCAGCGAGTTCGAGCTTGACCTCGGTCGCCAGATCGCGGATCTGTAGGCGAGTAGTTGGAGGAAGGATGGCCCCGGCCGTTTTTTCGCATTCGAGCAACCGGCCCTCTTCACTAAAGAGGGCCGAAAGATCTTCAGGCCGCAGCGCACCTGGCCGAAGCAGGATCGGCAATATCCACTACACCACTAAACCCCGAAACCAGGAGAACCCATGAACACTATAATTCCACAAACCGGTCTGCAACTGCGCTCATTGATCACGCGCGCCGGGCAGCTGGAGCTGTCGCTGATCGACAAGGCTGTACCGACGCCCGGACCGGATGAGGTGCTGATCCGTGTCGAGGCAGCCCCAATCAATCCGGCCGACCTCGGTCTGCTGCTTGGGCCGGCCGATTTGTCGACGATCAAGCTCACCGGCCCTGCCGAGCGGCCGGTGGTAACGGCAACCGTTCCAGAGGCATTCTTACGCGCGGTGGAGGGGCGACTCGATCGCTCCATGCCGGCGGGCATCGAAGGCGCCGGCCTGGTGGTGGCCGCCGGCTCGTCACCGGCGGCGCAGGCGCTACTGCACCGCAGGGTCGCGGCGATGGGTGACGCGATGTATACGCAGTATCGCTGTGTGCCGGTCCAGCAATGTATGGTGCTGCCGGACGACGCCACCGCGGTCGACGGCGCATCAGCGTTCGTCAATCCGATTACGGCGCTGGGCATGTTGGAGACGATGCGCAGCGAAGGCCATAGCGCGCTGGTGCATACTGCGGCCGCATCCAACCTTGGTCAGATGCTCAACCGCATTTGCCGGGCCGATGGTGTGAAGCTGGTCAATATCGTGCGCAAGCCCGAACAGGCCAGGCTGCTGCGCGAGCTGGGCGCCGAATACGTTTGTGACAGCAGCGCGGAAACTTTCATGGCCGACCTGACAGAGGCACTGGCGGCCACGGGCGCCACAATTGCCTTCGACGCCACAGGCGGCGGAAAGCTCGGCGGAAAAATCCTCAGTTGCATGGAAGCGGCCCTCAGGCGTTCCGCCAAGGAGTACAGCCGCTATGGTTCGACGACCCATAAGCAGCTGTACGTCTACGGCTTCCTAGACACCAGCCCGACGCAGTTTTCGAACAGCTGGGGCATGGCCTGGGCTATGGGTGGCTGGCTGCTGATGCCCTTCATGCAAAAGGCGGGCCCAGTCGTCGTGCAGCGTTTGAAGGATAGGGTGGCCAGGGAACTGAAGACCACATTTGCCAGCCATTACTCCGCGCGCGTTTCGCTGGCCGAGGCGTTGCAGCCCAATGCCATAGCGCAATATGCACGGCGCGCCACCGGCGAGAAAGTCCTGATCGTGCCGAACGGGGATTGATGCAGAGGCGGTAGGACGTCCAGGCATGGTGCTCTGATGCTGGGCCGCATGCACGCATGATGCCGCACGACCAAGCCCACAGAACCTCGCCTGGAGCCGCGCCACCATTACCTTCGCACTGTTCCAGGCGCTGTCTGCCTATACCTATTCCTACCTGTTCAACCGCAGCGGCGGCAACCATCAGTTGATGTTTGCGATAGCGCTGACGTTTGCGGTGGATATGGTGATGGCGGGTGTGGCGGCGCGGCATGGATTGCAGTGATGCCTCCCCCCTTTTTCTTCGTCGGCTACCCATGCGAATGACAGCTATCGCATCGATAGGGGCAACAGTCTGCTAGACTCTCGCCATCCAGATGACGTTGGGCAAGCAGTCGCGAGACTGCCCGTCAGAACCGTGAGGTACCAGGAGTAGGGGGCGTAAATGTGGACGGCAACTGCAGATAAAGAACTTAAGAAGGCATTTGATGACGCTATCGAAATTGCTTACGGGAATGGCCGGAATGGCGAGTTGGAAAATTTGGCAAACCTGTTCGGCGACATCGCTTTAGACAATTATCAACAAGCGTTGCTTAAAGGGCTTGACGGCGGAAGCAATGCAGCCGTTGACGTTGCGTGGATAGACAAGCGCCCGATTGCCAAGCTTAGCGCTACTGCGACTGGAGCCGAGCTTGGCGACATGATGCTCGTCGTTCACGAACACGACCCGCGAGGCCTGCAAGTATCCCGGGCCTGCCTCCTGGAGGTAAAGCAGTCTCCAGGCGGCGCGATTCCTCCAGTCCCCGTCACGGGTGGGGAAAGCACCAGGAACCAGTTCCAAATCCTCTCAAGCTGGCCGACCCTGTACGGGCTCAAGGCAACCGGAAGCAATCGCGCGTATTTGCTGGAAAACATTATTACGCAACCAGGGGCCGCAACCGGGGGAGTTCTTGCCCAGGCGTGGTACGTCGCCGTCAAGCCTCCTTCGACTACTGCTCCAACGCCGATGCCCTGGATGGCCGCTCCGGCCGCGGCCGGCGCACCGTTTGAACATACGCTTGGTGAAATCTTCGGCGCATGCGCGCGGGGAGGCTCGCTCACAAACACAAAGGTTGGAGCCCCGATCGGAGTGGGGCGTCAGTTCGAGGAAGGCAAGACCTTGCAGAACCCTCCGGGCTGGGATGCACTGATAAATGCAATCATCTCGGTGACGATTTTCTACGATTTACCGAAGCATTACTTCCCGCATAGAGCAGGAAGGCGATACATTCCGGGGCGCCGCTTTGCGCCACTTGCGGCTTTTTGTGGATTGAACATCCCGTCAGGCGCCATACCAACCGCAACAGGGGTACTAATCGGTATATTGATTGCCTGTGTCGCAGCCGCGATATTTATGCGCCGCAAAGCAGGCAAGCACGCGCCGGCACAGGATGATGCGTTTCCAGTGTTATTTTTGAACGTTCATCACAGTGAGAACATGGAACCAGCAGGCGAGAGAGGCTGAGCGTGGCAAGCTCTTCGATAACTCTGCTATAGCAAGGCAGCCCAAGCTGCCGTGCTAAGAAATTTCTTATTGCTGTTGTCCGATTTTAAGATTCAATTCATTTGCTTTAAGTGTTGCTTCTTCTTTGGTGTCAAACGGGCCGATAGTTCTGTTTCTTGCATTAAAAAGTGGAAACCAAAGAATTGTAAATATTGGGTATACCTCCCATGGTTTATTTTTCCGATTTTGAAGAAGCCACCATTTCCTGAACATCGACATCTTCGCCTCCAAATAATACGCATCCAGTGACCGTTGGCTTGTGGCCGGTTGCAAGCATCGGTTTTTACTGAAGTCAGGACTCGTTGATCTTTACCGCAATGCCGTCAGCTTGCACTGTGATCGCGCCGGGCTCAAAGGTTTTCCCGCTCAAACGCAACTCGTCGCTGGTAAAAGTGTAAACCGGATAATCCTTCAATACCTGCTCCGCCACGATCATGCCAATCTGGCTCAACTGCTGCTTGTATTGCGCCGGCACTGCGCTGAAATCGATGCTGTCGACCGCCGGGTTGTCAAGCAGGATGGCGCGGGTCGCCTTGTCATATTTCAAACCGCTGCTCAACGTAATCGCGCCATTCAATGGCGCCGCCAGCAACAGCGGGCTGAATACGTCGACACTCACTTGCGTCAGCACACGGTTTTGCGCCGGATTGAGGGTCAGGCGAGGATTTTTCAGGTTGACATTGAACACTTCCGCATACCGCAACTGTTGCGGGAACCTGGTTTCGATAACGCTCTGCAGTTGCTTTTGCGAAAGCGTATATTCATTGGTCCAGATGTTGTAACCAGCCCAAGCCGCTGCCTCGATAGCCATCGCGCTAAAGGCCAATAGGGACTTCATCAATTTGCGTCGTATTGTATGCATTGCTTCCCTTCGCTTGCGGCGCGGCGCTTGCATGCGCCCGTCGACCATCAGCCGTTGTGTTGCTCAAGCTTGCAGTATAGACGGATAGGGCCGAACCCAGCCACCCTGCGGCCACTTCTTGGTACTTTGAAAACGCATCGCCCGAATAAGGCGCCAAGAAATGAGTGCGGGCAGCGGTCAATCGATAACGTGCAGGCGCTGGTGCAAATTGACCGTTGCATTTTGGCGTTTGGCTGGTTTCTAAACTTTGGGACACCGCCCCAAAAACTGCCGGTCAATACCTTCACAGCAGACAACGTTCAAATTAAGGAATAGGCCGAGACCTTGGAAATTAAAATGGCCACTGTCTGCAAAAAAAACTTTTGAGTCAGTCCCGCTGGAATGTAGGACCTAGCTGGTATTCTTCTGCAGACTAAAATAGTGGCGACAAGAAAATCCCGGAAAATGTAGCTGACCACCGTCTTGCGGCGGCTTTTGGATTATCGGTGGTACTTTGATTCAGTCGTTGTTCCTTACTTCGCCAATCCAATCTGCTTCATGAACGAGAGGTTATCCCAAAACAACCATTCTTCGTCCATGAGTCCATTTTTCCAATGACCGATAGTAACCATTTCCAGTTTGAATTTTTTGCCAGTTGGTTCAATCGTTTTGCCATCTCCAATCGGCATCGGTTTGGTAAACGTGCCCTCCAACACACCAATAACGCTCGTCCAGTCATCTGATCCGAACTTCACGGGATGCGTCTCAATACGTGTGTCCGGAGCAAAAACGAACATGGGCTTCAACTCGTCGATATGCTGGTCAAGTCCCTTGGTAGTATGTCCGTCGGGGTAGTGCACGAGAATATCTTTTGCATGGCTTTCCTTCATGCGGTCCCATTTTTGATGAGTATAGACATCAAAGTCCAGAGTATCGAAGATCACGATGCGATGTTTGACGAGAGCCTCTGCCGCTTTGTATTTGGCCAATTCTGAATTGTCAGCCATAACTCCGCCTGCGAATAGCAAAACCATCGACGCAAACAAAGCCTTGCTTACTGTTTTTGCGTTAAAAATTCGTGGAGACATAATATAACTCCTTTGTTTTATAGAAGATTTGGACGAACTTTGAGTCTGGAGTTAATCTAATAACTCCATTGCTCAGTATAGCGAGGGCTCTGACGTTGTCTATATGTTTCAATTTGAACTGGAATGGATTCAAGACCGTGACCACAAAACCGGAGGATTCCGGAGAGCGCCCGGATCACCGCCGAAAGTGAGGCGAAGTGGAGAGCCAATGCATTGGATATCTAAACGGTCATACTTTCATTGCTGCGGAAGCTCGCCTACGACATCGGCATAGGAAAATGTGTTCATACTTTTTTATTTTCCCCTCCTAGCGCCTAACTACCAGCACCCTCGGTCGCGAGCTTCGGCGCAATTGCTGGCAGGGGCAATATCGCGCGCACTGCAATTCGCAGTTCTCCGCGGACAGAATGCGCCTCGACGCTTTAGGCTTCTGCCTCGATCGCTCCAAAGGGCGCTGTCCAACTTTAAGTGGACGGTCACCTTTGCTAGGTCAAAGACCACTTGTGGCCGACTGCCGCCCGTCGCGGCTAACAGTATATGATAGCCACAGGCCCTTGCCAGGCTTGGTCAACGCCAGCGAAACATAGTTGAACCGGTCAACGACTACCGGCGCGGGTGGTCAACATTACCGGAATATGCAATAGTGAATGCTCCATGAATTAGCAAGGCAGGTTGGCCTGCCAAGCCCGACATTCCAAGAGCGACGGCAAGCTTCCATCGACTTAGTTTCTTTGGAGTCCTAAGTGTTAGTGTTGGGCTTGGCAGCCCAACCTACCGTGCTGTTGGTAAGCCATTTTTTAGCCTCATCTTTCAGATGATCTAAAAACTTCAACTCAGCTTGCTCTCGCGGCAAGTCGGTATGATACAAAATCATTGAGCCATCCCGACAATCCCATATTTCGCGAAGCCAACAAAAAACAAACTCCAGACCAAGGTTGCTACCCAAGTATTCTCCATCAGGCAGGTCGTCTGTAATTTCATGGTGAATGTCCCAGTAAAGAAAATTTGCACCGTTCATTAAATCTATTTCCCCTGAAATCATTTTCTGAATTGTGTCTTTAGTCACAATTTTCGCCGCTTCGATTCTTGTGGGAATCTCGATTCCCAACTCTCGGATTGCGCATTCAAATAAAGGTCCCACATCCACCATTGATGAATTATCCTCCATGAAAATGCGGTTTAGCGAATAGGTATAAATGCCTTGATTGAGCCAAGAATTAGCTAAATTCACTATCGATTCGCTTGATAGTTTTCCTAGTCTGTAATGAGAAATAGCTATTTCTGGGTTCATGTTTTACTGAGGATACGATTCTTGTGAATCATCCAAATTTACCTGGTTCACTACGTTTGGCAAAATATAGCAAGGCAGGTTGGCCTGCCAAGCCCAACATTCCAAGAGCGACCGCAAGCTTCCATCAACGCAGTTTTTTTGGAGTCCTAAGTGTTAGTGTTGGGCTTGGCAGCCCAACCTACCGTGCTGACTTCGGCGAGCGCATCATTTAATTTTGAAAATCACGTCAATGGAAGCTTGTAACTTAAGCGGGGGTATCACAAATAGGTCTATCCCAACCGCTTGGCGTCGGTCGATTTCTGTATGGGATGATGAGCTTTCACTCACTAGGCCAATGGCTGCGGTCAAAGATTTGAGCTTGCTTTCCGACATGGCCATTACGGGACCCAGATGTTTGCCATAAGCACTGACTATCCCAACTGCTTTTCGTTGAGCATCCTTGGCGGCCTCGATTGATAAATCTAGCTCAGTCTTGTCGCGTGTCGTGGAGTCAAAAGTAGCTTCGACCTTATCAATATTATTCAGTTTTAATAACGGCGACAAGATGGACTGCCATTTTGTCAGGTCGCGTATTTTGATGTAGACGCTATAGCTCAGTTCGTTGATTTGTCCGCTTGAAGTGGCGTTCTCGGCCTCCTTCTTCACCTCTTTCCTCAGGTCGCGTATCGATATTTCCGTATCCGGGACGCCCTGCTGCGCAAGCAAGGATTTGACTTCCGTTAGTCGCTCTACTGCAACGGCGAGTGCTGCCTCTGCATCTGCGCCGCTGGCTTTGACATCGAATGTAAGCTCGCCCACGTCTGGAGCGAAGCGGGCATATGCCATACCTGTCGTATGGATGAAGGGGTAGTCTGGTAATTGTGAAGCGAAACCTGGGATGCAAAAGAAAAACGAAAAAGCCACGAGCACAATTTTTTTAAGCATTATGGTTCCAATTCGGAATAAATATGTCGACTTGCCTAATGACAGTGAAAAAAATTCGGAGTTAGCTGCACCTGCGAGAACGCCTAATCCTGCCACACAAAAATTGGCAAAGCAATATCAGATTTAGGGGCGTGCGGGAATGCCCGCTCCTGGCCGTTAGCGTTTGTTTTTATCGGAGTCCTGCGCTAACCAGTAAACCACTATTCTTCGTAACGGACATTTTTTTGGGGATAGCATGATAGAAGAGAGTCGGAAGGCATGCTAACGGAATCGGAAAATATAAGGTTAAGCACGCTCATTCTTTACAGTAAATTTTCTACTGACCGACTAAGTTGCCCTGATTTTCCAGGATCGAATACGTTGGGCGCCCAGGTCGTAGTTCCCTGAAACGAGTTCTTTCCGATTCATGACGTACTTAGTTAGAGAGGAGGGGGATTTGCGAACCAGTCTATTCGGGACGCCCGCTCTATTACGGTGACAAAAACGTAATCTGGTTTAAAGGTGTCAACCAGCCTTGCGAACTCAGTCGGGTCTGCCGCATCATAGTGCAGCTGTACAATTTCGGAAAAAGTTGCAGCCATATATGGCGCCATGGCGGTGCCGAACGAATCACGGAGCCACAAGACTCTTTTATTATTCAATGCGTTTTTTGATTTTATAAGTACAGGACGCCGCGGCGGCGAAATTTGCGGATTGCCTGTTGATTGGATCAGCTGTCCAGACTCCAGATCGATTTGCTCAGTTACGATGGGGGGAATGCCATCTATCTCGAGAACGACCTCATTGTCATGCAAATTTTTTGTCATCCTAAGGAAGCTGGCGAGGTCACCCGAAACGCGATCGGTAACTTTCGAAATATGCACATTCCGTTCTGAAAGAAAGCGCAAATCATTCTGGGAACGCTCAAGCTCTTTAGTAAATGAATGAAAAGCGACCCAAGCAGCAAGATTATTCCAATGAGTATCGGTTTTGTAGAATAGTGGCTCCGAGAATCTCGCTTTTGCCGCTTTCACGGCAGGTCGTGTATCAAAATAGAGTCCCTTTTCTACCGCGGCCATAAGTTTGTCCGAGGCAGATTCTGTGGTTGGTTGCGCCCATCCAGGAAGGAATTCAGGATAGATTGTCGCCTTTGTCGGACACAACATTAACTTGAATAGACTCACACCATGTAGGGATAAATAGTGTTCCCAAGCTTCTGTTGCGTGCGCGATTTTTGGAATTACAGTCATATCGTCTTGCGACGCTCCATGACGGGTTGACGTCATCTCTTTTTCATACATATCGCCGAGATATAACCATCCGTTTTTTCCTATTACGACTTGGTTTGGGTCAAGGGAGATACCAAACGGATAGAAAAAGCGTGCTAGATAGGGCATTGCAAAGTCGAGATTGTAAAGTGCAGATCTGTTCCACCATTCGGCTGCGCCTTTACCTTGCAGTTTTCCATATGCCAGATTCATTGCGGGAGATAACGCCAGTATCACCAACGCGAAGCATACGAATATACGAGCTCTGATTTTCATATAGGCTGCAATTAAAAATTAAAATAAAGAAATACCGTGCTCGTTGTGGCCATCGCGGCGTACATAGCAATGCAGAATAGTACGAATGACCCAAAAAGTTTTTTCGTATTCACTCCGCTAATCGTCAACTCAAAAGAATTTTTCTGGCTGCTGATTGCGAGCGCGATGATAATCGCGCCAAAGCAAAGGGCATTCGCTGCCAGACCGTGGGGTAGCCAGCGAAGCAGATAATCGGTAAACGGTCCCCCCCAAGCAAGGTTGTCCGTTGGGATGCCATCCACGGGAAAGTGGAGGAGAGCGCCGACATCTATCATTCCACCTAACACTCTTCGGGCGTCATGGAGCGTTTTGGCGCGGAAGAAGACCCAAGTCACGTTCACAAAACAGAAAGTCAGGAGCCATGCCAATACTTTGGGCATGCGAATGGTGAACCCACTCCATATTCTGTGGACAACCAGTGCCACGCCATGCAAGGCACCCCAGATAATAAACATCCAGCTCGCGCCGTGCCAGAGCCCGCCTAACACAAAAGTGACCATGATATTGAAGTACATGTGTCCGGTTGTGGCGCGGTTACCTCCCAACGGTATATAGAGATAGTCGCGCAGGTAGCGGCTGAGAGTCATGTGCCACCTTCTCCAGAAATCCTGTATGTTCAAGGCCTTATAGGGGGAATTGAAATTTATCGGCAACCATATATTGAATAAAAGCGATGCCCCTATCGCCATATCACAATATCCGCTGAAGTCGAAATAAAGCTGGAATGTGTAAGAGAGGCTGGTTGCCCAGGCATTAAATAAGTTAAGAGCACCTTCACCGTCGAATCCGGCATTGGCCCAGATCGCAAAAGTGTCAGCGATTACGACTTTTTTAAACAACCCGATACTGAAGATGAATAGGCCAAGGACAATATTGCGATAACGCGTCGTCAGAGTCCAACGCGATTTAAATTGGGTCATCATTTCGCGATGGTGCAAAATCGGACCTGCTATCAAGTGCGGAAAAAAGGTGACAAACAGAGCATAGTTGATGAAATCGTAGTCTTCAACTTCTCCACGATAACTATCGACCAGATAGGCAATCTGGGTGAACGTAAAAAAACTTATTCCCAGCGGTAGAATTACATTCGGAATCGCATAGTGCGATTTTAAAAGCGAATCGACATTACTTACAAAGAAGCTGGCATATTTGAAATAGCCAAGCAAAGCCAGGTTGGCTATGACGCTAAAGGTCAATACAAAGCGCTGGGAAAATCGAGAGTGCATTGCTGTACGATTTCGAGCCAGCCGTCTGCCTACCATAAAATTAAACAGTATTGAGCCAAGCAAAAGCGGCAGGTACGCTTTATTCCAGTATGCGTAAAACAGCAGGCTCATCGCAACCAGCCATGTTTTTCCCGCGGTAATGAGGCGAATGCGATTTAGGAAAAAATATACGAAGAATGCTGTAGGTAAAAATAGCAAGATAAATTGGGGTGAACTAAAGATCATCTATTGAAATTTCTTATCTCTTTGTCTGGCAACGAATCAGAAAGGTTTCGGGGAGTGAGTGAATGGTTCTATTGACTCAGCGAATTGAGTATTGTTTTGTTAGGAAAGGAAATGAGCCCGTTTAAAATTACCATGACAGCCTTGTGCAGCGTGGGCGGAGGCATTGTAAGAAACGACGCAAGTCTAAAGAGACATGAAGCCGACCCTTTAACGTAAAAATATATTGAATCCATCGCAGCACGTTTCACGAGTTGATTTGGGGAAGAGCCCACATTCCTCATTGAGATAAGTTGCAAGTATAGCATCGAATTGTGAGGTTTCGCGAGCGTCCGTTATTGGCAGGACTGCGACGCTCAGGACGTGCGCTTCACGGGGTTTCGACGATGAACATCCGCGCTTGTTGGGCTTCCCGACGTTCGGCCTTGATCGGCGCATACTTCTCGGAATTGTAGAAGGCTAGCGCTTGGGCGAGAGTCGGGAATTCAAACACGCCGGCCATCGGCAGCGGCGCCTCATCCCCTTCTAGAATCTGCGCAACAGGACCGAAATGCAGAATCTGCCCGCCCGCCTCTTTTAGAGCCGCCTGAAAGCGTGGAGCGAGCGCGGCCTGCTTGGCGGAGTCGATGACGCGTAGATTGACGTGTACGTATGCTGGCATTATGTCTCCCATGAATAGTGTATATACAGTATTATGCGAGGATGGGGTTGTCAAGGGGTAGACATGAACGGTTTTGATCCAGAATCTTTGAAGGGCGTCGCAGCGGAGTGTCCGGGCTTCCAGGCTCGTGCAACGGCGCGCGCACTCACGCGGTATTACAATGCCTGCTTCAAGCCGCTCGGGCTGACGGCCGAGCAATTCAGCCTCCTGGTTGGGATCGGTGCGGCCGAGGGAACGACGCTGGTCGATCTTGCGGATGAGGCCGGGGTCGATCCGACTACCCTCAGCCGAAATGTCCAGAATCTGGAGAGCCGAGATTTGGTCCGCGCTGAAGGTGGACGTGGCTGCGCTGGAAAGCGGCTAGCCCTGACGGCATCTGGGCGTCAACTCGTGGTCGATGCGTTCCCGGTGTGGAATGGGGCCAAGGCGGAACTCGCCCGTCGCATGGGCGATGAAAAACTTCGTTCGGCAAGGCAGGCAATGGCGGAGCTGGCCAGGGCCGCAGAAGCCTCATGACCATGATATGAGCTTTGCGGGGCGAAGCTCGAGATAACATCAAGGCCGTGAGGCGCATCCGCCTGACCTTACTAGCCACGCCTTAGCCGAGCTGCTCGGCGAGGGCAACAATGATACCCTCGGGCCCTCGGATGTAAGCTAACCTATACGTATCCTCGTACTGCATTTCGCCGATGAGCTCTGCTCCGTGTTCACACACACGCGCAACGACGGCGTCGATGTCATCGACGGCGAACATTACGCGGCGTAGGCCCAGTGTGTTCACCGGCGCGTCCACGGGCCCAAACCTGATCGCGTTCGGCGTGTGGAACTTGTCCAGCTCAATTCCTTGTCCATCGGGAGTCCGCATCATCGCGAGGGTAGCCCGGACATCCTTGAGGCCGATCAGGCTCCCGATCAGAGGCCCTTCGACTATCGTCTCGCCCTCCAGCCTGAGGCCAAGTTCGATGAAGAACGCTTTGACAGCTTCGAGATCATCGACAACGATAAGGACGTTGTCCATGCGCTTAATCGCCATATCCTCGCCGCCCTCCTTAATTGCGGATGCCCATGCTTGCCGCGCTTGATGGATAACGCGTATATATCGCGAATTGGCAACATAACATGGGCAATGCGATATAACGCCCAGTTCGGTAGGTTGGGCTAAAGCCTCACCAGCCCAACACTCAGCCTGCATAAACTACTCATTTGGCGTCCGCATTTGGTCGCTAGCAGCGAGGCGGCCTCACTTGTCCTCGACAGCCTTGTCCTTTGTGCGCTTGGTCCCTTTTGCTACCTCATGCGCGCCGTCGCGCACTTTGTGGCCGACCGTGACTGCCGCGTTTTTGATGCCGCGGCCGGCTTTGTGGGCGCCGTTACGGATTGCATGGCCCGTTTCTATCGCGCCATGTTTGATGCCTCGTCCGACCTCGTGCACTTTTTCCCGCACCGATTCGTCCGCATGCGCGGGTGCAATGGCCGCTAACAGGATAATGATAATGCCAAGTAATTTTTTCATGGTGCAAGCCGATGCGCTGAGGATGATCTTTATTTTAACGCACTTGGCGGGGCCAACCGCATCCGGCTTCCGTTTTAAAGCGTCCGGCCGCTAGGCCATCACTTCGCCGGCCTTGCGCTCATCCGGTGAGGCCCCAGCCAAAATGCAAGCATGGCTGGCGGCTTTTGGCCATTGCTGTCGGTCGCGAACGGCGGGCTTGCGGCAAAGAAAACCGTGATCCCGGGTGCCGCTAACGCCTAATTACGGTCGTCCACGACTCCAGGGCAGCTTTTCTTAAATAGTTTGCCAACTGGGAAACCATTATGCTATAGTTCGCCATATGGAAAACTATTCTGCATCACTCAACCACGCATTCCACGCATTGGCCGACCCTACCAGGCGATCCGTGATTGCGAGGCTCGGCAGCGGCTCTGCATCGATCAAGGAGCTGGCCGAGCCATTCGGTTTGGGCTTGCCTTCGTTCTTGAAGCACATCAAGGTTCTCGAAAGCAGCGGCCTCATCACATCGGAGAAAGTAGGGCGAGTGCGAACCTGCAAACTAAGACGTGGGAACTTGATCGCTGCCGAAAAATGGTTCGACGAGCAACGCGCGGCTTGGGAAAGCCGATACGAAAATCTCGATAACTTATTAACTACCCTGAAAGGCGAAGAAAGTGAAAGCTGACGTTCAATTTGACTTCCTTGTTGATAAAGAGAAAAACACCCTCACGATCAAGAGGGAGTTTGCCGCCAAACGACAACTGGTTTGGGACTGCTACACGAAAAGTGAACTTCTCGATCGGTGGTTTGCGCCTAAGCCCTTGACCACGAAAACCAAGTATATGGATTTCAGTGAAGGTGGGCATTGGCACTACGCGATGGTTGACCCCGGTGGGCAAGAATACTGGGGCCGCATGGACTATCAAACCATTCAACCCATTGATCACTACACCGCGCTTGACGGCTTTTGCGATGACACCGGCGCGCTGAACCCTGAGCTGCCCAGATCCAAATGGAATGTCAGCTTCTCGGACGGTGCGACGCATACCCTGGTAGAGACGGTGGTTTCCTATACGTCGGCTGAAGCACTCCAACAAGTCATTAACATGGGACTGAAGGAGGGGATGACCTCGACTTTGGAACGCCTGGACGAGCTTCTTTTAACCCTCAGTTAAGAATTGAAAGAATCCCATCCTATGCCCACGCCAAAACACAATCCCAGGGTGGATGCCTATGCAGAAAAGGCCGAAGACTTTGCGAAACCCATCCTCGCTCACCTGCGCGCCCTCATCCACGCAACGTGCCCAGAGGTGATCGAGGAGGTCAAATGGGGGATTCCGCATTTCGACTACAAAGGCGACATGATGTGTATTTTCGCCGCTTACAAGAGGCACTGCTCCTTCACGTTCTATAAGGACGCGCTGATGGGCGATGCGCGTCTCAAGGCCAATACTGGCGTCGCAGCCGCGAAGCGTTTTATGGGCAAGCTGACCAGCGTTGCTGATCTACCGTCAGACCGAGAGCTTAAATCCTGGATCAAGGAATCCATGGCGCTCAATGAGCAGGGCCTGAAACTCCCGGCACGAGAATCCAAGACTCCCAAAGAAGTCGGAATGCCCGCGGCATTCGCCGAAAAGCTCCAGGCCAACCCGAAGATCGCAAAAATTTTCGAGAGCAAGTCGGCATCGTTTCAAAAGGAATACAAGGTCTGGATTGGCGAGGCGAAGACTGAGGCAACGCGCGATAAACGCATCGAGGAGGCAATGGCCTGGATCGCCGAGGGCAAGGGGCGTTTTTGGAAATATGCCAAGTAGCAAGGTAGGTTGGGCTTTGCAGCCCAAGCTACTGTGTTCGCCGACGGCACCGACCAG
>Ga0207076_1097_pt2 | contig 18020 bp, 13 predicted proteins | sample Alteio_BWMinHeat_62_FD_153568 | JGI IMG/M metagenome (GOLD analysis project Ga0207076, IMG submission 153568) | Enriched cells from forest soil in Barre Woods Harvard Forest LTER site, Petersham, Massachusetts, United States -... | ecosystem: Environmental > Terrestrial > Soil > Temperate forest >... | reverse complement strand
CCGACTATCATGCTCAAAAATGATCAGTCAGTCTCTTCCTGGCGTAGACTTAAAGCGATGAGCGGTTTCTGTTATTTTGATCTTTATTCGGAGAGGGAGGGATTATTTTCAATGATCCCTTAGTGGGGTAGTTAAATCAACATTTAATATTTTTTAATTTTGTCAGGTCACCGAATAGATCACCCTCAAAACAAACCAAATAACGCTAACGCTTATTGGTGTAAATTTATCAATTAAAATGATAAATGAAAGTTTGATATTTTCAATATAGGCGACCGTGATCTTAGATCAAACTTATCTCCTGACTGTAGCCTGACAGCCGTTTACGTCGGTTACCATTAAGCTTATGCATTGTGCTTTGTTCAGCCGGCAGGTTTGATTGCCGGTTTGGCCATTCCCGGCGTAACAGGCAAATCATTCTTACAACAGTTTATTTGATTATTCCCATTTAAGTAATTAGATTAGGGCGATTATTTAGATATGAAATCTTATCCAGCCTTATTTAAAAAGCGCGCAAAGGCCTACACACTGACCGAAATCCTTGTTGTTCTGGTAATTATAGGTATACTGGTTTTACTGGCCCTGCCAAATTTGCTTCCGCTGATTACCAGGGCTAAAAGCCTGGAAGCAAAAACACAGCTGGCTCACGTTCAAACGCTGGAGCAAAGTTATTTTTATGAACATTCGAAATATTCAAAGGATTTGAATGAAATTGGATTTTTGCAAGATAAATTGGTGACGGACGGAAACGACGGGCGCGCCAATTATCGGATTGAAATAGAAACTGCTACCAATACCGGATTTACCGCCAAGGCCACCGCTGTAGTTGACTTTAATGGTAATGGCACTTTTAATGTGTGGGAAATAGACCAGAACGGGGTGCCAAAGGAAGTAACCCCCGATTAAGTGCTGGTTCTGAAAATCCTGATATTGCTTGTTTTGTTGATGGTCTTTATTCAAGACCTTAAAAACAGATCGGTTTACTGGTTCTTGTTTCCGGCACTATTTGTTTTGCTTATTGGAATCAGCCTGTTACAGCATCGTTCTTTTACAGAAATACTCCGACCGGCATGTATAAATAGCCTCTTCCTGGCGATACAGTTTTTGCTGGTTTCAGCATATTTCTCCATCAAAAACAGGAAATGGGTAAACATAACAGCTGAGTTACTGGGATGGGGCGATATTTTATTACTATTACCCATAGCCTGTTACCTGTCTGTTCTTAATTTTTTATTCTTTTATATAGGCAGCTTAATAATTTCCTTAATAACCTGGATATTCTGGCAGATAGTATCAATAAAAAAAGATAAACAAATACCGTTGGCAGGTTTTCAGGCAATTATTTTTGGTATATTTCTGACATTTGACTGGTATTGGCTGCATCTGAATGTAACGGATGATATGTGGCTGTTAAATCTTATCCATAAATGAACTTAACAAAAGATATTGTTTTATTGACTGAGAATATACACTGGCTGACCAAAGATCAGGCCTGGCATTATCGTGTATTACCTGAAAATAAAACAAAAGATCATTTTTTACTTTATTGCGAAGAGGATGCAGATCAGGCTGCTTTATCCTCCGAGTTGGAAATCTTGCTGGGTTCCGCAGTCAAATTAAATCCGGTACCTGCTATCCAGATTGCGAGACTGCTGTCTAAATATTATATAAAGGATAATGCCGCATCCGGCTCTGTTCAGTTACAGATAAATCATCACGAGGATGATTTCCTGATGAACCTGATCGGCGAAGCAAAGAATCTGAAAAGCAGCGATATACACATAGAAAGCTATGAAAACAAATGCCGTGTACGCATCCGTATTGACGGCATGATGGTGGAGCGCTATTTGTTAAAGCGGGATGAATACCCGGCGCTGATCAATAAAGTTAAAATCCTGTCAAATCTTGATATTGCGGAAAAACGGCTACCGCAGGATGGACGCATCAACTTTAAATACCAGGATCAGCAGTTTGATATTCGTGTCTCTGTTTTACCAACCCTTCATGGCGAAAAAGTGGTTTTGCGTTTGTTAAATAATGATGCCACAGAAATCGACTTGAATACGCTCGGTTTTTCCCCATTCGACCTGGATAATTATTTACAGGGCGCGAAAAGGCCCAATGGTATTTTGCTGATTAGCGGACCAACCGGCTCCGGTAAAACAACCACCCTATATGCAACGCTAAAACTGCTTAATAAAGAGACCCGGAATATCCTGACCATTGAAGACCCGGTGGAATATACATTGGAAGGAATCAACCAGGTGCAGTTGAAGGAATCAATCGGCTTAACTTTTGGCGCCGCTTTAAGAACCTTTTTGCGGCAGGACCCGGATGTGATTATGGTTGGGGAAATCAGGGATACCGAAACCGCCAACATGGCAATCCGGGCAGCTTTGACAGGTCACCTTGTTTTATCAACCATTCACACCAATTCCGCATGGGGAACGGTGTCCCGTTTGATCGACATGGGCATACCGCCATTTTTGGTGGCCAGTACATTAAATACTACTGCTGCTCAACGTTTGGTGAGGCTTTTGTGTCCGCATTGCAAAGAGGAACGTCCATTTGACGGCAATTTGTATCCGAAACAATTTAAACCCTACGCGCAAGTTAATCATCATTTCCTTGCGCGGGGATGTGAGCAGTGCTATTACACTGGCTACAAGGGCCGGAAGGCTGTTTATGAGGTCATTCCGATAGATCAGGACCTGGCTTTTGAAATAAAAAATGGAAATATGTATATCCAGCAGTTTTTAAAAGACCGCGGAATTCATACATTAGCCGAAAACGCTTTTGAATTATTTTGTAATGGAAAAACAACCATAGAAGAGATATATCCGCTTCTATTTAATTACTAAACCGTAAATGCATAAAAAACTTACCCGAATCACGTTTTTATTATTAATCATCTCAAGTTCTGCTTTTGCGCAGCAGAGCCGGGTGCAGGTTATACAGAAAAAACTGGACAGTCTTTCCGAAACGGTGCCCGGTCTTAAACAGAATGTACAGTTACAGGTTAATGGTTCAATACAACAATATTTATCCGGAATAGCCAGCGTCAACAGTCTGAATATCAGTGTTGACCCAAAACTGAATTTTTCAGTAAATGACAACCTGGCCGGTGTTTCGGCCACTAATATTTTAGTGTTTTTAGCGAAAAAATACAATCTCGATCTCAGTGTGGTAGGCAGTATTATTTACATTACCGCCTATGAAGATCCTGCCCGGTATGCAAAACCGCCGGTGAAAGATATCAATGCTAAATACAACAAGAATGACAATGCCCTTTCCCTGGCGCTTGAGAATGACAGCCTGAAAGCAGTCGCGAAAAAAATCTCCCAGATCTCCGGTAAAAATGTGATTGTCCCCAATAACCTGGAAGGTAAATTGGTAAGCGGGTATATTGAAGCCGCCCCTTTTGAAACGGCACTTGACAAGCTGGCCTTTACCAACAATATAAAAATGGTAAAAACCAACGATGGTTTTTTCCTTTTTCAAATGCTGGATGACAACGAAGAGTTATATGTCAATGGCGATAAAAGTACATCCGTGAGGAAGGCTTTCAGACCCGCTAATAATACAGGAGGAAATACGCAATCTGGTGTATACAGCCGGACAGTCAACGGACAGAAACTTATTTCTGCCGAAGCGGTAAACTCACCGATCATCAACCTGGTTAAACAGGCTTCTCAGGAATTGGGTATCAGCTATTCCATTTATTCAGATATAAAAGGGACGATCGATATCCATGTGAAGGACGTTACTTACGACGCCTTTCTTGAGCTCCTTTTCAAGGGGACTGCCTACACTTTCCAATCGGAAAAGGGGGTGTACATGATCGGGGACAGCAAACTGGGGGGGTTGAGGACTTTCAAGGCCATTCATTTGCAAAATCGGTCGATAGATACTGTGGTTAACATGATCCCGGCAGAATGGAAGAAATCCATAGAAATAAAAGAATTCCGAGATCAGAATACGATTTTAATATCAGGCGCTGCAGCTGACATAAGGGAAGCGGAAACTTTTATTAAATCACTGGATGAACTGGTTCCCGTTATCCTGATAGAAGTAACAATGATCGATTTTCATAAAACCAATACTATTGCTACAGGTATTTCAGCAGGTGTGGGTGACAGTACTGTTAAAACCGGCGGCACTTTGCTGCCAGGCGTTAATTTTACAGCCAGCGCCAGCAGCGTCAATAGTTTTTTGAATAGTTTGGGGAAACTCACATCGCTTAACCTGGGACACGTAGTGCCTAATTTTTACGCTACCATCCAGGCACTTGAATCGAACAATAATATAGACATAAGGTCAGTGCCGAAGCTAACTGCGCTTAACGGGCATACTGCAAAACTGAGCATCGGCAGCCAGGTGTATTATAAAAATACTACGCAAAACCTTTATCCGTCAACAACTACTAATACCTCGGTTTTTACCAATGTTTACACGCCTGTTAAAGCTGATCTTTCCGTTGAGATTAAACCGATAGTTTCCGGCAATGACCAGGTGACACTTGGTATCAATGTAAATATTTCTGATTTTACATCAATCCCCACAGACGGTTCACCACCGCCGCAATCCATCAGCCAGTTTACGTCCAGTTTGAGGGTGCACAGCGACGATACCATTTTATTGGGGGGCATTGAAAGAACCGAAAATGACCTCACTACTTCAGGAGTTCCCCTGCTATCAAGAATCCCCATTCTAAAATGGATCTTTAGCAGCCGGACAAAAACGGCTTCAAAAGTGGTGACCGTATTGTTTATTAAAGCAACTATTATTCGGTGATTATGCTGGAGAAGTATTACAGGATCAACCAGGCCGCAGGAGTTAGCATCCACATTAACAATGACGGATCATTGGCTGTCAGCACCTGTTTGGTTACCGTACAGGATAATCAGTTGGAGATTGGTAAAAAGGCACCTGACTTAAAAGCTATTGACGAACTCAAAACCCAATTGCCGGTCAAATCCTATATCGCTCTGAATCTTTCGGGCAAAGGTATTCTTCATAAAAAGATCGATAAGATTATTGAGGTAAACCAAAACAATTTCAACCTGATTTTGCCTAATGGCAATCCGGCCGATTTTTATATCCAGAATTTTATCTCCGGCGAACATTCATTTGTTTCGATCATTCGCAAGGCAGATGCTGATAAATGGATCAGCGGGTTAGAGGCGATGGGATTTATTCCATTAATGCTGAGCCTTGGGCCATTCCCTGTTCAAAATATTATTTCGCAACTCAATGTATATGACCAGGAGATCACCTTCAATGGAAATGTAATTCAACGGGATGAACAATCCGATTGGAAAAGTTACCGGTATGAAGAGGCGGCTTTAAGCCCATTTGCGTTAAAGGTCGAACTGGAAAATATTCATGAAACTTTGGTGGCACCCTATGCGGCGGCTTTTCAATTGGTTTTGGCATCTAAACTGGATGCTATCCACGCCGACGTTTCAACACTCGAAGGCACGTTTAACCAAAAATTAGCTGACAATAAACTCAAAGTGCAAGGTTTTATGACACTGGCTGTGTTATTTGTTTTGTTATTGATCAACTTTGTTTTGTTTTCATGGCTCGGTTCTTCCAATACTCAATTAGCCGCCCAGGCAAGCAGGACAGCGCAAAGTACCACCGATATACAAGGTATCAGCGATACCATCAAACAAAAAGAAGGCTTGCTTCACATTTTGGGTTGGGAAGGCGGCATCAATAAAAGCGCTTTGATAGACCAGGTGGCAGCTATGCTTCCTCACGAACTGATCTGGAGAGAAGTTGCCATTGACCCAATAGACCTAAACTCCTCCAGAGCCCAAAAGTCATTGGTTTTTTATAACCGTGAGATCAGGATTGTGGGCAATTCAGAAAAGATCATCCCGGTGAACGAATGGATTGCGAGGGTAAAAACAAAAAGCTGGGTAAAGAATATTCAACTGGAGAGCTATACCTATAACGGCGAGTTAAATACAGGGCAATTCACCATAACTATTAATTATTGAGATGCTGAATAAATTGCCTATAAAAAAGGAATATTTGCTGATAATAGCATCCCTATTGCTGCTGATCATTAGCTACCAGCTGGCTTTTAAAAAGACAATTGAAGCATGGCAGGTGCATAGCCATTTGAAAAAAGAACTATCGCAGTCGGCTGGTTTGGATTTACAACCTGCCTATCTGGAACGTAAAAATCATAATATTGATCAAATTATAGGTTTGTATAAAACAGATACAGTTGCATTTCGAAGCAATGCTATTAATACCATAGCTTCCATTGCAGAAAAAGAAAATGTAAAACTAAGCGCAGTACCTACCCAGGACCCTATTTATCAAACTAACAAATTCATCATCCAAAAGCTGGATTTTGAGGGGGATTATTTTGCATTAACCAGGATGTTTAACCAATTACAATCAACCAAAGGGATTGGAATGTGCCGTTCGGCTGTTTTTAAGGTATTAACTACCAGAACGAGTACCGATGAAGTTAAAAAACTGGTGCTGGAGGTTTATTTAGAGGCGGTGAAGTGACTGATATTTTAAAGTCAACCGGCTTTTATTTATTGAAATAAAGCATAATACGCACGTGAAGAAATTTTTAATTAAAAAGTTGTTTGTAATTTAGTCGTTGATGAAAAAGAGACCTTTTCTTTATCTGCTGTTGATCTTTTTACCAGGAATTTCGTCATTATTTTCCTGCGACGAGATAATCGAGCCCTCACTTGCAAAGCAGCAAGTGCAGATGGAAGCTCCTGTGGATCAATACCAAAGCACCAGCTATACCATCAATTTCTGGTGGGATGCTGTCGACCACTCATTATCCTATCATTTACAGGTAGTTTCCCCGACATTTGCGGCGCCCGGAGGTTTAGTTTTGGATACTGTCGTAAAAACATATAAATTTTCTTACACACTTACCCCAGGCAATTACCAGTGGCGGGTAATGGCGGAGAATGGAAGCTCACAAACGGGCTGGTCGACACCAAGAAGTTTTACCGTCGTTGCCGGGTCTATCAAGCAACAATCCGTTCAGTTAACCTCCCCGTCAAATAATTTGCTCACCAATCAAAGCCCCTATACTTTTCAATGGGGTAGCTTATATGGCGCGACAGCTTACCAGTTTGAGATTGATACCAATAATTTCGCCAATGAAAGTAATATCGTATCAAATCAAACAATACCCGGTCAGCAGATCAGTTTTGCTTTTCCAAAGGATCAGATTTACCAATGGCGGGTACGGGCGCAAAATGATACGGCCCAGGCATTATGGTCGCCTGTTTATACGGTTACTTATGATCATACACCACCCGGGCAGGTAACGTTAGTGGCTCCGGTAAGCGGCACCACGTTAAGCTTACCTATCGCCCTTTCATGGAACGCGGTGGCGACTGCAGTAAAGTATAAACTTTATGTTTACCAGAGTGACGGAACCACCCTCTACAATTCCAGCTTCCCGATGGTGCTTACAGGTACCAGTTACAGTTTTAACCTGGGAAGTTCGGGAAATACCGTGTATTGGATGGTAACGGCTTTGGACGCGGCGGGTAATGAAAGCCCGGCCAGTACTAAAAACAGTTTTGTATTGCAATAAAGCTTAGATCAGGGTGAAGAATAAAAAGATGACATATTTATTGGGGTTGGTGGTATTGGTTGTATGGGGTATGATCATTTACAGAATATTTAGTGCAGTAGGCGGTAATGATGATAACGTACCGGTGACTCCCGTAAAATTAGCCAAAGAAGCATATAACGATTTCAGCATACCGAAAGATACCACCCACTTGTTGTTAAATTACCGCGACCCTTTTGGTATAGTTAAGCAAAGAGATACTGACAAGATTATCATCAGGAAAGTGAGCGAACGAAAAGTACCGGTTCAAATAAAACCGATGGACTGGGGATTTATCAAATATTCGGGCTACATGCTGAACCCATCTACAAAAAAACTGATTGCATTGATCAGTATTAACGGGCAAAATATCACGCTGGCTGAAGGGCAGACAAAAAACGATGTGAAGCTGATTAAAAACCTGCGTGATTCGATCAAGATCAGTTTCGAAGGTAAAACCAAATTTATAGCAATAAAGTCTTCCGCTTTATGAAAAAAATATTCATCCTTTTGCTTTTTTTATTCTCGGGCCATTTATATGCTCAAAATCTGCCGGATTACGGTCTTTACAAAGCCCGGCTTACTGATTCCGACAAAATCATCGAGGCGGAGTATAATCCGGTAAACCACCAGCCTTCCATAAAAAGTAACTTGTTTTACTTTTGGTATAGTGCCAGCCGGGTGCATTCCACCCAGGGGGGCTATAGCGGCCAGTTGCTTAATGGTTCATATACTGAATACTACCTAAACAGGAACCTGAGGGAACAGGGCGTTTTTAAAAAAGGATTGAAAGATGGTATGTGGAAAAGCTGGAATCCGGATGGAACACTCAAACAGGCTATCAACTGGAATAATGGGATTGAAGTTAACGGGGAAACAATTCCCATTTGGAAAAGATTGAATATATTTAAAAAGAGCCAAAGTTCCCGAGATACCGCATCCAAAAAGAAACCATAAGCTTTACCAGGCAAAATGCTGAAAGCATCGGCTATGTATATCGTTATCGTAATCGCCCTGGTGATCGGGCTATTGTGTTCCTCATTGATTGTTGCGGCCTTTTTTTATCGGATAGAATACCAAAAGAAATTCCGGTATGACCAATTGGATAACAACCTTAATTCAGGCATAAACATTTTACTGGCAGGCAACGATACGTCGTATAGCAGTGCCAGAACGATAAGTCTGTTTAATAACGGAGCAGATTCTGTTACATTAAAAAGGATTTTCTGGGGAATGTATGACATTGGCACCTCTGTCACATTTATTCAAAAGGATTCGCTATATAAAACTTTTTCCATTGCTTATAACATAGATTCAACCAAATGGGCTGCTTTATACCTGATCGACGAGGAGCGCCCTGTATCTCTTAGCGGTAAGACGGCTATTATTGGTGACGTATACATTCCAAAAGCAGGAATAACGACAGCTTATGTTGACAATAAGGCCTATCAGGGAGACAAGCGTTTGGTAATCGGAAAAAAGTACAATAGCAACAAAACGCTGCCGCTTTTGTCAGAAGACAGGTTGGCACAATTTCAGCAACTTATAAACGCGAATCATTCAGGTGACAGTTTACTTAATCATATTGATTCACTGAAACAATCTTTTTTATTGCCGGCAAAATATTTCAATTTTAAAAAGAAGGTGCAAACGCTCAGTAACATGAACCTCAGCGGCAATATTATCCTATTTTCGGACACTACTATTAACGTTGATAGCACAGCGTCGCTGAATAATATTATCGTTTTCGCAAAATCAATTCATATAAAAAGCGGCTTTCATGGCAACGCCCAGTTTTTCGCAAAAGACACCATTAAAGCCGACAGCAATTGCCGGTTCACCTACCCCTCTTGTTTTGGGATTCTGCGTTTTGATAAACCCGGAATTGTCCCGGCTCAGGAAACAATTTATCTTGGCAACCACACAATACTCAGCGGGATATTATTTAACTATGAAAAAATAGAATCATCCTTAAAGCCAATGATTGACCTGGGCAAGGGCGTCAAAATTACCGGGCAGGTATATTCACAAGGGATTATCCGTACCAAAGATTCCGTTGAAGTTGACGGCAGCGTTTTCACCAGCCAATTTTTATATCAGAATTCATTTACCCTGTTTCAAAACTACCTTATCAACGTTACGATGAATTCAAAAGCTCTTTCTCCGTATTATTTAACCGGTGACTTAACACCTGTGGCAGGAAAAAAGAAAAAAGTATTGCAATGGCTGGAAATAAGGTAAATATAAAAAAGGTCGTAAGGGCGTCTACGATACTGGAGGTGGTGATCGCTATGGTGCTCATTGTAGTGGTATTCAGCGTTGCCATGATGATATTTGCCAATGTTACCAGCAGTTCTTTATCCGTCAAAAAGATCAGGGCGCAGGCGGTTTTACATGAAGCAATGTTAAATGCCGAAAAAAACAGAGACACCGTATCGCAGTCCTTAAATGTTGATGATTTCAGGATTGAACAGGAAATCAAATCATATAACAATGTTAGCTATTTGTTTGATATCCATTTAACAGCCTACGACAATAACCAGCAAAAAATTACCGAATTAGAAAAAGTGATCCTGATCAGCCATGAATAAACGGATAAAAGCTTTTACAATATTGGAAGTGACTATTACCATGCTGCTGGCAGCGCTGGTTATTGGCATTACCTATTCGGCTTATTCCATTATTATCAAATCCTATGGAGCCTTCAACCATAAGAACCAGGATATGGCGGTACTTGTCCGGCTGGATGAATGGCTGAAAAAGGATTTTGCACGTGCGGATATTGTTTTGAAAGATACCACCGGGATTGCCCTGAATAATGCAGATCACCATGTAAAGTATCGGTTCGATCCGGATTTTATTGTAAGAACCGAAATAAAGTCAGATACTTTTAAAGTAAAAACCGACTCATTAGTTACCTCATTTGAAGCCTTACCCATAAATGAATTTGGGCAAACAGATGAACAAAACCGGTTAGATGACCTCAATCTGGTTATATTATTCCAGGGCGAAAAAATTCCGTATCATTACCATAAACAATACAGTTCCGTTAACCTGATCAACAGAAACCCCAATGCCGTCAATTGACCTCAGCAGATACGAAAACAAAAAGACGCCAAAGCCAGCCAAAACGAATGAGGGAGGCGGCCTGATCGCGCTGTTGAATAAAGACATCAGCTTTGGCAGCAAGGAACTTGACGATAAAAAGAAAGAATCCTTATACCTTGAACTAAGTTCCCTGCTGCTGGCGGGTATTAACCTTAAAAGCAGTTTCGAACTCATCACCGCCGACCTGCATAAAGAAAAAGACAGGGAACTTTATACAAAAATACAGGATGCAGTTTTAAAAGGAGTTACTTTTTCACAGGCTCTGCAGCAAACCGGCAAGTTTTCCTTATATGAAGTTTATAGTTTACAGATAGGCGAAGAAACCGGCAAACTGATTGAAGTATTGCAGGATCTTGCCAAATTTTACCAGAACAAGATCAAACAACGCCGCAAGATTGTCTCTGCATTAACTTATCCCTGTATTGTGTTAAGTGCATCATTGGCCGCAGTTTTCTTTATGCTGAAATTTGTTGTACCGATGTTTGGTGACGTGTTTAAACGCTTTGGGGGGAAATTGCCCTGGATTACCCAAAAGATTATGGATATATCCAAAGGTTTGGAGGACAACCTCTGGCGGGGAGTAACCGTGCTTGTTTTGATCGCTGCATTTATTATTTTAACCCGAAAGACGGAGAAATTCCGCCAGGTGTTTTCAAAAATAGTGCTGCGGATCCCCATGATAGGCAACCTGGTGCAAAAGGTGTACCTCGCCCGATTCTGTAACTCCATGCGCTTACTTATTAATGCCAAATTGCCGCTGTTGCGTGCTATCGCGCTCATCAGGCAGATGATCAGGTATTATCCAATCGAATCCTCTTTACAAAAAGTAGAAGATGATATTATGAGCGGTAAGTCTCTGCACGAAAGCTTGCAGCAATTCCCGGTTTATCCCTCCAAAATGATCCAACTGGTTAAAGTTGGCGAAGAAACCAACCAGCTGGATTACTTCTTCGGCAAAATATCCGAACAATATATTGAGGAAGTGGAATATAAAACATCCACCCTTAGTAGCGCCATGGAACCTTTAATCATCATTTTCTTAGGGTTAATCGTTGCAGTTATATTAATCTCAATGTATCTGCCATTGTTTCAGTTGAGCAATAGTTTTCAATAGGTTAACAAAGTCCGACACTCATTGGCCGCGTTTTGTCATTCATTCTTGCTTTTCGTTACCGCAGTTGCAAGCTAAAGCCATAGGTTATCCGAAGCCAACAGTCTTCGGATAACGTTCCGCGCAAGCTACGCACAGCAGAGATCATTGTTGAAATAATTACCGTATATTTAATGAATTAACGTGCGCTGACGGGTAAACGCTAAAAACTGGCGGCTTTGATAAAAGAAGCATACAGATAAAACAAAAAAAAGCAAATTGAAACTGTTTTCAATTTGCTTGATATATCACTCTATATAACAGTTATTTACAAAGGTTTTACCAGCTATTTTTGGCAATATATCGTAAATAACTAATAGACACAATAGCGTATCATATTCCGGTACAGGTAATCCCTCTCATTTATTTGGCATTAAATAGTTACAAAGTTACTCGTTTTAATTATCCGCCATACCGGCAAGTTTGTCGGCCACATACCCTCCAACAATCCCCCCTATTACCCAACCAGCCCAAATACCAACTGGATTTCCACCCGTGATAGTACCTAAAAAAGCTGCCCCGGCATATGCGCCATATGTAGTACCAAGGACCGTTGCCGATACGTGTTGCAAAGCATTTTGAGTGTTTTTTCCATAATGGTAGCCGTCTTTCCCGATGTCTTTCCTAACTCCTGTATAAACATCATTGGCCATAAAAATATAACTACTGGATTCCGTGGCTTTAGCAAGATTTTTTAGCGCTCCTTCACCCGTTCGTAGAATATTTGCAGTATTGTTTGCATCGTCATTTACATTGCTTAATAGTTTATTAAAATTCTCCCAAGCCTCCCCATCCTCTGCTGCCGGCTCATCAGAAGATGGCGGAACATAATTCGGATTGGGTGCATATGTCGTTTGTGATGGGTAATAGGTGAAACGCCAGTTACCCGTAGCTGTCCAATTCTGAGTCCCAACTACGGTAGCATTAACGGGGATATTGCTGGCTATGGTAGTACTTTTACCCGTATTTTCATCAACGAACGTAGTATCACTTCCTCCTGTCGGGTCATTCCCAGTCACCGGCTCATCGCCCATCCCCTCATAAGGCGAAGCAAATTGCCCGTTGGGATCCACGCTTAGCCACCTGCCAATCTTCCCATCATACATCCTTAAGTTAAAATTATTATAGCTTGTAACCCCGTCGCTTTCAGCATTTGCCCCCTGGTATGCGTAACGGTAATTAGTGCCGGCGCTTTGAGCAAGGGACCCATAAGGGTAAAAATCACTATAGTTGTAAATATTCGCCTGCCCGCCTGTCGTTTTCGTACCGGTAAAAGCCACCCTTACGCTCCCTACATTGTCGCGTATTTCATATACAGAAAGCGGTCCTGTGGTAAAATAAGTGCCCAAACGGCGGCTGCCATATATCGGCACTTCGGTAAGGGCGGGCGTAGCGCCGTTGTAAACTGCCAGCACATTGCCGCTGACATCATATACATTATAGGTAGTACCTTGTGCGTTTGTGGTAGTAATACGGCTGCCGTTTTCGTCGTATGTATAGCTTTCCAGCAGGTAAGCAGGGGTCATCGCTGGGTTAGTATAAATGGCCGTTATTTTCCCGGTTACGTCATACTGCAGGTAATAAGTAGTAGCCCCTTTCGTTTGGGTACTTAAACGGCCAATCTCATCGTAGCTATAAGTGCTATAAACCGATGAACCCGCCGTATTTGCAACACTATTTAATTGATTATTTGTGGGTTTATATATGTATTTGCTAAAATCATCTGATAATATACCCGATGCATTGGTACGCTGCAAACCGGTGATATTGCCATTGGCATCATAACCTATATTTTTTTCGCTAAACTTGGTACCGGCAGTGAAACTTGGCGCTCCGGTTCCGGTAAAAGCTGGCGTACCCATTGTCGACCCGGTGTACTCGTACTTGTTGTCGTAAGTATAAGTATACATGGTTGGCGGGTTGGGAATACCGGAAGGGGTATTACTTTGCCAGCTCATGCCGGTTACATTGCCGTTGTAATAGTTTTGGGTGCCGGTAGGGATGTCTGTAACGTTACTGCCCGTACGGCTGTAATCGCCCGGAAAATATTCCAATTGCATGCCAAACGCGTCTGTGGCAAACCCGTTGGCACTGCCATCCTTCATCGGGTCATTTGCTGCGTTGCCTGTCGGGCTGTTAATTGCTTTAAGCCAACCTTGCGGTGTATAAATATAGTCCATCCCCTGCACCTGGTTGCCCAGTTCAACCCGTTTGAGCGGGCCGTGCAGGTAATAATAATAATTGGCCTGCTGCGTTTTTGTGGTACCACCGTTGGTGCTGGTTTGCACATTTATTAACCTCCCGTCGGCATCATAATTATAATAGTGCGTAAAGCGCTCGCCTGTTGTCCCTTTTTGGTAGTCCACCGTTAAAACGTTCCCCATATTGTCATAGGTATAATCAGTCGTTTTAGGGCCTAAACCGCCTATTACCTTTACCAGCCAGCTTACCCGGCCATGATCGTCGTAATTATAATACGTTGTGCTGTTAATAACACCGTTTGCAGCCCTGGTTGTATAGCTTACGGCGCCTTTTAGAAAGCCGGGGTCCTGTGAATATCCTGTTACACCGGTAGTACCTGGTAAGTCATAATAAATATTTATCTGCGATACCTTTGTACCACCCGATAAACCGCCGGTTGGGTCGGTTGCAGCAAGAACGGTAGCATTTGTACCAAGTGCAGCAAAGGTTCCCGCTGACGTTTGGTATTCCCCGGATTCTACAGCGCGGCCGAAACTATCATAATTGATGTACGAAAATCTTTCCAATCCGCTACCGAAATTTGCCGAATTTGCCTGGTGACTATTTTGCGAGAATCGAATTTTATCATCCTGCCGGTATATAAAATTAAAAGTCCCGCCATCAGATGAGGTTGCTGAAAGTGGACGGCCCTGGAGATCATAATAGTAAAGAGTAACAAACGGCAGTTGGCTGGCTGAAGTGTAACTGCTGTACCCGTTTTGCAGCAGCGTTTGCACACCTTTGGGAGAAATACTGGCAACAAGCTGGCCAAGCTGGTTGTAATAATTGTAACTAATATCCGAATATTTGTTGGCATAGGTTGCGGTGACTGTATTGGTGGCGACCGAGCCAAGCGCCGGCGGGGCTGTGGCCACCACTTTGTAATAGCCGGCGGGCAAGGTGTTGTTCCCTTGGTAGGTTGAGGTAATATCGGCTTCGGCCGTCATATCGTACAGGGTATACGTTCCGCCAGCAATGGTGACTGCGGAAGGGGCGGTGAGGCGGAAATACTGTTGAGAAGTGGCGGATTCGTTGAAAGCAACCTGAACAGTATTGCTTACCTGTCCCACATTAGCCTGATAATCACTATAGGTATAGCTAAATGGATAAACTGATGTAACCAAATAGGTTCCACCTCCCCCAACACCTGGATTATAATCATTAATTTGGCCATATTGACTACCAATACCGGTATATACCACAGCGCCATTCAAGTAAACAGTAACTGGTTGTTCGGTGTTAAGCACAAATGCACCGTAGTTCCCGATGGCTGTGTTTATGTTCACTTCAAAATCGGCTCTATTGGCTGTTGCCGTCACTGTATTGGTAACCGTCAGCCATGCTCCGGCTGCCGGGTCGGCCCTGCCTGTCATAAGGGTTTGTTTCCCCGAAAGGTCTGTTACCGATAGGGCAGATGTCCCGTTGGGATCGGTAGATACCGATTGCAGCGCCTGCCCTGCCAGTGTGGTTGGGGTGCCGATGCCGACTACCGATGAAGGAAAAAAGGCGTTGCGGATGGCCAGGTAATTGTTAAGCTCGTTCTGTACCGGAAAGCTATTGCTGGTAGCTTCGTGCCCCATGCCCATCTTCAGCTGGTCGCCAATGCCTGCTGAGCGTTTAGCAGCCCCGGTGCCATCGCGGTAAAAGTCGCTGCGGCTGTACGGGTAACTTGTGGCCGCCGCCATTGGTTCAAAGGTGTTGTTATTGCTGTAATACCAGCCTAAGCTGCCAACAGTAGTGTTATCAACGGGATCCGGGGAATTTAGTTTAGCATAAGGGTTGGTAGCATTGGTCGGGTCGCCGTCAAAATTGAGATAACTGTACGCAACACCACCTGCAGTTACGAAATTACTTTTATAGGCAAATGCTGAATTATTGGTTGGCGCTGGCAATGTGGTCATTACTGCTCTACCCTGCAAATCGTAGATGGTCTGGCTAGCCAATACCTGGCCGGCAGTTTCATTTTTGATTTGTGTTTGTATGGCTTTGCCATTATTGTCAAAAAAAGCCTTTGATGTGCCTATCTCATTACCGTTTTCATCATAGCTCCTTGTCATTATCCAATTTAAGTTTGAATCATTCGATGGGTTTGACGGCGCTGAGGCAATTATAAACGGAACAGCTGTTACTGTGCAGGTGTTACTATTTACACTTACCCCATTACTGGTATATGTCAGATGGTAATAGGTTGTTACGTTAAGGCTAGGGGGCTGGTAGGTGGTGGTTGTCGCCCCTGTGCCGGTGGTGACATTTGAGAAACTCCCGGCAATGTTAGTCAATGAACTTTGCCATTGGTAGGTAATGGTTCCATTGCCGCCTGTGGCCGTTGATGCAGAAATGGGCGTTGGCACAGTATTGTAAACAACTTTTTGCCCCCCGGATGTGATCGCTCCCGCTACAAGCCTCGGATATACCGTTACGGTAGCTGAGCCGCTGGTAACACTCACGCCATTGCTGGTGGATATTAAATGGTAATACGTAGTTGCTGTTAATGCAGCCGGCGCATAGGTTAATGCAGTTGCGCCTGATATATTGGTCCAGGTGCTGTTGTTCGGCGAGCTTTGCCATTGATAGGTAATCGTTCCATTGCCGCCTGTTGCCGCTGTTCCTGTCAGGGTCCCTGCTGCTGCGTTGTAATTGATAGTCTGTGTGGCAGGGCTTACTGTGCCTGATACCAATTGCGTATAAACCGTTACCGTAGCTAAACTGCTGGTTACGGCGACCCCGTTACTGGTGGATACAAGGTGATAATAAGTGGTGGCTGTTAGCGTACCCGGTGCGTAGGTTAGCGCGGTTGCCCCCGATATATTTGTCCAGGTACTGTTATTCGGTGAACTCTGCCATTGATAGGTTATCGTTCCATTGCCGCCGGTTGCTGCTGTTCCTGTCAGGGTACCTGCTGCTGTGTTGTAATTGATGGTCTGTGTGGCAGGACTTACCGTGCCTGACACCAACTGGGGGTATACCGTTACCGTGATGGAATTACTGTTTACGCTTACGCCATTGCTGGTTGACACCATGCGGTAATAGGTGGTTGCGGTAAGGTTCCCTGTCGTGTAACTTAGCGCTGTTGCCCCCGAAATGTTTGTCCAAGTACTGTTATTGGGTGAGTTTTGCCATTGATAGGTATAAATTCCGTTACCGCCTGTTGCTGCATTGCCTGACATGCCTCCCGTACCATTATAATTGATATTCTGGGTAGGCGGACCGATAACGCTCGAAACTAATTGCGGATAAACTGTTACGGTAGCTGAACCGCTGGTCACACTTGCACCATTGCTGGTGGATATTAAATGATAGTAAGTAGTAGCTGTCAGTGTGCCCGGCGCGTAGGTTAGCGCGGTTGCGCCTGATATATTTGTCCAGGTGCTGTTATTCGGTGAGCTCTGCCATTGATAAGTATAACTACTGTTGCCGCCAGTTGCTGCCGTAGCTGTTAATGTACCCGCCGCCGTGCTGTAATTGATGGTCTGTGTAGCAGGACTTATTGCGCCTGATACCAATTGCGGATAAACCGTTACCGTAGCTGTTCCGCTCGTTACATTGACACCGCTACTGGTTGATACAAGGTGATAATAAGTGGTGGCTGTTAGCGTACCCGGTGCGTAGGTTAGCGCGGTTGCCCCCGATATATTTGTCCAGGTACTGTTATTCGGTGAACTCTGCCATTGATAGGTTATCGTTCCATTGCCGCCGGTTGCTGCTGTTCCTGTCAGGGTACCTGCTGCTGTGTTGTAATTGATGGTCTGTGTGGCAGGACTTACCGTGCCTGACACCAACTGGGGGTATACCGTTACCGTGATGGAATTACTGTTTACGCTTACGCCATTGCTGGTTGACACCATGCGGTAATAGGTGGTTGCGGTAAGGTTCCCTGTCGTGTAACTTAGCGCTGTTGCCCCCGAAATG
>Ga0207076_1130_pt1 | contig 18082 bp, 16 predicted proteins | sample Alteio_BWMinHeat_62_FD_153568 | JGI IMG/M metagenome (GOLD analysis project Ga0207076, IMG submission 153568) | Enriched cells from forest soil in Barre Woods Harvard Forest LTER site, Petersham, Massachusetts, United States -... | ecosystem: Environmental > Terrestrial > Soil > Temperate forest >... | reverse complement strand
GATCCCGCCAGGTGCTGGTTGCTGTGATGGTCGTGCCAGTCTATCAATACATAAACACCCTGCTTTATGGCCTCGTCTGCAACACCTTCTTCCAGCCGGGTTTGCGCTACAGGTTCCTGCAGGTAGCCATGGGCTGGCTCTACTCCCATCGAAGCGCGAACAATGGACACTTTAAAATCGCTGTTCAAATAACCACTGAAATACGGAAATACGACACTAATAACATCATCATCGTTGGCAGCCCGCACTGGGATCAGGATGTAGATGTTGTTGCAGCCAATCCGCTCACCGGGTTTAAAAACATTGCCTATTCATTCCATTTTTATGCGTCCGACCCTAACCATCAGGCAAAATTAAGGGCAAAAGCTGATCTTGCCCTGAAAAAAGGTTTGCCATTGATGGTAACCGAATGGGGTGTAGGCGAATCCAACGGTAATGGTAAATTTGATTTAAACCTGGTTAATCCATGGTTTCAGTGGATGGAAGATAACAAACTGAGCTGGGCTAACTGGAATATTACCGATAAAAATGAAACCACTGCCCTGCTGATGCCGGGCGCCTCCGTTAAAGGCGGCTGGACGGAGGGCCAGTTAACACCGGCGGGGATTTATATCAGGGAGAAGTTACGTGCACTTAATAAGTAGCGCCAAAAAGGCGCCTGGGCCACGTGCGATTCCCCTCTTGAGAGGGGTGGAGGGGTGTGTCATCCATCTCCGGTCTGACGAAGGATGTCAGGATCACGATTAACAACATGCAGTTCAATCGTTCGCAAAACATCTTGCATATTTTTTCTTACCTCTTGTTCGGTAAAACGAAGAATGGTTAATCCGTAACCATTCAATTCATTATCCCGCAAATCGTCCCGATTATCCTGTTCTTCCCAGTTATGGTAAAGCCCGTCAATTTCGATCACTAATTCCAGTTCATAACAATACAGATCAACGATGTAGTTCAATAATGGCTTTTGCCGGTGAAAATCATAGCCGTAGAATTGTTTATTCTTTAGTTCATTCCAAAGCAGTACCTCGCCCAGCGTACTATCATTTCTTAATTTTTTTGCTAACGGTTTAAGGTTTGAGTTGTATGGGATAATATTGCGACGCATAAGGAAACGGTTGAATTTATTTAAAGTGAAAGTAGCCAATTTCTGCAAAAAACAAGTAACACACCCCTGCCTAGGTTTAAAAAGCCGGGCCTTGAGCGATTCCCCTCTTGAGAGGGGTGGAGGGGTGTGTTATGAACAAGGCCAGGTTTTATCCGCAATCCCCGAACGGAGGATAACACACCCCTGCCCCTCTCAAGAGGGGAACCCGGCGCGCAAGGCCATTAAGTTATTCCTGTTCTATCTCCCTTCAATCAAAAAAAATCTCCATCTTTACCTATTGACCTCTTAATTATCATCATGAAGAAATTATACACCCTTGTATTTTTCCTGTTCCCTGTTTTGGCTTTTGCCCAAAACGCCGATTCGGTTTGGTTTGTAAATAACTATACCAAAACAGAAGTAAGCATCCCGATGCGCGATGGGGTGAAGCTGTTTATATCGGCTTACCTGCCAAAGGATAATTCGGAGAAGCACCCGATATTGATGGAACGGACGCCTTACTCCTGTGCGCCGTATGGTAAGGACCAGTTTCGCCCGTTTTGGGTGAACCATCTGATCCAGTATTGCAAAAAAGGATATATCATGGTGATTGCCGATGTAAGGGGACGGTGGAACAGCGAAGGCGTGTATGCCGATGTGCGCCCCTTCAACCCAAATAAAAAAACAAACAAAGATATTGACGAGGCCAGCGATACTTACGATACCATCAACTGGATGATAAAAAACCTGCCCAATAATAATGGCAATGTGGGTGTGTTCGGGATTTCGTACCCGGGATTTTATTCAACCATGGCATCATTGAGTGGTCACCCGGCTTTAAAGGCAGTAAGCCCCGAGGCGCCGGTAACGGATTGGTTTGTGGGCGATGATTTTCACCATAATGGCGCTTTTTTTCAAATGGATGCATTTGACTTTTACAAACAGTTTGGCTTTGGCCAGCCGCACCCGCACCCAACTACGGTTGCTGCCCCAACCTGGGACCCTGCGATCCATGATAATTACCAGTTTTATTTAAGCGAAGGCGCATTGCCAAACCTCACCAAGCTGGCCGGCGACAGTCTCAAGTTCTGGAACGAAATGATGAATCACCCCAACCGCGACGCATGGTGGATGGCCCGTAACGCCAGGGTTGGCGTTAAAGATGTAAAACCTGCCATGCTGGTAGTAGGAGGTGAGTTTGATGCTGAGGACTGCTTTGGCGCCTGGAATTTGTACAAGGCCATTGATAAACAAAGCGCGGCCACTAATAACCGTATTGTAATGGGCCCGTGGTACCACGAGCAGTGGCGCAATAACGATGGCACCCACCTGGGCAATGTGCAGTGGGGCAGCAATACCAGCGAGTGGTATGCCAATAACATCGAGATCCCGTTTTTTGAATTTTACCTGCGCGGAAAGGGTTCCGTTGATCAGATCAGCAAAGCCACTGTATTTTTTACCGGTGAAAATAAATGGCACCAGTTGCCGCAATGGCCGCCAGCGGATATAACGCCAACTGAGGTCTATCTCGGGCAAAATGGCAATTTGTCATTCACGGCTTCAAGCAGCACCAGCCCAACTTTTGATACTTATATCAGCGACCCGGCAAAACCGGTGCCCTATACCCAGGATGTGCATTTTAACCGCACCCGTACCTACATGACCGACGATCAGCGCTTCGCTGCCCGCCGTACCGATGTATTGGTTTATCAAACAGACACCTTAACCAGCGACATCACCCTTGCCGGCCCGGTTATTGCCGACCTGATGGTAAGTATCTCCAATACCGATGCGGATTTCGTGGTAAAACTGATAGACGTTTTCCCGGACAATGGCAGCTATAACGATGTGGACATCTACGCCGAAAACGACCCTTTTTTAAAATATCCGATGGGCGGCTACCAAATGCTGGTTCATGCCGAAATTATGCGCGGCAGGTACCGCAACAGCTATTCCAACCCCGAGCCTTTTGTGCCCGGCAAACCAACTGAAGTGAAATATTCGATCCCTGATGTGGCCCATACCTTTAAAAAAGGGCACCGTATTATGGTGCAGGTACAAAGTAGCTGGTTTCCTTTAGTCGACCGTAACCCCCAGCAGTTTATTGATATTTACCACGCAAAGGATTCCGACTTTTTAAAGGAAACCATTAATGTTTATCATAACCAATCAAAATTGGTTTTGCCGGTGGTGAAATAAACATTCCCTACCACGTCATCCCGACGAAGGTCGGGACCCCACAGGACAGGTCGCAGATAGGTGCACTACATGCAATGCGATAGCTGGCGGGCTATCTGCTTGTGAGGTGCTGAAATAAATTCAGCATAACATTGCTTTTTTTTCTAATCTCTAATCTCCAACCTCTAATCCCCAGCCCCCAACGCGTCAGCAATAGCCTTTTCCGCAATCGGCTCCATCATTTTGTAACCTGCAGGGTTGGGATGTACGCCATCACCTGATAAGTTTGCCGGTAAACCTCTGCGGCCATCGGCCATGGCGGTAAAATAATCGCAGTAAACAAGATGGTTTTGGTCGCAATAATCTTTGATCATTGTGTTTAATTTGGCTATGCCGGGGACAGGGTCAATAGCTGGCCGCCAGGGGAAACGGAAAGCCGGCATAACCGAACAAAGCACCACCCTGATATGGGCTTCCTTTGCCAGTACTGCCATCGAAACAATATTGCCAAAAACATCCTCCAGTTTTGACGGGCCATTATTTTCGGCGATATCATTTATCCCTGCCATAATCAGCACCACTTTGGGTTTCAGGTTGATCACGTCTTCGCGAAAACGCACCAGCATTTGCCCGCTGGTTTGCCCACTAATACCGCGGTCGTAATACGGCTTTCCTGTAAAGAATGCAGGGTCACCCATGCTTTTCCACCATTCGGTAATGGAGTTGCCCATAAAAACAACGCGATTTTCGCCTTCAGCAGGGGCGGGTGCTTTGCCGTTTTCTTCCTCGTAATTTTTGATGAACGCCCAGTCCTTACTCTGCCGGTCGGCATAAATTTTCCGGTTTTTTTCATCCTCGTCCAGGTGGGCCTGTACTTTAGGGTCGATAGGTTTCAAAAGGCCCTGTTCGCCAAGCCAGTCGCCAAAACGGTCTATCCAGGTATCGGTAGGGATATTCTGTTTATTCATGCCAAATCCGTGCCCGCCCTTTACATACATATGGAGTTCAACCGGGAATTTAGCGGCCAGCCATTTGGAAAAAAGGTCGACACTATGCGGGGCTAATCCGAGTTGATCATCCGAAGCAGCGGTAATAAACATGGGCGGTTCGTCTTTAGCCAGGTCGGTTTGTAAATCATGCGGCACAAAGCCATAAATCGGCGCTACAAAGTCGGGTCGGTTTTCGGCAGTATATTTAAATGCCGAAGCTGCGGCTACCGTACCACCCGCTGAGAATCCCATAATGCCGATGCGCGAAGGCGAAACGCCGTACGCAGCAGCGTGTTCGCGAACGTATCTTATCGCTTCCTTTCCATCGGCAATGCTTAGTGGGATTATATTTTTTACTGTTTCGGTGAAATTTTTCTTTTGCAAATTGACAAATAGCTCCGATGCAGGGTCATCCGTTAAACTTTGCGCCAGCCGGTATTTTAAAACAAAAACCGTAATGCCCTTTTGGTTGAGCCAATGGGCCACATCGGTGCCCTCATTCGTCATGGATAGGATATAAAACCCACCGCCGGGGCAAACGATCATCGCAGTGCCGGTATTGATAGCAGGATCTGCCGGATAAACAGTTAACGTCGGGTGCGAAACGTCATAAACAACAGAACCATGAAGGGCCGGCGTGTTATATTCTTTTACTTTTTCATTATAGGTCCAGTTTTCAGACCCTGGCGAAGCGCCGTTATAAAGTGGTATAACTTTTTGCTGCGCCTTTATCGCGACAGCAAAAAACACCAGGAACATCGTCATTATTCTATTTTTCATAATTGGCTGTTGTTTTTAATGTAAAGTTTCTATTAAAATTGGAAATCGGCGCATTTTTTTTTAATTTACACATTAAACTTATTGACTGACAAATGGTCTAACGCATAATTTTCCTAAAGGGGCATGGGGGGTAATAGCCATTTTTAGATTTTTAGCTTGAACGTATGATACGCGCTGTGGCATTTACTCATCCAAAACGTATCATTGCTTTTTTTTATAGAGCGATGATTTCTGTGTTTATCCTCGTTCCCTTTGCTTTTCAATCCTGCAAACACCCCAAAAAAGTATATCAGAGCAATTGCAACGACAACCTGAGTTATAAACATGTTGGGTTCAGGCAACTGATAGATAGTATCCAAAATTATGATCACCAGTATGTAGAGGTGGATGGCTCGTATGAAGAAGGCAAAGAGGAATCGGCACTGGTAAACGACAGCCTTTTTGCCGACCACTCAAGCGAACATGCCCTGTGGGTAAATTTTAGCCAGGATTGCCCGCTGGTTTTAGCAGGGACAAACCAGGGGATATTTGAATTTAACGATGGTAAATTCACCCAGCTAAACAACAAAAGCATTACTATCCGCGGCAAAATAGATGTACGCCATAAAGGGCATTTGGGAAGCTACAGGGGATCTATCGACAGGGTCAGTTATGTGAAGCTGTGATTGGTTGATTGGGTTGGATTAAGTTGATTAAGTGAGTTGTTGAAGATAATGCCGCCAAAAATAGCTGGTCATGGAAAGTTTTCTAACTTATCACCCCAGTCAACTTAATCCAACTCAATCAACTAAATAACCAGCTCCAGGCCGTCGTAGGCCAATTCAATACCGGGGGGCAAAACAGCCGAAACATCAGCGTGTTTTCCCAAACGATGGCTGATATGGGTTAAATAAGTTTTCTCTGCGCCTATGTCCTGTGCAAAAGCAATTGCTTCGTCAAAAGTAAAATGCGAAATATGCTCCTGCATTTGGAGCGCGTTTACTACCAGTATTTTTGAACCCCTTATTTTTTCTTTTTCCTCGTCGCTAACCGTTTTGGCATCGGTTATATAAGTGAAATCCTTTATCCTGAAACCTAATACCGGCAACTTGTAGTGCATTACCTCAATCGGTGTAAAGGTTATTTTGCCGATATTGAAAGGTTCGCTATTGATGGTATGTAAATTGAGCTGGGGAATGCCGGGATATTTAAATTCATGGAAGATATAGTAAAATTCTCTTTTTAAGGCTTCCTGTACCCGTTCGTCAGCATAAACGTCAATTGGTCCCTGTTGCTTATAATTAAAGGCCCTGATGTCATCCAGGCCAGCCACATGGTCCTTATGCTCATGAGTAAATACAATGGCATCCAGGTGTTGTACGTTGGCCCTGAGCATCTGTTGCCTGAAATCTGGCCCGGAGTCAATAACAACTACCTTTTCTTCTCCCTCAATTAAAATAGACGTACGCAAACGCTTATCGCGCGAATCTGCCGAAGTGCAAACCTCGCAGCCGCAGGCAATAACAGGTACACCCTGCGAAGTTCCGGTGCCTAAAAACGTTACCCTCAAAATTCAAGTGTTGTTTGTTTCAACTGGTGCAAAAATGCAGCCTGCTTTTCATCCAGCAGGTTAAGGTCCATTTCAAGCGTCCTCGCCAGTTCAGTTAATCCCAGTATTTTACTCTCCAGCCCCGAAAACTTATTTACCACAACTATTTTGCTGTTTTGCAATAAACAGGCCCCGGTTTTAAAGTTTCCTTTTTCATACCTAACCTTATAGCCTGTTGTCCGGAGCAACATCTCCAGCTTTTCGAGGGTATGGTTGGTAATGGTAAGCATTAATGGTCAAAAATACTTTTTTTAGTCCGAAAGTCAGTAAAGTCCGGAAGTCCGAAAGAAGTTTTTTCTTTTAGTCCGAAAGAAAGACTTGGAGTGAAAAGCCGGATAGTGAAAATCTTTCAACCCCGTCGCTATAAAAAACTCAAAATGCATCTTTCGGACTTTACTGACTTTCCCGACTTTCGGACTTTATAAATTATTTTAAAAAGTTTTGATGTTTACCAATAAAATTCAAATAATTTATATCTTGTCAAATATTTTCCTGAATTAAACTTTAAACTTATTTTGAACTATGGAACAAACCTCTAACCGGTTTCTATCGCTTGATGTCTTTCGCGGAATGACGATCGTTTTTATGATCATTGTTAATAATGCCGGTAGCGGCGCCACGCCATTTGCTCCGTTGGAACATGCCAAATGGTTTGGATTTACCCCGACGGACCTTGTATTTCCATCCTTTTTATTCGCGGTAGGTAATGCCATGAGCTTTGCCATGAAAAAGTTTGATAGTTTAGGTACCGGCGCCGTAGTTTTCAGGATTTTTAAAAGGGCCGCTACTATTTTTCTGCTGGGCTACCTGATGTATTGGTTCCCTTTTGTAGGGCACGATGCAACCGGCTGGCACTTATTGCCTATCAGCAGTACACGCATTTTTGGTGTGCTGCAGCGTATCGCCCTTTGTTATCTTTTTGCTTCGCTTATTATCTATTTTATCAAGTCGAAAACTACAGTTGTTATTATAAGTTTATTGCTGCTCTTTGGTTATTGGTTTATCCTGCTCATTTTCGGCGATCACAGCGACCCTTACGGTATGCTAACCAACTTCGGTACTACGCTTGACAAAAACTTATTGGGGGACGCACACCTTTATCATGGTGAAGGCGTGGCATTTGATCCCGAAGGTATTTTAAGCACACTACCGGCCATCGTGAATGTTATCTGCGGTTATTATGCCGGTAAGTTCATCCAGGAAAAAGGCAAAGGGTACGAGACCATTTCAAAGCTGATGTTATATGGCTTCCTTTTTATTTTTATAGCCCTTTGCTGGAATATGACTTTCCCTATCGCCAAAAAATTATGGACAAGCCCCTTTGTGCTGTTAACCGTTGGTATTGACCTGGTGATGATCTCGGCGCTGATTTATGTAGTGGAGATAAAATTGTGGAACAAAGGCAACTGGACCAGGTTTTTTACTACCGTTGGGAAAAACCCGCTGCCGATATACCTGTTTTCTGAGCTTTTGATAGTAGCACTTGGCTGGATCTATATTGGCAAGGCTAATTTTAACGATTGGATAAATACCGCATTTTTCCAGGTGATAGCCCCCGGCGCAATAGGTTCCCTGCTTTTTGCCATAAGTTATATGCTGGTTTGCTGGTTATTTGGTAAAGTGCTGGATAACAGGAAAATCTACATCAGGGTTTAAAGCCAATTAAAATATGGAACAAAATAATGCCAGGTTTACTTCGCTGGACGTGTTTCGCGGGATGACTATCTGTTTTATGATCATCGTAAACAACCCGGGCAGCGATGTATCGTTTGCGCCGTTGGATCATGCCAAATGGTTCGGGTTTACGCCAACCGACCTGGTATTTCCGTCTTTCCTGTTTGCCATGGGCAATGCCATGAGTTTTGCAATGAAAAAGTTTGAAGGGTTGAGCAGCGGCCCGGTTATCCTGAAAATTTTGAAAAGATCTGTATTGATCTTTCTGGTGGCGTATTGCCTTGAATTTTTAGGGTCTATCCATCACCAGCTTAATGGCGGCTGGTCGATTGGTTCCATAAGCCACATGCGCATTTTGGGCGTATTGCCACGCATCGCGCTTTGTTATTTGTTTGCCGCGCTGATGGTGCATTTTATTAAGTCGAAAACCATCGTCGTCGTCATCAGTATATTGCTGTTATTGGGCTATTGGGTGATCCTGCGGGTCTTCGGCGATCCGGGTAATCATTTTGGTATGCTCACTAATGTTGGCACCTACATTGATAAGGCGGTGCTGGGCGAAAATCATATGTATCACGGCGAAGGCGTTGCCTTCGATCCGGAAGGTATTTTAAGTACCCTGCCGTCCATCGTAAACGTTATCTGCGGTTACTATGCAGGTAAGTTTATCCAGGAAAAAGGTAAGTCGTATGAAATGATCTCCAAACTCTTGATGGTCGGGTTTCTGTTTATTTTTCTTGCGCTTTGCTGGAACATGAGTTTCCCTATCGCCAAAAAATTATGGACAAGCTCTTTCGTATTGTTAACCGTAGGGATCGATCTTGTATTAATTTCGGCACTGGTTTATGTAGTTGAAATGAAAAAGTGGAACCCATTAAAATGGACGTCTTTTTTCACCACTTTTGGTAAAAACCCGTTGGCCATTTATTTTTTTGGCGACTTTTTTGGAGCAGTAGTTGGCTGGTTTTATATCGATAAGATGAATTTTAATGAGATGATGAGCGTCAAAGTGTTTCAGGTGATTTCAGCCGGCGCAATTGGCTCTTTATTGTTTGCCATTTACTATATGCTGGTATGCTGGTTGTTTGGGAAAATATTGGATAAGAAGAAGATTTATATCAGGGTTTAGTTGATTGAGTTGATTAGGTGAGTGGTTGATTAAGTTGCAGAATAAATTCGAGTTCAGACAAAAATAAACTGACAAAATAAACAAACACATGCCCGACAGCAATTCAATAAAAATACTTTTTAACTTTTTCAGCGATGTTCTTGATGACTATGCCACCGAAACCTTGCTGGCAGAGGTAGTGAATCAGGAACATGGTTACTACAAACTAAAAAGCCTCCCGTTTTATGCCCCAAAAATTGCTTTGGATGATACCGTTTGGGCAGAATATAAAGAAGCTGAAGGAATGCTTGTTTACCGCAAAACCGTTCAGCATTCAGGTAATTCAACCATTCATGTTATTATTTTAAATGGCGAATACAATGCGGACGCAATTGCTGCTGTTTTTGAAAAAAATGGCTGTAGCACTGAAAAATTGAATAATAAATATTTTGCAATAACAGTACCCGCAGCAATAGATTATCTCCGGGTAAAAAGTAAGCTGGATGAACTGGAAATGGCAAAAATTGTGGATTATGTGGAATCCTGCCTGTCCGACAAACACCAGTACAAAAATATTCCCCTGATGTAGCTCTGCAATCCCTGGATTTACCTCAAATCCACCACTTCAACGCCTTTATGTGCTTTAGGGTCGAAACTGAAAGTATTATCCGGTACCTGGATGTTCGGCACGAAACCGCGTATAGTGTAAGTATAACGGTTACCGTTTTTGTCGAAGATCAGCGCACTATAGATCTGTTTTTTTACCTTGTCAATCTCTAAACGCACCTTAAAAAACTGTTTGTCTTCTTCGGGCGTCAGGTCAATTTCCTGGTAAGTTTTGCCGGCTATTTTTACGTCGCCGTTGTAAATGTATTTATAGCCCTTTTCATAAATGGTGAATATTTGCGCCGGGTTGATGCCGCTGCCGCTATTATCTACATTATTTACCTGTACTTCATTGTCTTTTTTAAGGTAGGTCCACTGTGTTTTACCATCGCTGATCACTTCCTGCTCCACATCAGCCTTTGATGATGGGCCGGCGCTGTAAATAGTCACCTTAAACTTATTGGTTTTCGACCTGGCTATCAAAGTGCCGTTGCGGGTTTCTTTTATATTAGCCTGCTGGTTATCCAGTGTAAAATCAAAATCAGTTTTCACAGCATCATACAGGCGGTATTTTTCGCTTACTTTATTTAGTATGGCTTTTGCTGCTGCATCTTTTTGGGCGAATGTGTAAGTACTTATCAGTAACAGGAGGGAAGAAATAACTATTTTTTTCATTTGTTGTTTTTGGGTGATCTCACCGATTTTGTTTTTTATGATTTCACCGATTATTTTTTGGGTGATTTCACCGATTGTTTTTGGTGATTTTATATTTTAGACAGTTAATTCTGTAAATTGTTTAATTCTTTAATTCTGATTTAGTTGCCTTGTTTTTGAAGCGTTTCCAAATATCTCTCCAGGCTGTATTCATCCGGGTATAAAACATCGCGGGCCTTGCTGCCTTCAAACGGCCCTACAATACCTGCTGCTTCCAGCTGGTCGATGATACGCCCGGCCCGGTTATAGCCCAATTTCATTTTTCGCTGAATCAGCGAAGTTGAACCCTGCTGGTGCATCACAATTAAACGGGCAGCTTCTTCAAACATAGGGTCGCGGTTGTCCGGGTCATATTCTTTTGTGCTGCTGGCTTCGCCTTCGCCCACGTATTCAGGCAACAGCATTGCTGATGGATACCCCCGCTGGTTACCGATAAAGTCGGAGATCCTTTCCACTTCGTGCGTATCCACAAAGGCGCACTGCAGGCGGATCAGGTCGCTGCCGGTTGATAGCAGCATATCCCCGCGACCGATCAGTTGGTCGGCGCCGCCGGTATCCAGTATCGTACGCGAATCGATCTTTGAAAGTACCCTGAACGCCAGCCTCGACGGGAAGTTGGCCTTTATGGTGCCGGTAATAATGTTTACCGAAGGTCTTTGTGTAGCAATAACCAGGTGGATCCCCACCGCGCGGGCCAGCTGCGCTATACGTGCTATCGGCATTTCCACTTCCTTGCCGGCGGTCATCATCAGGTCGGCAAACTCATCAATTACCAGCACAATAAATGGCAGATACCGGTGTTTTTCCGGGTCGCTTATTTTTCGCTTTACAAATTTTTCGTTGTATTCCTTCAAGTTACGTACACCGGCGTCTTTCAGCAGGTCATAGCGTTGGTCCATCTCTATACAAAGCGAATTCAGCGTATTCACTACCTTTTTGGTGTCCGTAATAATGGCATCGGCCTCATCAGGCAGTTTGGCCAGGAAATGCCTTTCTATCTTGCGGAAAAGCGTTAACTCCACTTTTTTGGGATCGACCAAAACAAATTTCAGCTCCGCAGGGTGTTTTTTGTATAACAGCGACACCAATATGGCATTGATACCCACCGATTTACCCTGGCCGGTAGCACCTGCGACCAGCAAGTGGGGCATTTTGGCAAGGTCGGCTATAAAAACTTCATTGCTAATGGTTTTTCCGAGCGCGATGGGTAGGTCCATGGTAGTATTTTGCCATTTTTCTGTAGCCAGCACCGATCGCATGGAAACCATTTCGGGGCTTTGGTTCGGTACTTCGATCCCGATGGTACCTTTACCCGGCATTGGGGCGATAATACGGATACCCAAAGCCGCTAAACTTAAGGCGATATCATCTTCCAGGTTTTTGATCTTGGATATCCTTACACCCGGCGCCGGTATAATTTCATAAAGAGTAACGGTCGGCCCTATGGTTGCCTTTATTTTATCGATCTCGATATTATAATGGTTCAGCGTTTCAACAATCTTGTTTTTATTAGCGGCCAGTTCATCCGAGTTTACGTTGATTTTGTTGGAACCATAGTTCTCCAAAAGATCCAGCGTAGGATATTTGTACGAAGCCAGCTCGAGCGTATGGTCATAAATTCCAAATTGCTCAATAAGGCTGTTGGCTTTCTCATCATCGCTTTTTTCAATATTCATTACCGGGTTAGGGCGGGTAACCCCAACGGTTAGCGGGATCTCGTTCTCAAACTCAGGCTCGTGCCCTTCGCTGTTCGGGTCGGGGGTTAAAACAACGGGTTCATGAAAAATGGGGTTTTGCACCAGAGGCTGCTGTTTAAGTGGCTCTGGCCTTGTAGTATTCTCGCCATTATCCTTTATTTTATTTGCTCTTCCGGGCCATTCAACGGGCAGCGATATCTCTTCTTCCTCCAGGTTTACCGGCTCGGGTACAATATTATTAATATGCTCCGGTTCAGTAAGTTTGTCTTTTCGTTTGGGTAATTTAAAATCGATGTTATAAGCAATTACCAATAAGGTAAGGGCGGCAAAAACTAAGATGCCGGCTGTACCCGTTTGGCCTATTTGTGCATCAAGCAGGCGGTTCGTCCAGAAACCAAATTCTCCCTCCAGGTAATTAGGGGTATCGGCTATGAACGCATGAAAAAAGCCTAAAAAAACGGAGATATAAACGATACCGAAAAGTGAATATGCCAATGTTTTGCCGATGGCAAACAGGCTTACCTTAAACAACAGCCTGTACCCGATGATGAAAAAAACAAGTACAAACAGGAATGAGCCGATCCCAAACCATTCATAGATAAACTGGTTGCTTAACAGCGCGCCAAACTTGCCCAGCCAGTTGTCAACCATGGGGCTCTTAACCCCGTTATCCATCAGTTCCTGCGTGGTTTTAAATAAGTTGCTCCAGCCACCGTTTGCTTTAGAAACATAGCTTTGGTCCTCCTGCCAGGTGAAGAGGTAGGAAGTAAAAGCGACAAAAAAGCCTACAGATAAAAGAAGCGAAAACAAGCCGGTTATTTTGATCACCTGACTGTTCATTAAGCCAAAATTGCGGCTGCTTTCCTGCTTTTGTTTTACCGGCCTTTCCCGTTCTGCCTTTGATGACGGCTGACGTGGCTGATTCTCTGGCTTGAAACTATTTGATTTAAACTGATTTCCCTTTACCGGCATCCTGATGTAACCCTGATATTCTACAAATATAAAGTTAATAGATTAAACAACTTATTTACCTTGTTATTTTAATTTTTTAGTAATATTGGAATTAAGATGTTAATTTAACGTAAAGAAGAAGTTGATTATGTTAGATTGAGTTGATTATGTTGATTGGTTGAAAATACATTGCAGCTTAGAAAAGTGTTTTGCAAGCCGGTTTTAACCTAATCAACTTAGTCAACCTGATCAACCACTTAACTAAATACAACATGAGCGTAGAAAAACTGGAAACGTACATCACCAACGCTGACCTGAATGGCTTGAATGCCTTGCTGGCGGGTGAACCTGCATTGGCCAAAAGCCGTACCAGCCACCAGGTTTCTCCGCTTATGCTCTCCTGTTATTATAAAAAACCTGAAGTTACCGCGCTGTTGCTTAAATATGTTGATGAGATCAGTTTGTTTGAAGCCGCCGCAGCAGGTAAATTTGATGTGGTTGCCAACCTGGTTTACCAGCACCCGGAAGCAATAAACTTTTATGCCGAGGACGGATTTACGCCTTTAGGTTTAGCCTGTTATTTCGGCCAGTATGAAATTGCACGTTACCTGGTTTTAAAAGGGGCCGATGTTAACCTGCCGTCCAATAACGGTTTTGGGGTTTATCCCCTGCATTCAGCAGCAGCGGGCAATTATACCCAGATAGCCCGCATGCTTATTGAAAATAATGCGCAAGTAAACGTCAGGCAACAAGCAGGGGTAACTGCCCTTCATTCGGCCGCCCAAAATGGCAATATCGATTTGCTTATCCTCCTGCTTGAACATGGCGCTGATGTAAGTATCCGCATGGAAGGCGGCAAACTCCCCGCTGACCTTGCCCGCGAAAAAGGCTTCATTGAAATTGCCGAGGCGCTGGCGTGATGGTTCATTAGTCATTGGTCATTGGGTCATTAGTCATTGGGTCATTGGTTGGTGGTATCAAAATATAGGTGCCATCATCAGGAATTTTAGACGCAGGGGTTAATCGGTGAAATCATCATAAAATATCGGTGCAATCACAAAAAACAAATCGGTGAAATCAAAAAAAATAATCGGTGAAATCTACCAATAGTTAACTTATTTATTTATAAGGTGTTGATTATTTAAATATTATATATTATTTTCGTGTCAATAAAAAGGTCCCCGGCCTCGCGCTGGGGATCTTTTTGATTTGATAAATTATTGATGAGCAGGGCGCTCAATGAATGCTTTTATACGGACATTGTTTTTTTTAAGTTGCGATTTTTTTTAAATTTTTTTAAAAATCTTCGTCCTTAAAAATTAACAGGTAAAAACCGTGATCAGAGCACAAAAAAAGATATAGAATGTCATCCCTTTAAGGGGCCCCATATGGCAATCCGCCCGCATCAGCATTCAGGCGAAGCGATTCGCCTGAATTGTTTAAACAAGACGCACGAATTTTTGGTTTTAAAAATTTCGTCAATTTTCCTTTTGCCGGGATACTGACCACAGTTGAAAACTGCTAAAAAAAAAATTCCCAAAAGTGATATTTGATCACCGTCGGGAATTAAGAATTGTATAAGGGTAAGTTAAGGTGTGCTTTTATAATGATATTCAGGAGATATTTACCAGTACAGTATAGATCACTATCCATATCCCGATAAAAAAGAATCCCCCAAAAACTTCATTTTTGTACTTTTTAATGTCTTTGGTGACAAAGCTTCTGTACAGTATCCAGCCTAAAAAAATAGCGGATAAAATACCTGGTGCTATAATTCCCATTTGTATTTGAATTGCTTACTCAAATATAAACAATAATTACTTTATTATCCTTTACCGCCAAAAACATAAAACATGGAGATCTGTAGCGCCGAAGTACCGGTGTATAATGAAATACCATTGCCATTTTGATTCAATTGATAATATCCTCCATTGGAGCTGGAATGATTATATGCAAGGTTTGCCAGCGTAGCCGAAAAGCCAATCTTTTTTGACGCATAATACACCAGATCGAGTTTGATGCCTGCACTTAAATTATTTGAATGGTTATTATATCCAGGACTATTTTGAGCGGATGGATAAATATAATTATATGATGATTTATCATAACTAATATATGGGCCTGTGCGGAATCCGAATTTGCTTTTATAAAGGAAATATTTTCGGATATATATGGTGCCGCCAAAATCGTTATTGGTATATTTTAGTGGGTAGCCGAAATTGTTATCGCTATTAGTTTCTAAGTCAGATGCAACACCAAGTGAAGCACCAAGATCAAGATCATTTGCGATAAAATAGCTGTAACTGGGGCCAAAGCTTAAAGTGGTATATTTTTCTATAAAAGGGGAACCTGTGGCTGCGTTCTGTGTATTTGGCATTTCATTAGTTTTGTTAAATGAAAAGCCCAGGTTAAAGCCAAGGGTTTGAGTACCCGCCGACGTTTGTGCATTTGAAAATTGAATGGTCAATAAAAATGCAGTGATAAGAATCAAGAGTTTGTTCATGGTTTTTTTTGTTTATGTGAGTTACCTGAACGGCAAAAAAACCGGCTTATTTTACAGGGAAACGCAGAAAACAGGGTTTTTGAACTATATTTTTTTTCAGATACTATAACCATAAAACCAGCGTTTAACTAAGTTTTTAGTTATTGTAAAATAATCGGAAAAGCTATTTTTTTCGCGAATTCAAAAGAGGGAAGGTGGGCGACGGGAATCAAAGTATAAACAGCCAACAGCAAGCCGGTGTGATACAAATTCTTATTTTTGGGCGGTTTTGAATGATGAAACCAGTCATAAGTAAATAAAGCACGACTTATGACTAAAGACTATCGACTTAGACTTCTCATATGTCTTATACTATTATCCGTATTATTTCAGTTTTAGCAATAGCAGGCGTTATTATCCGTCCGTATAAATTACCCGAAGCCGTTTGGGCAGTGGCTGGCGCAGTATTGCTTATCCTGTTGCAGCAAATATCACCGGCAGAAGCTTTTACGGGGTTCAGCAGGGGGGCGGACGTATACCTTTTCCTAACCGGCATGATGCTTTTAGCTGAAACCGCCCGCGAGGAAAAACTTTTCGACTGGCTGGCGGTGCATGCAACGGTGCTAGCGAAAGGTTCATCAACAAGGCTTTTCCTGCTCATCTACCTGGTAGGTATTATAGTCACCGTGTTTTTATCAAATGATGCTACTGCAGTGGTATTAACCCCGGCCGTGGCAGCGGCGGTACGGGCTGCGAAAGTTAAAAATCCTTTGTCCTATCTTTTAATCTGCGCATTTATAGCAAATGCAGCTTCATTTGTACTACCTATCTCTAACCCGGCCAACCTGGTAATTTATGGCAGGCACATGCCGCCGCTATGGCATTGGCTCAGCTTATATTTTTTACCGTCTGTTTTTGCTATCGCCGCCACTTATTTGATGCTGTACCTAACCCAGCGAAAAGCATTAAAACAGCAAACGGAAACCGATATCCAATTGGCCGCATTATCGCGCGGTGGAAAAACGGCCTTATATGGCATTTTAGGAACGGCGGTAGTTTTACTTATTGCCTCGGCCATGGATTTGCAATTAGGCCTGCCTACAGCAATAACCGGGATATTAACATCCGCTATCGTTATTATTAGTGCAAAAAAAGATCCACGTATTGTTATAAAAGGGGTTACCTGGTCGGTTCTGCCGCTGGTTGCAGGGCTGTTTATTATTGTTGAGGCGCTTTATAAAACGGGGCTCATTCATTCAATAAGTCAACTGCTTGATCAAAGCGCAGCCCATTCAACCGCGGTTGCTGCATGGGGAAGCGGCTTTAGCATCGCCATTGCCTGTAACCTGGCGAATAACCTGCCTGTTGGATTGATCGCCGGGAATGCTATCCAAATTACTCATTTACCGGATCTTGTAAAAAGCGCTATTTTGATAGGGGTGGACCTCGGCCCCAATCTCTCCATAACAGGCTCCCTTGCGACAATATTATGGCTGGTGGCCCTGCGCCGTGAGGGACATTCGGTCAGCGCGTGGTCGTTCCTCAAAATAGGTTTTTTTGTGATGACGGTTGCGCTGCTGCTGGCTATTGGCTCGCTTTGGTTATAACTTTACGAATGTTTTTATGCTGATGTCCAATTTGTTTTCTGCCATTTGTTATGGAGGTATAATTCATAAATTAGTTAACAATTAAAATTTAAACAAGATGGACGAGTATGCATTAATTATGAGGCACGAAGACGGCAGCAAGATTGCCTCACCTGAGCAGATGGAGATCTGGATGAAGGCAACAATGGATTGGATTGGTGGCATTGCTGCACAAAACAAGTTTGTAAGTGGCACTGGCTTGCTTTTTGACGACGCCAAAGTTGTACATCATAATAAGATGGTCACTAATGGACCTTTTGGCGAGATTAAAGAAACCATTGGTGGTTTTATCACCGTAAAGGCTGATTCTGCCGAAGAAGCAGCCGAATTTGCAAAAGGCTGCCCGGTTTTAGGGGGCGAAGGCAATACCATGGAAGTGCGCAGAATTGCTAAAAGAGATGGTGCGCATTAAAAGGTTGATAGTAACAGAGAAAACGCATGACTCTTATAGCGATGGGTTTTAAACCCATCGCTATGAAAATTAAAAAAATATTTTCTCCGTGTTTCCTGCATGATTTTTTAAGATAACTTTCTTTCTATCAATGAAAAACCAGGAACTAATACCACATTTATTCAGAACGGAAT
>Ga0207076_1128_pt1 | contig 18146 bp, 12 predicted proteins | sample Alteio_BWMinHeat_62_FD_153568 | JGI IMG/M metagenome (GOLD analysis project Ga0207076, IMG submission 153568) | Enriched cells from forest soil in Barre Woods Harvard Forest LTER site, Petersham, Massachusetts, United States -... | ecosystem: Environmental > Terrestrial > Soil > Temperate forest >... | reverse complement strand
AAATTCGAGTTCAAGTTGTTCATTATTATTTTTATTGATAGGAAAAACGGAATAGTTAAAACCTGTTTCTTCCAACATAATGGCAATGGTGTAAGCGCTCGGTGTAGGTGAGCCGTATAACTCTATCATGCGTATAAACTCCAATTTTTTTGTTTGCTAATCATATTGATAATTAAGTGAAAATCAAGAAGAAAATTTCTTATCATTGACGCTGAATCTTGCCAATTGCTAAGATGCCATTACCAATCCTCGACGGACAGCAATAACGTGAATAAAACGATTGAGCTGACTATATTAATGCCCTGCCTTAATGAAGCTGAAACAATAGCAAGCTGTATTAATAAAGCAAAAGATTTTTTAATGCGTGAGAAAATTTCGGGTGAAATTCTTGTAGCCGACAACGGTAGCCAAGATGGTTCGCAAAAAATTGCTGAAAAGTGTGGTGCACGAGTTATTCATGTGTCCATCCGGGGTTATGGTGCGGCGCTTAGCGAAGGTATTAAATCAGCAGCGGGAAAATATATCATAATGGGGGATGCTGATGATAGTTACGATTTCTTCAATCTTTCATCATTTCTAACAAAATTGCGAGAAGGCTACGATTTAGTCATGGGGAATCGCTTTAGAGGAGATATCAAGCCAGGCGCAATGCCTTTTTTGAATAAATATTTAGGCAATCCTGTTTTGTCACTGATTGGGAAACTCTTTTTTAAGAGCCCGATTGGTGATTTTCACTGTGGTTTACGTGGATTTAAACGCGAAACAATCCAGCAACTTAATTTGCAAACGACCGGGATGGAGTTTGCAAGTGAAATGGTAGTAAAAGCCTCTTTATGCCATTTAAAAATGACCGAAGTGCCAACTACATTGTCTCCGGATGGGCGCACCCGACGCCCACATTTGCGCCCCTGGCGTGATGGTTGGCGACACCTGAGATTGCTATTACTCTTAAGTCCGCGATGGCTATTTTTTTATCCAGGATTGTTATTTGTGCTATTGGGTTCGGTCTTGATGTGTTTGTTAATTAATGGGCCATTAAAAATTCGCCAATATCATTTTGATATTCATACGATGTTATTTGCAAGTATGTTTATAATCATAGGTTTACAAGCGATGTTTTTTTTCGTGTACGCTAGGCTTATCGCAGCTTCCGGTATGAAGAATTTTATTAAGATATTTTCATTAGAGAAAGGCTTGTTTTTAGGAGTTGTTTTGACACTGCTAGGATGTGGCGGTTCAGTCTATAGTTTATTGGTATGGATGCAGAATGGGTTTGGATCATTGGTGCCGACGCAAATAATGCGTATTTTAATTCCGTCATTTACTTTTATAATAGCAGGTGTTCAAATTATTTTCTCAAGCTTTTTTGCGAGCCTATTAATGTTTCATTATAAAAAAACTACGAGGGATAATTGATGTGAGTGATGATACGGATGAATTTTTTGATAAAAAAAAATTTAAGGAAATAGCCGCTCATTGGGATCATGCGCATCGTTATTCGCCTGGGCCGCGTCATCGACGTAAAATAATTTTGAACATGCTAAAAGAGTTACATTTTTCAGATTGTATTGATACAGGCTGCGCACAACCTTATTTGTTGCAAGAAATAAAGCGGCGATTTCAAGTGAAAGGTTATGGCTGTGATATTTCAACAACCGTGATTAAGGAAAATAAAGAAAAAGCCCCTGATTGTGAATTTAAAGTGTTGGATCTTGAGAAAGAAAAATGGCCCAATGATAGGCAATTTGATTTGGTAATAAGTTCGGAAGTAATTGAACATATTGCTGATTGGGAGGCTGCGGTCAAGAATATTGCCAGCATGGCAAAACGATATTTGCTAATTACTGTGCCGAGCGGAAAAATCAGAAAAATCGACCGAACGGTAGGACACTATCGGCATTATTTAGGTAATGAGCTTATCTCTCATATTGAAAACCAAGGGTTTCGTTGTTTGCGCAGCTTTCATCATGGGTTTCCAATGCATTCGCTTTATAAGCGGCTGATAAATAATTTTGCTCCTGATAAAATTTATGCTTCGTTTCAAGGTGGTGGAGAATATACTTTTTTACAGAAAATGTTTTCTCAGATTATTTACATTACATTTTATTTGAATTATTTGTTCTCAAAGGGTACTCAGTTGTTTGTTTTGGCAGAACGTCAAAATAATGAATGAAATTTTAATGAAAAATTTTAAATATGTAGATCATATTATCGTTTTAACTATCGGCATGCTGGCATGTGGGATAGTTGCAGTTTATTTAGGGAAAGAGTTATGTTGGGATTTGGCTAATTATCACTATTATAATCCCTACGCTTTTTTGCACGATCGCCTGAGAGTGGATTTTTGGCCTTCTTCTAATTTACATGTTCGGTTTATACCGACTGTGGATTTCCTTTCTTATTTCTTAATTTATAAATTTTCATCCATACAAGCAGTTTTTATTTTAGGAGCAATTCACGGGATTAATTTCTGGTTGTTATTTCAGATTTCGCATTTTTTTATTCGTGGACTGGAGAATAAAACTACTATCATTTTAGCATTAGTATTGACTATATTTGGGTTATATGGGCCCACTGCATTATCAGGAATAGGTTCTTTTCAGCACGATGATTTGATTAGTATTTTTATATTAAGTTTTTTTTTATTGTTAAGCAAAACACTTTACTATTATTCAGACTCAAAAAAGTTATCTATAAAATGGACTTTCGCTGCTGGATTACTATTAGGAATAGGAACGGGTCTAAAACTAACGGCTGCATTATTTATTGTTGGTTCTGCAATTGCATTTCTCATATTGCCCATACGATTTTCTGATAAAGCAAAATTGCTGTTATTTTGGGGGCTAGGGGTTTTTTTAGGAATTGTGTTATCTGGTGGCTATTGGATGTTAATTTTATGGAAACAATTTCATAATCCTTTCTTTCCTTTTTTTAATGGTATTTTCCGCTCATCCGATTTTTTGCCGATTAATTTCAAATATTCAAAATTTTTACCCCAAAGTGTGTGGGAAATTTTATTTTTCCCATTTTATTTTTCTTGGAAAGGAACTTCTGGAGATGGACTATTTCAAGATTTCAGGTTTCTGATTGTTTATGTGCTATTGATAATTGCAAGTATTAAGTGGTTTTGGAGAAATTTTTATAAAAAAGCAGACCAAAAACCAGACTTACTTACCTTTTGGCTATATGCATTTTTTATTTCTTCCTATATTGTTTGGGAATATTATTTTTCAATTATGCGATATATGGTGGCGTTGGAGATGTTAGCGCCATTGATGATTTATCTTTTAGCTAGAAAAATGATACAAAATTTTCATACTTTTATTACTTTCCTATTTTTTGTATTTCTTATAATTTTATTTTCTTTGGCACCTTTAAAAACTTTTCGGATTGCATGTCTTGAATCAAGTTTTTTTAATGTTCAATTGCCGAGTTTTGTTAAACCACAATCTGATGCAATGGTATTGTTAGCCTATCCTGCTTACGCACTGAACTTAGAACCAAAACCACAAGCATATCTTATTCCATTTTTTCCTTCTAAATGGTCTTTTGTGGGTGTTCCATTTTTAGATGGTAAATTTTTACCTGATATGAAGGCTAGCGAGAAAATACTAGATTTGATTAAGAAGCATCCTGGAAATTTTTATTTGCTCACCACTGATATTAGTATGCCCGAACTTTATCGTATAGCACAAGACTTTGGATTGGTGGCTCAGGGTGAATGTGGCGAAGTTTTGAGTGATCGGCAAAAGATTAGCAGTAAAAAAGTCTTATTATGTCCTGTAATTAAACCTAAATTAAAGAATAGTTATTCATTCTAATCCAGTCAGATGCGGAACATTTTTATCATACCATGCAAGCATTGCAGATTGATAATTTCGGAATTTGATAAGAGTAGATTCTTGCTTTGGATTACAAGAATATGATTGCTGTTCCTTTGGATCAAGATTTAAATTATATATAGAGCAATTTGTATTTGAGAAAGAAATCTTAGTTTTAATACCATTTTTATCAATAGCAGCAAGTTCATCTTCATTTCCATAAATAAATACATAATTTCTATAACTGGAACGCAATAACGATTCGCCCTGAAATAAGTTTGGATTAAAAGGAGTGCCAAGAATATCCAATAAGGTAGGTAAAACATCAACTGTACTAGTTAAATGATTAATGGTTTGAGGATTAAATAATTTAGGTTGATAAAAAAGCAAGGGAATTTTAATTTGCTCTTGGTATAAAGTTGTCCCATGAAGTCGAGAATAAGGATGCTGATCAAAACCTTCGCCATGGTCTCCAATTATAATTAATATAGTATCGTCAAGTAACTTTTTGTTACGTAATAGTTCAACGACTCTTTTTATTTCATCATCTAATAAATTAAGATTATTTAAGTATCGCGAGTAAGGGTCTTCAATATTAGCAAGAATTTGATAAGAAGGTCCATAATCAAGATAGGGATAATGTGCTGCACCGCTCCAATAAATTGCCAGAAAAGGGGGGGTAGCACGATCTAGACGTGATAGAAAAAAATTAATTGAAACTAATTCATCTAAAAAATAATTAATTATTTTTTTTCTTTCTTTAATAGGAATTGTATCCGCGCTATAAAATTCTTTAAATCCGTTATTATTGATAAAGGCATTCACAAAAAAAGAGGATGTGCTCCCAGGGGTAATAAAAAATGAATCATATTGTCTTCCTAACCAATTGGCTATGCTAGGTATTTGCAAACGTGGTTGCATTTCAAAATGGTTTGGAGTGGGATTAGGATATAACCCACTGAATAAACTAAATTGAGCCAACGGACTATTATTTCCAGAGCTGTAATTATTGTTGAACCATACCCCGTTTTTTGCCAAAGAATGTAGAAATGGCATAGGGATCTTATTTCCGTAGCTCGTATCGAAAATATAGGGCAAACCGACACTTTCTAAAACGATTAAAACAATATTCCAATCCTTTGTTTTTGAATGAGTTAACTTAATTGGGCTATGTCTAATAGACTGATCAACAAATGCTGGATCAATTAAACTTATATTGTAAAGCTGAGATTTACCAGGCAGATCTTGTCGAATAGCATATTTATTGGTTTTATTATTTATGTAGCTAGAAATAAAAAAAACCGCTGGATTTGAATAGAATATGAATCTGTAACCGGTTCGCATATCGATAGATCGCACGATAATTAACCCAGTTATAGAAGAAAGCAATATTAAAGGTAATAGAATATAACTTATTAGTTGTAAGAGGGTATTATATTTTAACTTTCTTACTATAGAGTAAATAATAAATGGAGTAAAAATAAAAAACCAATCCCACATATTCAAATAATAATAATAATTGTCGAGAGAAAATCCTTGATTCAACGAGCTTCGCAAAAAACTATAGTTGAGCCCAATGAATAAAGTTAAAAAAAGCTTTTTGTGTGCCAAATAGGCCAGAGCAAAAATAAATAACAGCAAATAGAGGAAAATCGTTTCAGCAAAACGAAATACTTGTTTTACTTTAACATTATTAGATAAAAATGATTTTTTTAAAAAAAAACAAATTGAAGATAAAAGAGTTGAAATGACTATGCCAATTGTAAGATCATTTATTAGTCCCATTGTGAAATAACCAAAATAGCTAAAAAGATGTGACCAATCGGCACCGATAGAAATACTATCAATAAAAAACCAGAATCTATAGATTATGCATAAAATTAAAAATGCCGCAAAAAAACTAATAAATGGATTTTTTGGGTTCATTGCATATTTGTTTTCTATCCTAGCATTTTCGGCCATTCGTCACTCTCGTACTTTCTGTCAAGCATATTTTGAATATTATCAGGAATCAACTTTAGACGAAAATCCTGTGATGATGAGAAGTTATATTCTCCAGCCTCAAGCCTAATTTTTGCATTAGGTGTTATTTTTTTTCCATTGATGAAGGTGGGAGTTTGACTTTCTAACTGATAATTCCCAGAAAATTTGATTTTAACTGTATTTGTATGCGCTTTTATTAAAGGCGCGTACAAATAGATACTCCCCCAGAAATGTTCATATTCTGACATTAAATAGTTTTTAATGATAGGTGGTAATGACATCATGCGATAATTATTCACAAAAAACTTTACGTGAGAATTTTTAAATTGATCTATTACTTGTGATGCTGTGACATTAGGAGTCATATAAAGTGATTCGAGTAATGCAGGACGAATTTTTTTTGAAGGTTGACTTAAATAAGCGACCATAAAGCTACCCAAGTGACGCATGCCCTGAATGGGTTGATTTTTGTTATAAAATAATTCTATGCCAGCAATGTAGTCAGTTCCATCTAGTAATAAAGCGTTAGCTACTCTCAGTACTGATTTTTGATAGTCGCCACTTCGGTTAGGTAATGAAGTAGCAAAAAATGCTAATGGGTAAACTAATCCAACTAAAATCAGAATTAATAGCCCGTATAAAGGAATAATGGCTTGAGTGTCAGCAAAGATTTTTTTCGGTAATTGAGTTAAATAGATCCCTAAAAAAAATGTAAATAGATTAATAAGAAAATAGACGGTTGGAAGGTTGAATAAAAGAATTAAAACTAAGAGTCCAATATTATATAGCACTAAGAGTATCCAGACGCTGGCTTTATTCAAACATAAGATATTGAATTTATGATGGCTGCTTATCAAAGCCTCTAACCAGGCAAAGAAGGCAATGTAGAGTAATAAAAGCGCAGGAATAGCTGTTAGCATATAATAAGGAAAAATCTGTTTATAGGGTATTAGACACAACATAATAACAGAGCCATATGTAACGCAGAAAACACGAAGTTTATGCAATTTATCTTGCTGAGGGATGATGAATAAGCTAATTAGTGCAAGAGGCCATAATAAAAACGGCGCTGGATTTTGAGTAATACTGATAGTCCAAAATAATTTCCGGGCAGAAGCATACCAGTCAACCTGATACATGATATAAGCTTCATAAAACATGTTATTTAGCACGGTTTTTAGATTTGCGAATGATGACCAAAAAACAATATAAATGATGACGCAAAATAAAAATGCAAAATTAAACTGTAAGATGCTGCGAAAATTCTTCCAGTCTCGGTTAAACAAAAGCCAACATAATCCCAACGCTGAATTACTTGCCATGATGTACCATAATGCTTTTTGCGAAGTAAGGAACCCTAACCCTATTATTAATCCAGCGAGAATAAATCTTTTTTCAAGTAGAAGCAGTGCTGAGAATAAGCAAAACCAATAGGCTAAAAAATCAACTCGAATATTCGTCGAAAAAGTCAAAACGAACTCGGCGCTTATAAGTAGCGCTAAGCCGGATAGTACAGCAGGTTTTGGAAAGTATTTCTTGAGCCAAAGCGCGCTAATAAAAAATAATAAGGTGTTTAGTATGGCAATAGAATTTTTAATATAGAACAATGGTCCTAATAAAACTTTCGAGAAAATGTGCGAAATTATCATTGGAATTAATAATAGATAATATCCCAACACAGTTTTATATGGGGGGAAGTCTCGATATGGAATCCCATCTTTATATCTATGAATCCAATGTGCAAACCAAAATTCATCTACGCCTATTGTGGTAAAGGATGTGAAAAAAAGTTCAAATCCAAGGTAACCTAAACAAAGTAGAAGTGTCCCCAATATAAAATACTGCTTTTTTAATTGTTGGCGTATCATAAAGAGGTTCTCAATTTGTGATAAATTCTGCAATTATACTGCATCGGATAGGGTATAATAAGTCATCTTTTTTACTTTTAATTGTTTAATAAAATGAAATTACCGATTTATTTAGACTATGCTGCCACCACCCCTATGGACCCTCGTGTCGCAGCCAAAATGGCTCAGTTTTTAACGCTGGACGGTATATTTGGGAACCCAGCATCAACACATTTTTTTGGCCAAGAAGCTAAAAAAGCCGTCGAATCGGCGCGTTTACAAGTTGCAGAGTTAATTAACTCGGAACCCTCTGAGATTATCTGGACCTCAGGTGCAACGGAAGCAAATAATTTGGCACTCAAAGGCGCCTCCCAGCTTTACAAATCCAAGGGCAAACATATCATTACGATGAAAACGGAACATCCCGCTGTCTTGGATTGCTGTCAACAATTAGAAAAAGAAGGATTTTCTGTTACTTATCTTATCCCAGAAAAAAATGGTTTATTGGATCTCGAAAAGCTTCAAGCGGCATTACGTGATGATACGATCTTAGTTTCTATTATGCATGTGAATAATGAAATCGGTGTGTTTCAAGATATCAACGCTATTGCTAATATCACTTCTTCACGTGGCGTACTGTTTCATGTCGATGCCGCGCAAAGCGCCGGGAAACTTCCTATCAATTTGCAAGAAACACCTGTCGATCTGATGTCTTTTTCCGCACATAAGATTTATGGCCCTAAAGGAGTCGGAGCGTTATATCTGCGTCGCAAGCCACGAGTTCGCGTTGCTGCCCAAATTCATGGTGGCGGTCATGAGCATGGCATGCGTTCAGGAACCCTGGCTACACATCAAATTGTGGGAATGGGGGAAGCCTTTCAACTTGCCAAGCAGCAAATGAATTCAGATCAAAAAAGAATACGCGAGTTGCGGGACCATTTTTGGCAACATCTTCATCCTTTAAAATTGCTATCGATTAATGGCAGTGTCGAACACGGATTGCCCAATATTTTAAATATTCGTTTTGCGGGTATGAAAGCAGAAACAGTGATGAAGCAGTTACCCGATCTCGCTATTTCAGCAGGATCAGCCTGTCTCTCAAAAGGCGTAGAACCCTCATATGTCTTGCGAGCTTTAGGACAAACGAATGAAGAAGCCAGCGGCGCGGTTCGATTTTCGTTCGGACGTTTTACGCTGAAGGAAGAGATTGACGTGGCGATTGAGCAGATTCAGGCGCTAAGGGCCCTAAAAAAGCGACTCTAATCTCAACGGGTCGCATTTTTTTATTACGCATCCAGTCGAAGTGCATTATATGGGGTTGTTCTAACGTTGGGAATCGCGTCTTTAATTCATCAAATGACATTTGAAATTTCTCAGTGGGATCCCAAACAAAAATGGCCCCATTTTCCCGTAGGTTTTTCTCATTAATCCAAGGGCTTATTTTTTTATTGGCTTCAATGAAAACATGCGGATGATCTTTGGAATGAAATGCAATATTGCCCCCCAGTTCTCGTGATCCAACAACATAGGCAAGCTGCGAAGAGAATTTATCATGCCACGCTTGAGTCAAACTGTTCGCAATATTTTTCCCTGGGAAATTGGCGCTGGATGGTTCCGGAGCTCGAATCAAGCAGATGCAATACGCCATGACGGTTGCAGTTAATAATGATAATGAAAAAATAACAAAACGTCGCAAACGTTGCTGAGTAAGGATAGGCATGAACCAAGCGATAAAAATGAATCCCCAGTAAGTCAATAAGGGCTGTCCCCATGCTGCACGCAGTTTGTAACCGCCTAATGCAGAAGGCAATAGAGTTAGTAAAAAAGGGCCAAGACCTATGACGAGTAAAAATGTTTTGTCAAACTTATTCATTGATACCGCCGCTTCGATTTTATTCTGTGTTTTCCCGAAGAAAAGCACAGAAAGAACGATAAGAGCGGGTATAAAGACTTCCAATTGTTGCCAAGCAAATTGTGAGGGATAAAAAATGTGGTTGAACCAAGAATGGGTGTCGCTTATGCGATTAACAGCATAATCAAAGGTCACAAAATCATGCGAAAAAAGCCAAACAACATGCGGCGCGATCACAATAAGGAAAGCCAATAATCCAAGATATAAATTCCCTTTTTTAAACTGGGCGCGCGTATTTGGGTACAGCAGCATGAAAAACAACATAGGTAATAGCAGCATCACAGCATAGTACTTCGTCAACATGCTGAGACCCGCAAAAAATCCGGTCAGTAACCACTGATATAATTTATTTTCGCGTAGTCCAAGATAGAAAAATAAGACTGTCAAAGACCAGAAGCCAGGTTCCAGAGTATTATTATTAAAGTCAATGGCATGTAAATTGTAATACTGCATGCTTTCAAGCAAGAGCACAGCAATAAACGCATAAAGAGGGGGAAAGATTTTTTTGCCAAATTGCCAGACCGCCCAAAAACACAAGGCGACGGATAATTGGCTAAATAAATAAATACCCCATCCCGTTTGGCCATCGAGTTTAAGCGCTAGCGCAATAAGCCAACCATTTAAAAACGGATGTTTATCATAGCCCCAATCCAGCTGCCGACTCCAAATCGTGCCCTCAATGGCATCCATAGGTAATGTATAACGAACACAGATAGGCGCTAACGTCCAAACGATGATGTGTAATAGGATAAACGCATAAACCCAGCGTTCGATGCGAGGGGTTGGTATTTGACTTAATGTAGTTTCAAGAGGTTGCATGGTACGGAATTAAACGACAAAAAAAGAATAGGGTCAAGCTACCTCTTTCACCTTTAATAAAAAAGAAGCGCTATAATAATAAAGGCAATGTGGAGTGATGAGGAGGAGCTATGCCAAACAAATCTTTGAAAGAATTCCTTGATAATCATCATGTTAAATACATGAGTATAAACCATTCTCCGGGTTATACTGCGCAAGAAATTGCAGCCGCGGCACACATTTCAGGAAAGCAAATGGCTAAAACGGTTATTATAAAAATAGGTAACCAGTTTGCCATGGTTGTTCTTCCTGCCAGCGAACACGTTAATTTTTCGACGCTTAAAGAAGTTGCTGGGACGAATGTTGATTTAGCCAAAGAATCGGATTTCAAAGGAAAGTTTCCCGAATGTGAAGTGGGTGCTATGCCGCCTTTTGGTAATTTATATGGCATGCCTGTTTACGTATCCAGTCATTTGAGTGATTTTGATCAGATCGTTTTTAATGGGGGAACACACTCTGAACTGATCAAACTGGCGTATCGGGATTTCGAGCGTTTAGTGCATCCTGAAGTTATCACAACTCAATAATGGAATGAACGTATTTAAGGATGAGAGAGCGGTTTACATTCTACAGTCGATTTATATAATTCGACGTCAATTTTTTTGTTTATTCCTGAAATTCGAGATTTCTATAAAAAGGCATGAATCGTTCTTATGGATATGAATAAAATTCAGCGAATAGATGACTACAGATGGACTCTTGCAGAAAACCCTGGCGCGGTCATCTTTTTTGGAAGTAAAGCGTTAATCTCTGCCATGGATGAAAAAGTACGCGAGCAAATTTCGAATGTCGCAAGCCTTCCGGGTCTCGTCGGACCTGCTATGACAATGCCCGATGCACACTGGGGATATGGTTTCCCGATTGGTGGTGTCGCGGCATTCGATCCTAATCAAGGTGGAATTATTTCAGCGGGAGGGGTGGGTTTCGATATCTCATGCGGTATACGTTGTTTGCGAACCAATCTTTTTTTAGCCGATATTTTGCCGCATTTAGAGGATCTGGCGGAGCAATTATTTTTAACGGTGCCTGCTGGCGTTGGTAGCGAAGGTTTGCTCCATTTATCAGTCAATGAGTTAGAAGATGTTATGCGAGGCGGTGCAAAGTGGGCTGTGAGTCGAGGCTATGGTTTAAAAGAAGATTTGGAATACATAGAGGAACGTGGATGTATTTCTGGCGCAAATCCCGACTATGTTTCTGATCTTGCAAAAAAACGACAATTACGTGAAATGGGGACGTTGGGTTCGGGTAATCATTATTTAGAAATTCAAGTCGTAAAGCAAATTTATGATGCGGTCGCTGCAGAAGTTTTTGGAATTGCTGAGGATCAGATTATTGTTTCTATCCACTGTGGTTCACGTGGTCTTGGGCATCAAATTGGAAGTGATTATTTAGTGTTACTCGCTAAGGCAGCACAACGTTTAAGAATTTCCCTGCCTGATCGAGAGCTTGCTTGCGCACCCATTTTATCGAACGAAGGACAACATTATATCGGCGCCATGCATTCTGGCATCAACTGTGCGCTTGCGAATCGTCAGATTATCTCACACTTAACGCGCCAGGCTTTTTCTAGAATTATCTCTCATGTCAATCTTGAAACCTTGTTTGATGTGTCGCACAACACGTGCAAGCGTGAACAACATGAAGTGGGCAAAACAAAAAAAGATATTTATGTACATCGAAAGGGTGCAACGCGTGCATTTGGACCGGGTCATCCGGCGTTGCCGTCACGTTATCAGTCTGTGGGTCAACCGGTCGTTATTGGTGGTAGCATGGGAACGGGATCCTATGTATTAGCCGGTAATTCAGAAGAAAAAAATCTCGCCTTTGCTTCCGCCTGTCATGGCGCAGGACGTCAAATGAGTCGTCATCAAGCATTGAAATTATGGCAGGGGCAGACTTTAATTAATGAATTAGCCAGTCAAGGCATTTATATTCGAACCCGATCCATGCGCGGTGCGGCTGAAGAAGCGCCAGGTGCCTATAAAGACGTTGATCAAGTCGTGGAGGCGACAGAGTTTTCAGGATTAGCGAGACGAGTTGCTTTTCTAAGACCGCTTGCATGTGTAAAAGGCTGATATGAATCCTGAATTATCTAAAATATTTCGAGAAATAAGCAATGGCGATGAAAATGCTTGGCAAGCCTTGTTGAAATTATTTAATGATAAATTACTTTCAGTTCAAGACCTCGAACAACTTCATATTTACATTAGACAGCTCGAGAAAAAAAATCCTCACGGCATTTATATACACGGTTTACTTTATGATTATGGCATAGGTGTCAAGCAAGATTTCGAATTAGCGTTTTTGTATATGCGTGAAGCAGCGGGTAAAGGGCATACTGCCGCAACTTATGAAGTTGGAAACCGTTTTTTGCAAGGGATTGGCATGGAGAAAAACTACCATAATGCTTTTCAATGGCTAACGGTTGCCGCTCAAAGCCCACATTATCATCCTGCGGCGATGAATTACCTTGGAGTGATGTATGAACAGGGATTGGGTGTTGAAAAAGATCCTGATAAAGCGCAACAATGGTTCGAAAAAGCAGCAATTAAAGGATATGGCAAAGCGCAGGAATAAACACTGTCTGTCATTCCCGCAAAGGCGCATGTAAAAAATGCTGTCATTCCCGCGAAGGCGGGAATCCATCTTTACCGAAGTTTTTTCTGTCTAAATGGATTCCCGCCTTCGCGGGAATGACAGAGCAGCGCTTCAAATCAACAGTTTCAATCGCTAGCAAATTTCACTGCGACGACAAGGATAATCTTTACTTCCTGTTTCGACTTGAATAGTCGCATGGTCAACACGAAATGATACTTTTAAGGTGTTATTAATTTTTTCATAATCCGCATCAGTCAGTATCGAGGTTGGCATAACAAGATGAGCAGTCAAAGCGATTTCTTTCGTGCTTAATCCCCAGATATGTAAATCATGTACTGCGCTGACACCAGGTATTGATTTTAAATAATTTTCTATCCCTTGTTGGTCAATATGATGTGGAATTGCATCCAGAATTAACCTCACGGAATCACGCAGCAAACCCCAAGTTCCCCACAGAATGATGACCACAATAATCAAACCGACTACTGGATCGATCCAAACTAAGTGAGTAAAAGCAATCAAAATTCCCGCAATAACAACACCGATGGAAATAAGCGCATCTCCTAATAAATGTAAAAATGCGCCTTTAATATTTAAATCCTCATGCGCCCCTTTTATGAATAAGAAGGCGGTGCCACCATTAATAACAATACCGATGAGAGCGACAATAATGACGATGTGACCATTCACAGGTGATAAATGTAAAAGTTTATTAATCGATTCATAAGTAATTAAGGCAGACGTTGCAACTAAAATTAACGCATTGAACAGTGCCGCGAGAATGGTTGTGCGTTTAAACCCATAGCTATAACGCTTGCGAGCGGGCAAGGTGAGTAGCCAGCTTGCGCCCCAAGCTAACGCCAGTCCAAATACATCACCAAAATTATGTACCGCATCAGCTAGCAAGCTCATCGAGTTTGCTAAAAAAGCATATATCACTTGAAAAATCGTAAAAGCAAGATTCAATATAATAGAAACGGCGAACGCAAAATTAAATGACTTTGGAAAGTGAGCATGATGGCTGTGATCATGACGATGCGAATGTTCATGAGGATTTTGCGCATCTTTATTCATTTAAATTTATTCCTTGTGGCGATTTAATCCCGACGCAGTTTGTCGGTCGCAGCAAGAGGTGTCGGATAGCGCATTACCACCCAATAGCATGAACCGATAAACGTCAAAATTGTCGCTGCTTGCACCATATAACTTGTCGTTGGATTGACTAAGCTTGCTTGTAACGCTAGGAAAATCACCAGCAAAGAGAATTCACTACTTTGCGCTAATCGCACACCAATTTCCCAGCTTATTGCTTTTGTTTCGCCCGAATTTTGCAAAAGCCATCCAAATACGACGGGCTTTATGAGTAGTATAATCCCGGCTAAAACCAACGCCGGCCAGATAACAGAAGGTAAATATCCGAAATTAAAACTTGCGCCGATGGTGAAAAAGAACATAACAAGAAAAAAATCACGCAAGGGTTTTAAACTTTCTGCAATATATTGTGATATGGGATTGCTAGCCAGCGCAACACCGCCAACAAACGCACCAATTTCTTCTGATAATCCCATCAAATAGGCTATTTCACCCATAAATAAACACCAACCTATCGATAAGATAAAAATATACTCGTGAACTTTATCGAATTTTCGCAGCAAATAGGAAAGTACATAGCGTTGGAAGAAAAATGCGGTGAGTAATAATACGGGAAAAGCCAAAACGACTAAAATTAATTGATGTAGCGATGCTGTATTACGATCTGCAAAGGCTTGTAAAATTAAGAGTAAACCGATAGCGATGACATCTTGAAGCAACAAGATACTGATCATCAGCTCTCCAGTATGTTGATGGTGTAGTATCGTTGTAGGTAATAATTTTAATCCAATAATCGTACTGGAAAACATTAAAGTTAAGCCGATCAGAATGCATTCCATGAGATTGAAGCCAAACAGCCAGCCAACGGTAAAACCCAGTATCCAAAACAAGGTAGAACTGATTAAAGTAATTAAACTCATCTTACGTAAAGAATGCAAAAGGTTTTGTGGTTGGAGGTGTAATCCCATTAAAAATAACAAGAAAATAATCCCAATATCACCTGTTTGTTTAATGAGTACAGAATCTTTAACGAGTTTAAGCCCCCAAGGTCCTAAAATTGCACCTAAAGCCATATATGCAACAAGCAACGACTGCCGTGTAAATAAGGCGAGTGTCGATAAAATTGCAGTACCCGCAAAAATCAGGAATACCACATGTATGACGGTAAGGCTATGTTGCATTAATTTTCTTCCTCGCTTAACGAAACAAGCGTAGCATTTCCTCCCGCTGCTGTCGTGTTAATTGATATGGCGCGCTCAATACAGAGTCGTGGTAAATAGTGAGGCCCACCCGCCTTGGGTCCTGTTCCTGACAAACGTTCTCCACCAAAAGGCTGAACACCGACGACAGCTCCTATCATATTACGATTGACATAGACATTGCCAACCGGCATTCGATTCTGAATATATTGAACCGTCGCATCAATTCGACTATGAATTCCTAACGTGAGACCATATCCCGTGTTGATAATTTCATCGAGAATCTTATCCAAATTTTTAGCGGGATAACGAATGATATGCAAGATGGGGCCAAATACTTCGCGCCGTAATAAACTCAAATTTTTTAATTCAAATGCGCAAGGAGCAAAATAATGTCCAGGAGCAAGTTGGGAAGGTAATGGAACTTGATAGATTAACTGAGCCTCTTTAGACATTTTTGCGGCGTGGTTTTGTAACATGGATAATGCATCTTGATCAATGACAGGGCCTATGTCTGTTTCTAACAAGCAAGGGTTGCCAATTTTGAGTTCAGCCATAGCGCCTTTTAGCATGTCTAATAAACGCGGCGCAATATCCTCTTGAACGAATAAAACACGTAGGGCAGAGCAACGCTGACCCGCGCTATTAAATGCAGAATGGATCACATCTGCGACGACTTGTTCGGGAAGAGCGGAGGAATCGACAATCATAGCGTTTTGTCCGCCTGTTTCCGCGATGAGAGGAACAATAGCCCCTTCGCGTTTAGCGAGCGTTTCGTTAATTATTTTGGCCGTTTCAGTTGAACCCGTGAACATGACACCGTCGACTCGTAAATCTGAAACTAGCTTCGCACCCACGATGTCACCGCGTCCTGGTAACAAGTGTAATACCTGGGGTGGAATGCCCGCTTCATGTAAAATTTTAATTGCTTCAGCCGCGATTAAAGGCGTTTGCTCCGCGGGTTTTGCTATGACTGCATTGCCCGTGACAAGACCCGCAAGAATTTGGCCTGTAAAAATAGCAAGAGGAAAGTTCCAAGGACTAATGCATGCAATGATACCCCGCGGATGGAGAGAGAGTTGATTATATTCTCCAGTGGGTCCTTTTAACGTTTTGGCAACTAAATCTTTCCGTGCCCGCTCTGCATAGTAGCGACAATAATCGACTGTTTCACGAATTTCAGAGACGCAATCGGTAAGATGCTTACCCCCTTCGCTGGTTAGCAACGTCATCAATTTCGGAATATTTTTTTCAAATAAATCCGCCGCGTTTTCTAAGCAGGCCGCACGTTCTTCAACGGATTTGCTTCCCCATTGTTTTGTTGCAGCGCTTGCTTCCGCCAAGGCTTTTTCAACATCTTGTGTTGTCGCTTCATGGACATGGCCGACAACAACATGGGTATCGCTAGGTGATACAACCGGTTGCGAGGAAGCGGTTGTGATCATTTTACCGGAGATAATTGGGCCTGATTCGAACACTAGCTTTTCTGCTTCTTCCATAGCAATTTTTAATTGATTCACTGTTTTCATATTACTTAAATCGACTCCTTTTGAATTTTTGCGTTTAGGTTCATAAATAGCGTGAGGTACCGGAATATGGGGATGGGGCTTATGCGCTAAACCTGCGATGCGATTAACAGGATCTATAATAATTTTTTCAATAGGGGCTTCATCATCCGCGATGCGATTAATAAATGATGTGTTCGCTCCATTTTCTAAAAGCCGCCTGACAAGATATCCCAACAAGTCTTTATGACTACCGACAGGCGCATAGATTCGGCAAGGTATATCTTTGCTAACGATTTGATCGTATAAAGGCGCACCCATTCCATGTAAACATTGAAATTCGTAGGCGCCTTTTGCATTGTTTTGGGTTAATTCTAAAATGGTCGCAACAGAATAAGCATTGTGTGTCCCGAATTGCGGATAAAAATGTTCAGTGAGGGAAAGTAATTTTTTAGCGCAAGCGATGAATGATACATCCGTTGAATTTTTTCGGGTAAATACAGGATAGCCTTCGAGTCCTAAAACTTGGCTCAGTTTGATTTCGGCATCCCAATAAGCGCCTTTTATTAATCTGACCATGAGGCGACGATTATATCGTTTTGAAAGATCGGCTAACCAATCAATAACATAGGGCGCGCGTTTTTGATAAGACTGGACGGCAAGACCGAATCCTTCCCAACCATTTAAACTGGGATGGCTGAACACAGCTTCAATAATATCGAGAGAAAGGTCTAGACGATCCGCTTCTTCGGCATCAATGGTAAAGCCAATATTTTGGCTTTTTGCTTGTTTTGTTAGTGTGAGAAGTCGTGGCACAAGTTCATTCATGATTCGCTCATGTTGAGCAAATTCATAACGTGGATGTAATGCGGATAATTTGATTGATATGCCTGGACCTTGAATGGGATCTAAATTTTGGGATGCTTGTCCAATCGCGGCGATGGCGTTTTGATAGGATTTAAAATAGTTTTCTGCATCATCTGCTGTGCGGGCTGCTTCACCTAGCATATCGTAAGAGTAACGATAACCTAGCGCTTCATTTTGTTTAGCGCGATCCAGGGCTTTGTTTATCGTTGTCCCCATGACAAATTGTTTACCGATAATTTTCATCCCTTGCAGAATAATAGGGCGAATCACCATTCCACTGGTGCGACTCAATAATCGCTTGAGAGAAGCGCTCAACGATTTTTGATTGCTTAGCGTAGGCGCTAAGATTTTGCCTGTCAGCATCAAAGACCATGTGGCTGCATTGACAAAGAAGGAGTCGCTGGTATTTAAATGTTCCGCCCATTCTGCCGTTGAAATTTTGTCGCTGATTAATTTATCTATGG
>Ga0207076_1127_pt1 | contig 18217 bp, 15 predicted proteins | sample Alteio_BWMinHeat_62_FD_153568 | JGI IMG/M metagenome (GOLD analysis project Ga0207076, IMG submission 153568) | Enriched cells from forest soil in Barre Woods Harvard Forest LTER site, Petersham, Massachusetts, United States -... | ecosystem: Environmental > Terrestrial > Soil > Temperate forest >... | reverse complement strand
GTTTTGGTACCGGTTTATCTTTTGCACCGTTACCAGGTGGAAGCAGCGTCAAAAATGTTGGGTGGCTTGTATTATACATACGCTATTAAAGGCGACGGGCAAACCATTACCAAATTGATCCCGCCTGCCGATCAGTGGAAGGCCTTTGATGCGCTGATGTCGACCCTAAGTCCTGATGCTTTGGCGTTGCCCGAAAAACTTATTGAAAAAATACCTCCACGGCCTGATGGGGCATACGCGCGTACCAGGGAATTATTTAAATCGAGAACCGGCCTTACTTTTGACCCCATGGCAGCGGCTGAATCAGCAGCCGGCACCACCATTGAATTTATGCTAAACGCTGAGCGGGCCGAACGCCTGGTTGAATACAAATCGAGAGACAACACCCAACCGGGCTTAATCCCTGTTTTAGATAAACTGGTTACCCAAACATGGAAAGCACCGCAGCAAACAGGCTATAAAGGCGAATTGCAGCGGCTTGTAAATGGCCTGGTATTGAAACAGCTGCTTACAATGGCCGCTGACCCGCAGGCTGCAGAAAGCGTGAGGGGGATTGCTTTGCTGGAGATCGATGGTCTTAAAAAATGGATGCAGGGCAGGTTAATCACCGCCACTTCCGAAGAAAAGGCAAGCATTTTATTTAGCCTCTCACAAATTGAAACATTTAACAAAAACCCCGATCAGTTTAAACCTGCACCGGTATTAGTTATGCCGGACGGAAGCCCTATAGGAGATTAAGCTGCGGGTATTTCGATTTAGAATGATCATCTATATAAATTATTACGGTGCAATGTGCATATTTACGCCGTAATAAAAACAGCCTATGTCAACACCAATTGTTACCGGCCTGATGGCCTACGGAATGTCCGGCAGAATATTCCAGGCGCCATTTTTAACCACCAACCCCGGCTTTAAATTTAAAGCAGTAGTAGAAAGGCACGAGAAAAAAGCCGGATTAAGGTACCCCGATGTAATCAGTTATAATTCAGTTGATGAATTGCTTGCTGATGATGAAATTGAACTGGTTGTTATCAACACGCCCGGCAACACCCATTTCGACTTCACCATAAAAGCGCTGAACGCAGGCAAACATGTACTGCTTGAAAAACCTGCTGCACCAACCGGCGCCGAAGTAAAAATCATGTTCGACCTTGCTAAAAAATTAAACCTGCATTTATTAATTTACCAGAACCGCAGATGGGACAGTGGTTTTTTACAGGTAAAACAGGTGATTGAAAGTGGCAGGCTCGGCCAGCTGATAGAAGTTTATTTCAGGATGGACAGGTATAAACGCGCGCTTAGTCCTAAAATATTTAAAGAAACCGCTTCTACGCCAGGCGCGGGCCTGGTTTACGACCTTGGCCCTCACCTGATTGATAATGTAATTTGTTTATTTGGTAAACCGCTCAGTTTTACGAAAACAACCGGAATTTATAGGGAAGGATCGGAAGTACCTGACTATTTCAGCTACCATTTTATCTACCCAAATCAATTGAATGTTTTTATCACCTCGGGATTGCTGATCGCCGAGGTATTGCCCGGTTTTGCGGTACATGGCACATTGGGGAGTTTTGTAAAAGACCGGTGCGATGTTCAGGAAACACAACTGGATAGCGGTATGCTGCCAACCGACCCTGCCTACGGAATTGAACCTGAAGGCAGCGAAGGCAAACTGATATTGATGGATATTGATAATAAACCAAACGTTGAGTGGTTAAAAGCACCCAAAGGCCATTACAATGGTTTATTTGACGCGGTTTATCATACTATCCGGCAAAATGCGTTATATCCCGTGACTGAAGAGCACATCGCCTGGCAATTAGAATTGCTCGAAGCTTAAAAAATGCGTAACTATGTGCCACAATGACCTGCAAATGAATTTTATGAAGAAATTACTTTTATTTTTTGGGATGATAATAGCTGCAGGTTGCACTTCTGCGCAAAACAAACCCACACCAGCGAACATTCCGCCGTATCATATTTTAACTACCGACAGCGTATATGTAACGCCAACCAATTTAAAAAACAATAAGCCGGTATTGATCATCTACTTTTCGCCCGATTGCAGCCATTGCCAGCATATGATGTATGAGCTGAAGCCAAAAATGAACGACTTGAAAAACACACAGGTAATTATGATCACTTTTGTGCAGCAAATACAGGCAATCCGTAATTTTGTAAGAGATTTCGACCTGAAAAAATACCCCAACTTTACTGTCGGTACTGAAGGTTATACGATGTTGGTACAACGTTTTTACGATGTGCATACAACCCCTTTCACAGCGCTTTATGACAAAAACAAAAAACTCGTTAAATCTTGGGAAAAGGCGCCAACAGTGGATGAGTTAACAGGTGAAGTAAAAAAACTCTGACAGAAAGATTCTTTAGCCAACACTATGAAAGTAGCAGTAGCATCGCCCCCGTTTCCAAAATCCATTGCCGACGGCTTACACCAGCTTGAAAAACTGGTGAAGGAAGCCGCGGCGCAACAGGCGGATATCATTTGTTTTCCGGAATCGTATATTCCCGGCTACCCTTTGGAAGAATTTGAAGTTGAAACAGCTTCGCCTGAAAAATTGCAGGCAGCATTGGACAAAGCAAGTAAAGTAGCCGCCGAATATAATATCGCCATTATTTTGCCGATGGATTGGTACTCAGCAAAAGGTAAGCTGAATATTGCCCATGTGATCTCAAAAACCGGTAAAGTGTTGGGCTATCAGCCTAAAAACCAACTGGACCCCAGCGAAGATAATATATGGATACCGGGCACCGAACGCAATATTTTTGAGGTGGACGGCGTAAAATTCGGCATTACCATTTGCCACGAAGGGTTCAGGTACCCTGAATCAGTACGGTGGGCTGCCAGGAATGACGCCAAAATAGTATTTCACCCGCATTGTTCAGGAAGTGATAGTAATGTTGATGAGGAACTGACTGAGTGGGGTAATAAAAACAATCCCTATTATGAAAAAGCCATGATGATGCGGGCGCTGGAAAACACTATTTACTTTGCCAGCTCGAATTATGGAATGCGTTATCCTGAATCGGCCAGCTCGTTAATAGACCCAAGCGGGACTTGCATCGCTCACCAGCCCTATGGCAAACCGGGCGTTTTTGTTGCGGAAGTAGATACTGATTTGGCAACGGGCTTCCTGGCCAAACGGTTTAAGCCGGAATTGTATGCCGGAAAGTAAAAAATAAAAAAATACCATTTGCATAATCAAAAATATTGCGCTTACTTTACGCCCGATAATATGACAAGTAACAACACCATCATTACAACAATTACTACCACCGGGGTAAAACACGGAGGAAGATAATCGTATGGTGTAAAAACATAAAAAACCAAATGAGCGCCTTCCTCCAAAAGAGGAAGGCTTTTTTGTTTAATATTTAAAATAATAATGAAGATTTTAAAATTCGGCGGGACTTCCGTAGGCTCTGTGCAAAGTATCCAAACCCTGTTAAATATTTTAGAGGGTGAGATCAAAAATAAACAAAAACCAATAGTGGTATTATCCGCCATGAGCGGGGTAACCAATCTGCTGGTGGCTATGGCCGAAGGTGCTGCTGAAGGAAAAGATTTTACGGCCCAATTAGCCGAACTGGAAAAACGCCATTTTGACGTGATAAAGAGTTTGCTGGACATTCAAAACCAGAACCCGGCATTTACCCGTCTTAAAATATTATTTAACCAGCTGGAAGATCTGCTGCAGGGAATCCTCACTTTAAAGGAACTTACCCCTAAAACCCGTGACATGGTACTCGGTTTTGGCGAGCGCTGCTCTACCTTTATGATCGGCAAGATAGCGGCACAACATTTCCCCGGCACCATCAGCGTTGATGCTTCAGCGTTTATTAAAACCGACAGCTCATTCGGGCAGGCAAAAGTGAATATGGAGTTGACCGATCTGCTGGTTCGGGGCTTTTACCAGGAAAATAGTGACAAACTGATCTTTGTTACCGGTTTTATATCGGCTAATGAGTCGGGGCAGATCACTACCCTCGGTCGCGGTGGCAGTGATTACACCGCAGCCATATTGGGCGCAGCTTTAAATGCCGAAGAGATCCATATCTGGACTGATGTAAACGGCATGATGACTGCTGATCCGCGCATGGTGAAAAAGGCATTCTCCTTACCGGAGCTAACTTATACCGAGGCGATGGAGCTTTCGTACTTCGGCGCAAAGGTGATCTACCCCCCAACCATGATCCCGGCGTTTATGAAAAAGATCCCTATCGTCATTAAAAATACTTTTGATGTTGATTTTGAAGGGACAGTGATCCGTCACGACTGCAAGCCGTCCAATCTCCCTATAAAAGGGATCTCATCTATCAATAATATCAGCATTCTTAATTTAGAAGGCAGCGGCATGGTGGGTAAATCTGGCTTTAGCGGCAGGTTATTTTCCTTACTGGCAAGGGAGCAGATCAATGTGATCCTTATCACCCAATCATCCTCAGAGCATAGCATTACTTTTGCTGTGCAACCCGGTGACACTGAAAAAGCACGCGATTTAATTGAACAGGAATTTGAACTGGAACTGGTGGCCAAAAAGCTGGAACATGTGGTTATTGAACAAAACCTGGCCATCATTGCCATTGTTGGCGAAAATATGAAGCAAACCCCGGGCGTATCCGGCAAGCTGTTTCATGCGCTTGGTCGCAACGGCATCAATGTAAGGGCTATAGCACAGGGATCATCAGAATACAATATCTCGGTAATAATTTCAGCAACTGACCTGGCAAAAGCCTTGAATGCGGTTCACGACGGCTTTTTTACCCAACTCACCAAAACCCTGCATGCTTTTTGTTTAGGCACCGGCAATATCGGCCAAACCCTGTTTAAACAACTGAATGCCCACACCGCCTATTTGCAGGAGCACAACGGCATACAGGTTAAAATTGCCGGCATCAGCAATACCCGTAAAATGGTATTTAACAGCGACGGCGTTTCGCTGGATAACTGGCAAGCAGAACTGGAAGCATCCATCCATTCAGCCGACCTTGCTGAGTTTGTTGCCAAAATGAAGAGCATGAACCTGCCAAACTGCGTATTTATTGATAATACTGCCAGCCCAAAGCCGGTTGCGTTTTACGAAGAAGTATTTAAAGCGAATATATCCGTCATTACCTGCAACAAGATCGGTAATTCGGCATCGTACAAACAATATAAAACCTTCCATGATGCCGCGCACAACCACGGCGTTGATTTCTTTTACGAAACCAATGTGGGTGCAGGCCTGCCGATCATCCGTACCTTAAAGGACCTGATGAACAGCGGCGACAGGGTTGCGAAGATCGAAGCGATACTATCTGGTACTATCTCTTTCATCTTTAATAACTTTAAAGGTGATGCTAATTTCCACGATGTGGTAAAAGAGGCGCAGGATAAAGGCTATACCGAACCTGATCCGCGCGACGATCTGAGCGGTAAGGATTTTATGCGAAAGATATTGATCCTGGCCCGCGATGCAGGCTATGCTATGGAAGAAGCGGACGTACGTATTGAAAGCGTATTACCAAAAGCCTGCCTGGAAGCACAGAGTGTGGAGGAGTTTTATGCAGCCCTGAAAGCTGAAGACGCTTTCTTTAGTAACCTAAAGGCCAAAGCCGCAGCAGAGAATAAAGTACTGCGTTATATTGGTAAACTGGATGAAGGAAAAGCGGAGATCACCCTGCAAATGGTGGATGAAAGTCACCCGTTTTATACCTTATCGGGCAGCGATAATATCATCTCCTTTACCACCGACAGGTACAGGGAACGCCCGCTGGTGGTAAAAGGCCCCGGTGCAGGTGCAGAGGTTACTGCGGCAGGTGTATTTGCGGATTTAATAAATGTGGGAGCGTAGAGGCCAAGCCCCCGCCCCCCTAAAGGGGGAGAAATAGTTTGAGAGTTTATGAAAGATAATATACAAAATTTAAATATCCCCGCCGTTACTCCCCCTTTAGGGGGTCGGGGGGCTGTAGGAGCGGACATTCATGTTTTTGCCCCGGCAACCGTCGCTAACGTGGTTTGCGGTTTTGATGTATTGGGTTTTGCCGTGAATGAACCAGGCGATGAAGTAGTAATGCGCATGACCGGAAAATCAGGTATCACTATCAGCAAGATCACTGGCGATAACGGCCGACTGCCTATGGATCCTGCTAAAAACACTGTTAGCGTAAGTGTACAGCATTATTTAAAAAGTATCGGACGCGACGATATAGGTTTGGATATCGAACTGCATAAAAAGATGCCGATAGGCAGCGGACTTGGCTCAAGTTCGGCAAGTACGGTTGCAGGTTTGTTTGCCATCAAGACTTTGCTGGGCGATGAAACCGACGTTGCCAGCCTGTTGCCGTTTGCCATGAAAGGTGAGGAAATGGCTTGCGGTCACGGCCACGCTGATAACGTTGCACCCGCCTTGATGGGTGGTTTTGTGTTGATCAGGAGTTATGAGCCGCTGGATGTGGTTCGGTTACCGCACCCCGAAGGGTTGTACTGTGCCATTATCTTCCCGGATGTGGATGTACCCACAAGAGAAGCCAGGCAGATCATCCGCAAAAACATACAGATGAAAGACGCGGTTACCCAGTGGGGCAATATTGCCGGCCTCGTAAGTGGTTTGTTTTTAAACGACATAGACCTGATTGGCCGCAGTATGAAAGATATTTTGGTGGAACCCGTACGCTCGATGTTGATCCCTGATTTTTATAAAATGCGCGAAATAGCGATGGAAATGGGTGCGGTTAGCTTTGGGATTTCCGGCTCAGGGCCATCGGTTTTTGCTTTTACCAGGGATGCGGACACCGCGCACCGCATCACCCAAAAACTCCAGCAGCATTTAACCGGCATTAAGATTGGCTCGAACATTTATGTATCCACCATCAATGATAAAGGGCCGAGGGTGATTGGATGATGTGCGGATGTGCAAATGTGTAGATGAGAAAAATTATAAAATATTAGATTAAAATAAATCCGAAATCGAAATTCCGAAATCCGAAATAATAAATCGTAACTCGTAATTCTAAAATCGTAAATCAAATTGAAATTATACAGTACCAAAAACCCATCAACCCGGGTGAGCTTTAAAGAAGCCGTTTTTAACAGTATGCCGCAGGACAAGGGCCTGTACATGCCGGTGAATATCCCGCGGCTGGAGGATAAATTTTTAAATAACCTTGATGGCTATACACTGCCGGAGATCGCTTTCCACGTGGCGCAAAACCTTATTGGTGATGATATCCCGGCAGATGACCTGAAGGAGATCATTGCCGACGCTATCAGCTTTTTAGCGCCTGCCGTTAAGCTGGAAGAGAATGTATTTGTGCTGGAGCTTTGGCACGGGCCGTCGCTGGCGTTTAAGGATTTCGGCGCGCGGTTTATGAGCCGGGTGATGAGCTACTTTTTGGAGAAAGGCGAAAAACAACTGGACGTGCTTGTAGCTACTTCCGGCGATACCGGCGGCGCTGTAGCCCTGGGCTTTTTAGGCGTACCCAATACCCGCGTTACCATCCTGTACCCCAAAGGCAAAGTAAGCGATATTCAGGAGCTGCAATTAACCACCAACGGGCAAAATATCCGCGCGGTGGAGGTTGACGGCACGTTTGATGATTGCCAGGCATTGGTTAAACAGGCTTTTACAGATAAGGATCTGAATGAAAAATTCAGGCTGACATCGGCTAACTCCATCAATATTTCCCGCCTTATCCCGCAAACGTTTTATTATTTCAATGCCTATGCACAGTTACTGAAACGGGATATCAGCAAGGTAGTATTTTCAGTACCGAGCGGCAACTTTGGCAATATAGGCGCCGGTTTACTGGCCTGGAAGATGGGGTTACCGGTTTCGCATTTTATTGCGGCTACCAATGTTAATGATACTGTACCGGAGTTTTTAAAAACAGGCGTTTATCAACCCAAACCATCCGTAGCTACCTTAAGCAATGCCATGGATGTGGGCGACCCAAGTAACTGGGTGCGTATTGCCGATATGTTTAAAGAAGATGCCGAAGCTTTAAAAACACAGGTAACCGGCTATAGCTATAACGACGAACAAACGCTGGAAGCCATTAAGTTTATTTTTGATAACTATAACTATGTAGCCTGCCCGCATACTGCGATAGCCTGGCAAGCCCTGCGCGACTGGCAACAGGACAACTATAAAAGGGATACCGCCGGCATATTTTTATCAACCGCGCACCCCTGCAAGTTCCCGGATGTTTTCCCGGAGAGCATTGGCGGAAAGGTAGACGTGCCTGAGCAGGTTGCCGGCCTCAGCAAAAAGCAAAAACATGCCACTGCGCTGGGTAAGGATTTTGCCGGGTTTAAGGATTATTTGCTGAAGAATGGTTAATGCAATGAAACATTGGGTTATATTTAGACTTAAAACCTGCACAAAATGTTAAAACTTTATAAAAAGACAGATAACGAAATTTTTTATTGGGAAACCTGGGATAAGGATAACAAAACAGGAATAGTCCATTGGGGTAAAGTTGGAGAGAAGGGAAATAATAGGGAAGTAAAATCTGGGTTATTTTCAAGTTTTCGAAAAGAAATCCAAAAAGAAATTAACAAAGTCTTATCAGAAGGTTATCAGGAGGTTGACACTGACGAACATCATACGCTTTTAATTGAATTTATAGTTGATGATATGGGCACTCCGGAAGATATTGATAAAAGAACCAGACTTCAAAACAGGATGGACGGCACTTTAGGCTGGACAGGCCTTGGGCATTGTGATGGCGGCAGCATAGGAAGCGGAACCATGGAAGTTTGTTGTTTTGTTGTTGATTTTGAGATCGCAAAAAGAGTAATCGAACTAGACCTTAAAGATACCGAATTCGCTAATTATACAAGGATTTACGATGAAAACGAATAATAGTGAACCTGATTGGTTCGATGAACTGACCGAAGAACAGCAAGAAGATGTGTTCACAGCAATCGCGCAACTGCACAGAGGTGAAGGTATCCCGCATGAAGAAGCGATGATAAGGCTCGGATTATTTGAGCAATCAAGCCCTGAGTACTCAAAAAAATAATCACATGGTAGTTGTTTGTGAGGACACAAACAAAGGGAGGTTTTTTCTCCCCGCAGTCTGTGTCCTCACAGACTGCTTTTAAACACTAATCTATGATCAACACCATCATCTTCGACCTTGGCGCGGTATTAATTGACTGGAACCCTGATTATTTGTACCGTACTATTTTTGCGGATGAGGAAGAAATGAAACACTTCCTGGCTAACGTGGCAACTTCCGACTGGAACGAGGAGCAGGATGCAGGCCGCCCATTACAGGAAGGTACCGAGGTATTGGTAAAACAATTCCCTGAACATGAAGACAATATCCGGGCGTTTTATTCCCGCTGGGATGAAATGCTGGGCGATCCGTTACATGGTACAGTGGAGATCTTTAAACAGCTTAAACAAAGTAACCGCTATAAAATATACGCCCTCACCAATTGGTCGGCAGAGACGTTCCCGGTGGCACAGGCACGTTATGATTTTTTAAACTGGTTTGATGGTATAGTGGTATCGGGTGCGGAGAAGATGCGCAAACCAACACCCGCATTTTACCAGATCTTGCTCGACAGGCACGATGTAAAACCCGAAGAGGCTTTATTTATTGATGATAATTACCGCAATATTTTAGCGGCTGAAAAGATGGGCATTAAATCGATCCATTTTACATCGGCAGAGGAGTTAGAAAAGGAATTAAAACACCTCCATGTATTGTAAAATCGGTGAAATCACAAAAAAACAATCGGTGAAATCAATTAATCAATAATACCTTCCACGCCTCCCCAACCCTGCCGGCATCCAGTAATTCTTTAGCCTTTAAATGCAGCTGCACTTCGCGGGTTTGGCTGTCGCCGATGGTGGCATCCAGCAGTTCCTTAATTTCGGGCGATTGGGCGTAAGCATCGATCTCCTCATCATTTGGCAACACTTCCACATTACCCAGCTGGCCCAGGTTATTACCGGTTAATATTTTTGAATTGCGAATAGTAAAAGGGATAGCATCAACCCCAATACCCATATTTTTATTGGGTTTGGCTACTATAAATAAGTTATCGGGGGTTACGCGGCAATACCAGTCGCCACCCAGGCGGGCCACATGCTCCATCTTTAGCTGGTCTATTTTTCCACCTGCATCCAGCACCGCTTCGTTAATATGCATCAGCTTAATTTCGGCAATTACCAGGTTACCCGCGCCTGCACCATCGCCCAAATTAATAATATCTTTCACCACACACTCCAGCTGCACCGGCGAGTCAGCCACCCTGGGTGGTTTTACCAAATCGGACGGCAGCATCGTAAAGCCGGCTTTGATAAACTCATTAACCCCTTTTGCATACTCAACACTTGCTAACGACACCTGCTGCACCATGTCATAATTTACAATATTGATGGTGCATTCGGGCACTTCACGCAGGTTTTCCAAGGTGTGTTTGGTAGTATTATCCCTCACCCTGCGAGATGGCGAAAACACACAAACCGGCGGATTAACACTAAACAAATTAAAATAACTGAACGGGCTCAGGTTGATATTGCCTTCCTTATCGATAGTCGAGGCGAAGCATATTGGACGCGGACCTATGGCCGTATTAAGGTAGCTTTGAATTTCAACCGGCGAAAGATCTTTTAAATTGATGGTGAGCATTTTTGTTGAAATGTTGTAAAGTTGGAAGGTTGTAATGTTATTTTTTTGTTTTTTTCGCCGCTTCAAATTTCTTTAAATAGTCGATGAATTTTTTGGTTTTACTTGAGAATTCTATGCTTTTTGAATACATATCCTCAAAGACGATATCATCTATCTTTTCCGCTTTATTCAATATCGTCAATTTATTTCTGAACTCGCCGGATGAACCCTTTGCATAATTTAAAAATCGGATAAAATCAGGATTATTGTTGTATTCGAAGCCTTCGGCAATATTGTCTGACATGGAACATGCAGCTCTTCTTATCTGGTCTTTCATACCCCAGTCAGATTTCAGAGGCTCTTTGTCACATAAAAAGTAAATATCAACGGCTATTGAGTTGGCAATCTTCCAAATTTCAAGGTCTTCAAATCTTTCAATCTTAGCCATTTTTAAACCAAACAAATATTAACATTTCAACTTTCCAACCTTACAACATTACAACTTCTTCAACCCCAAAATCGAAAAATCGCTGTTTGCTTTTTTAATGATATTGCCCAGCATACCCAACCCGGTTACTTCCATCTCTACCAGGTCACCGTCTTTTAGCCATTGGGATTGATAGTTTTGGTCGTTAAGCAGGCCGGTGCCGTTCAGTTCCAAAAAGCAGCCTGTGCCTACCGTGCCGGAGCCTATTACATCGCCGGGCAGCACATCGCAACCGTAGGCACACCGCTCAATAATTTCGGCGAAGGTCCAGTCCATATCGGCCATATTGCCTTTTGATACGCCTATGCCGTTTACTGCGCACTTCATTTCCAAATTATAGGCACTACCGGTGTGCCCGGCTTTGGGTGCAACTTTGTATTTCTCCAACTCATCAGGTGTTACCAGCCATGGGCCTATCACGGTGCTAAAATCCTTTCCCTTTGCAGGGCCAAGGTTCAGCAGCATTTCTTCCATTTGCAGGGTGCGGGCGCTCATATCATTCATAGTCATGTAGCCGGCAATCAGTTTGTCGGCATCAGCTGCCTTAATATTACGCGCCTTTTTATTCAATACCACGGCTACTTCCAGCTCAAAATCCAGCTTCTCGAAATGATCCGGCATGCACTCGATCTCCCCGATGCCCTGTATGGCATTATGGTTGGTAAAATAGAATATAGGGTATTGGTCAAACTCCGGTATCATGGGTGCTTTGCGGTTTCGGCGGGCCGATTCCACATGCTGCCTGAAAGCGTACCCATCACGGCATGAGGTTGGGTGCGGCACGGGCGCCATCATCTCAAAAAACAATTCTTCCTTAGCCTCCAGCTTGCCAGAAGCGATGGCATTATTGATACGGTGCGCGCGTTCCATCAGCTCATCCCCTCCCCATAAAAATTCATTCATGCTATCGGGGAGCAGCTTATCGCAGGAGTTAAGGTTATAAATATGCCCTTTTACGTAAACACCCAAATGCTCACGGTCTTCGGTTTTGTAGGATACTAACTTCATGGGTTTTGTATTATTGGTTTTTCAAACTTAGTAATTTTTAGTTGATTGAGTTGATTAGGTTAGATTAAGTTGATTGGGTTGTCGAAAGGTTGTAATGTTGAAAAGTTGGAATGTTATTTTTTTAGTTGATTAGGTTGATTGGGTTAGATTGGGTTGATTAAGTTGTTGGCAGGGGATTCATTTCAAATCATCACGCTTATTTTGGCTAAAGCCCTAAGCTCTTTGTCTACCTTTATCCGTCCCTTAAAAGGGACGGCAATGAATAAAAGAAATTTACAAGCTATTTCAAGTTCATTGCCGTCGGTTTTAACCGACGGATAAAGTGGCACTGAGATATTGGCTTCAGCCAAATTCCGTGGATTGCCTATCGATAGTTGAAGCTTCTTCCGGACTTCCGGACTTTACTGACTTTCGGACTAAAAACCCAATCAACCACTCACTCAATCAACCCAATCAACTCAAACACCCCCTTGCAATTAACATATATTACAACTAACTTTGCTTATCCAATTTATGAGCATACAAAAGCATTTTCTATTTTCCCTGGGCCTCACTTCAATGAGTGATGCTTCTTCTTTCAGGGATGCTGTGCTCGCTAAGATCGTTTTGGCGCAATACTAATTTGTTGAGGGCTGTTGAAAGGTTGTAAAGTTGGAAGGTTGTAATGTTAATACGATCCCCGGCTTAAAACTATTCAGCCTCACTGCTTGTTAAATATTTTGTACTGAATTGTTTGGGTTGATGACTTTTTCAACCTTACAACATTCCAACTTTACAACATTCCAACAAAAACAAAATAACATGCCTGTTTATCATACTTTAGGAGCTATCCCGCCAAAGCGGCATACGCAGTTCCGTAAGCCCGATGGTACTTTATATGCCGAAGAGCTGGTTTCAACCGAAGGTTTCTCCAGCCTGTACTCGCTGGTGTACCATGCTTACCCGCCAACACTGGTTAAAGAGCTGGGCGAATCATATTCGGTTGAGCCGAAGATCGCCCGTGAAAAACACCTCAAACATACCAGCCTCATAGGCTTTAAAATTGAGCCGGAAGACGATTATTTAAAAAGCCGCAAGCCTATACTGGTAAACAGCGACCTGCATATCTCGCTGGCGGCGCCGCGTAAATCCATGACGGATTATTTCTACAAAAACAGCCAGGCGGATGAAGTGGTGTTTATCCACGTAGGCACGGGCACATTGAAAACCGGCTATGGCAATATCAAATTTGCCTACGGCGATTATTTGATCATCCCACGCGGTACCATCTATCAAATGGAATTTGATACGCCCGATAACCGCCTGTTTATTGTAGAAAGCTTTAGCCCGATAAGGGTGCCGAAACGCTATACCAACGCTTACGGACAGCTTACGGAGCAATCGCCGTATTGCGAGCGCGATATTAAACGCCCTACCGACCTGGAAACCCATGACGAAAAAGGCGATTTTAAAGTGCTGATCAAAAAACAAGGTCTCATTTATCCCTACATCTACGGCACACATCCTTTTGATTTTATTGGCTGGGACGGTTTTCATTATCCATGGGCATTTTCGATCCATGATTTTGAGCCGATAACAGGCCGCCTGCACCAACCGCCACCGGTACACCAGACGTTTGAGGGGCATAACTTTGTGATCTGCTCCTTTGTGCCGCGTAAGTTCGATTACCATCCGCTCTCCATCCCGGCGCCGTACAACCACAGCAACGTGGACAGCGACGAGGTACTTTATTATGTCGACGGCGACTTTATGAGCCGCAAAAGCGTGGTAAAGGGACAGATCACCCTGCACCCCGGCGGCATACCCCATGGGCCACATCCCGGAGCGGTAGAGAAATCTATAGGCAAAGAATCAACCGACGAACTGGCCGTAATGATAGACCCGTTTAAGCCGCTGATGCTGACCGAAGACGCAATAAAAATTGAGGACGGAGATTATTACAAGAGCTGGATGTGAGAATTTGTTGTAAGGTTGTAACGTTGTAAGGTTGAAAAGTTAACCTGTCAACTATAAAAATACAACCACACAATAACATTACAACATTCCAACTTTACAACATTTCAACAAAGAAACAATGGAAACATTAACCATAGAAAAACCAAACCAAACAGCTGATTTTTTACCGTTGAACGGTACCGATCATGTTGAATTTTATGTGGGCAATGCCAAGCAGGCGGCCTATTACTATAAAACAGCCTTTGGCTTTAGCGACCTTGCTTATGCCGGGCCTGAAACAGGGGTGCGCGACAGATCGTCGTATGTGTTGCAACAGGGAAAGATACGTTTAGTGTTAACGACCCCGATGCATTCCGAGCATCCTATCGCGGAGCATATTAAAAAGCATGGCGACGGGGTAAAGGTACTGGCTTTATCTGTTGATGATGCTTACGATGCTTTTGAGCAAACTACCAGTCGCGGTGCTATACCTTACATGCAGCCACAAACTTTAACGGATGATAACGGCGAAGTGAGGATGAGCGGCATTAAGCTTTACGGTGAAACGGTACACCTTTTTGTGGAACGGAAAAACTATAAGGGTATTTTCCTGCCAGGATATCAAAAACATGAATCCAATTACAATCCAACTTCAACCGGTTTGCAGTATATCGACCATTGTGTTGGCAACGTAGGCTGGCATAAAATGAATGAATGGGTGAATTTTTATGAAGAGGTAATGGGTTTTAAAAACATATTAACCTTTGACGATAAAATGATCAGCACCGAATACTCAGCCCTGATGAGCAAGGTAATGAGCAATGGCAACGGCTTTGTAAAGTTCCCGATAAACGAACCTGCCGAAGGCAAAAAGAAAAGCCAAATAGAAGAATACCTGGAGTTTTATGAAGACGAAGGCGTGCAGCACCTTGCCCTTGCCACACCCGATATTGTAAAAACAGTTACCGATCTGCAGAGTCGTGGTATAGAGTTTTTAACCGTACCTACCAGCTATTATGATGAATTGCTTGACCGTGTTGGTCATATCGATGAGGACCTGGAGCCATTAAAACGCCTCGGTATTTTGGTCGACCGGGATGACGAGGGCTACCTGCTGCAGATCTTTACCAAACCGGTAGAGGATAGACCAACGCTTTTCTTCGAGATCATCCAGCGCAAAGGCGCCAAATCATTCGGTGCAGGCAATTTTAAGGCTTTGTTTGAAGCGATTGAGCGGGAACAGGAAGTAAGGGGAAATCTTTGAGAGGATTTCGGAATTCGGATTTTCGATTTCGGATTTTGGTTAATTTGAATCAAGTTCGACCTTAAAAAGCAATTGCCCCGCCAATTGGCGGGCTACCGCTTTGTAGAACTTGATTCAACCCATCTATTGCCGCGTCAGCGGCTACCCAATTCGCGAAGGGTAGCCACTGACGTGGCAATTTTCATTTATTATTTGTATCTACAAAGCGGTAGCCCCTATGGGGCATATTACGTGCGGAATATCTAAGCTAGTTAAATGCTTGCGTCGACTATAGCTTAAATTAGCTAAATCCGAAATCGAAATTCCGAAATCCGAAATTACTACCTTTGTATCATGATCACCGGCTCCGCTATCCATTTCAACTTAAAAAACCAGGATCTTTTACTGTTACCCCAAAAAGCCATCTACTGGCGACAGGAAAAGGCTTTGATTGCTGCCGATGTGCATTTGGGTAAGGTGGGGCATTTCCGCAAAGCGGGAATAGCTGTGCCGCTTCATATGGAACAAAACGAACTGGCTGTACTATCGGACCTGATTTTTGAGCACAAGGCAGAAAAACTGATCTTACTGGGCGATTTTTTTCATAGCGATATGAATGCCGACTGGGACTGGTTTATTTTGTGGCGAAGCCAGTTCCCCAAACTGGAGATCATCCTGATCAAAGGTAACCATGATATTATTGACGAAGCGCATTATCGTCACCTGAATATTATTTTGCATGATGAGTTACTAATCGGGCCCTTCCTGATGCTGCATCATCCACTTATTGACGAAGATATTAAAGATGCTGCAGGATATGTGTTTTGCGGGCATATCCATCCGGGCATTAGCCTGGCGGGCAAGGCACGGCAGCACATTACACTACCCTGCTTCGCTTTTGGCGACAGACAAGCTATCCTGCCGTCTTTCGGCAAGTTTACGGGCAGGGTTGCCATCCGCAGCAATAAAACCGACAGGATCTTCGCGATAGCAAAAGATAAAGTATTGGCAATAGCTTAATGATGCGCGTCGATATAATCGGTCACTTCAAAATTGAGTCGGTTTATCGGGATATTGGCTATTACAATTTTCCAGTTGCCATCAAGCAGGTAATAAGTGGGTATAGTTGAGATACTCCAATTAGTTGTGTTTGGCGAATCATCCCCTTTAAGGTCGCACACCTGTGGCCAGGTTAGGTGATCCTCTCCAATAGCGGCTGTCCACCAATCCTGCCTGGTATCAAGCGAAACACTAACTATGCCCAATTTATTTTTTAAATCCTTGTCCTGTAGCATATCCAAAAGCTCCTGATGATTACTCCTGCTAAAATCATTTCCTACACGCCAGAATTCAACCAGGATATATTTTTTATTGATAGATTTCGGATCGAAAGCTTTACCATCGGGTGTTTTACCCACAATGGCCGGCGCAGTTGAACCGGGTATCAATTTTACCAAATGGCTTAGTTTTTCGCCTATTTCCTTGCCGTCTTCGCTATTTCTGGCCTCGGGCGAAAGTGTTTTGTAGATGGCATAAAAGCTTACAGGATCATCATCGTAATTTATTTTGGTCATTAAATGAGCGCTGATCCCGCTGTTTGGAAATTGTTGTACAAATTTCCTGAAAGCAACTACATTATTGTTGATCATCCCATTTTTAGTCTTACTCAGCTTATTCAATAATTTAAAAAGCTCCTGCTGCTGAAGGCCGTTCCCTTTTACTTTGAGGACCGCGTTCAAACTGTCAATCTTCCTATTACTTTCGGCGCTTAACTGGTCGACCATGGTATAAAACGCCGATAGTTGCTGCTGGATTTTGGATGATGAAATAATCCTGGGATATTTATACAAATGACCTGCCTCCGTTTCTATGGTATACTTGCCGTCTTCAAGGTAAACTTCAAATGGTTCGTGTTTATCAGTGGTGTCCCCATCAGTTATGTTCATCAAATAATAATCGGGATATTTTAATTGTTTTTTGGGGATGCTGAAATGACCATCTTTAATATTTTCTCCATAAACGCTGCTGTCACCTGTTGTTTTTATAATGAAGACGCCATCTTTAATACCCGGGGTATTACCTTCAAATTCAACAGAAGATCTTTTAACGCAACCGGATAGTATAAGTGCCAGGATAGGAATATAAAGTTTTTTCATTTCAACAAGGTTTGACAGGTTAAATACCTCAAACGGCTGCTAATATAACACTATCATTTTATTGCGGAAGCAACCTCGTTTTTAGATTGTTTCTAAATAACCAAATACCCGGTATTAAGCAAAATCCATTTATATCTTTTGGCATTTAATAAATACTTTTGCCAAATAAATCTGAACTATAATGAGCGAATTCAAACAAACCTTTAACTCATCGTTGGGGAAGAAGCTGATCATGGCTTTAACGGGCTTGTTTTTGTGTACTTTTTTAATAGTACACCTTGGAGGTAACCTGTTATTATTTAAAAACGATAACGGTTTTGGCTTTAACGTATATGCCAACTTCCTTACCCATTTCCCACCTATCGAAGTTATTGCTTACCTGCTTTACCTGAGCATTTTGGTACATGCCATTTATGCACTGGTTTTAACCATTAAAAACCGCAAAGCCAGGCCGGTACGTTATGCCGAAGTTAGCAGTGCAAACGCCGGCTGGTCGTCAAAAAACATGGGGCTGCTGGGTTCTATCCTATTTTTGTTTATTGTAATCCACATGAGCGATTTTTGGTTCAATTACAAGTACGGCCACAAAATTGGGTTTATCGAGTACAAAACCAATTTGGCGACAGACGAAACAACCGCGGTGCCTTATAACCCGACATCACCCAATTTCGAAAAATCGGTTTCGACCGAAAATAATTTCGAAATTGTGAGGGTAAAAGACCTGCATACAAGGGTAGAAAGCAGTTTCACCAATTTGATCTA
>Ga0207076_1126_pt1 | contig 18249 bp, 21 predicted proteins | sample Alteio_BWMinHeat_62_FD_153568 | JGI IMG/M metagenome (GOLD analysis project Ga0207076, IMG submission 153568) | Enriched cells from forest soil in Barre Woods Harvard Forest LTER site, Petersham, Massachusetts, United States -... | ecosystem: Environmental > Terrestrial > Soil > Temperate forest >... | reverse complement strand
GCTATCCCTGTTTAATTTACTAGAATGTAGAAGAAGGCTGCTGCGAGCCCGGTGTTCGCGATGTAGCCTTGGGAACCAGGCTGCAGGTGACCATACAGGTGGACCTGGATGACCAGGAGTGGCTGGAGCAGAACAAGAAAGTCATCCAGCAAATTTTCCAGATCGTCGTGTCCCGCGTCAATCCGCTGGATTTGCGCACTCCCGAAGGTTTTCAGGCGATGCAACTGGAGTTGAAGGATGAAATCAATTCCCAGATGAAGGTCGATAAAGTGCAGGCGGTGCTGTTGACGGAACTGATGATGCAGAGCCGGGGCTAAATCGCCGCCCGCCATCATCAGAGCCGGCCATTGAGCCGGCTCTTTTGTTTGGTGCAGGGAGGGCGCAGTGCAGAACGCGCGGCCGCCGTCCGACAGCGAAGCTTGAAAAGTTTTACACTAGTGAAAACAAATTTTCTGATCAGGAGTCATGATGCCTATAGCAAGATGGAATGGCGCGGTCATTGCCGAAGCGCCGAAAAATCAGGTCGAAATCGTCGAAGGTAATGTGTATTTCCCGGAGCAAGCTGTGAACAAGGCCTATTTGCAGACTAGCGCAAAATTGAGTATCTGCCCCTGGAAAGGGATAGCCAGTTATTACGATGTCGTGGTGGACGGCAAGGTGAACCAGGATGCCGCCTGGACCTATCGCACTCCCAAGGATGCTGCAAAGGAAATCACTGGCCATATTGCCTTTTGGCATGGGATTGATGTGCAGCGCTAGTATCCTGAGTGAGAAGTTCGTTGAAAATGAAAAATGATGCAATCAGTATCAGGCTAGACCTGCCCGGCCGGACGAAAACGCAGCAAGGGTGGGTCCCTTGCGAGCATTTGCAACGCCTGTGTAACGGCCTTGCCTTGCAGGGCAAGGCTCCCGCCTATGATTTCATCTTTTTTCTTCGACGAATTTTTAACTCAGGACACTAGGGCCGGTCCCGGTGTTTCCGAGGCGCTTAACGAGGCACTTAACGGGGGCACTTAAGCTTTTCTGACTATTCCCACCGGCAGGTTGCTGATGCGCTTCAGTTCCTCCGATTCCAGCCACTCCGGATGCGCGAGATGATGCAGCAGCATGCCGGTTGCGTCCTCGCCCCAGAACAGGTGCGGACCCAGCACAAAGCTGGGAATGCCGAAAATTCCCAGTGCAATCGCTCGATCGGTATTCGCGCGTAACTGCAGCTTTACTTCTTCCCGCTGTATCAACTCGTCGGCGTCCGGGATTTCCAGGTAGGCGCACAGCGCTTGCCAATCCTGCTGCGAGCTCATGCCATTTCCCAATTGCCAGACATAGCGGAACATTTTTTGCACCAGCTCCTTTTCCGAGCCCATTGCGACCGCCAGCCGCAGCATGGCGAGCGGATTGAAGGGATGTGCCGGCGGCATCTTGAAAGGGATGCCCAGCTGTTGGGCGCGGAATTGCGTGTAGCGATAGGTGTGCCTGCGTTTTTCAGGTATTTCGGCCGGTCCTTTGTGTTCCCAGTGCGCCAGCAGCGCGCCGAAGACCAGCGGACGCAGGCTGACCTCCAGATTGGACGGCAGCCGATCAAATTGCTCCAGTTGCAGGTAAGCGTAAGGGGAGTTGAAATCGAAATACCAGTCTGCCTGTAAAGCCTTGGCCGGGTTTGCGCCAGAAGTAGTCATAAAAAAACCTATCGTTGAATTGTCATATGTACAAAAAACAACAAAACTGTAACATTGTGCGATTAACGGTCACAAATCGTTTGTCTGGGTCAACAAAGCCCACTTTACTGCGTTAACAACTTATAGACTGCATCCAACTAAAGCATACAACATAGTGCGTGAGGTGAAGCAATGGAACAGAATCAGCATCCGACCAAGGAACAGGTCAGAGAATACTTGAAGCACAGGCAGCTGGAGCATTGTCCGCCGCCGGAGATCAAGGAAATCCGACGCCAGCTTGGCTGGGACTTGATAGAAAACGATAGGAAAAACAGGTCGAGGTAATGGCCTGTTTCGGGAGCGCCGGTTCCAGCGTTCCCAGTTTTACGCGACCCGTGCTATGAAGACATGAGTCGTACCTGCTAACATTCCCCCTGATATTCCATCTTGATGCCGGCCTTGCCCTGTACAGGCAAACGCCGGCCCTGGATGAATTCTTCACATGCCTTTTATTTCCAGGTAAAAAAATAGACGCGCTCTGTTATAGAGCCGCGTCTAATCATGTTGCAATGGCTGCCGTTATTCGTCGGCCATTTGCAAGGAAGCACCAAGTCTTGCTTACCACCTGCGCCAATGGTCGCGATATCCCCAGCCGCCATAGTAAGCAGGTGCAACGATGACAGGTGCCGGCTCTACATAACCGCCCCCGCCGTAGCCGTAGCCTCCCCGTGCAGGATATACCACACAGCCGGATAAACTCGCGGTAGCGGCAATGACGGCAATTAATAAGAATGATTTATAGCGCATGGTTTTCTCCGGTTATATGAAAACGCCTAAGGATATAACTCTTGGATCACACTTGGCGTTGACCTGAGTTTGTAAGCGTTTGTTTCCGGTTCGGAAACCATGCTGCTTTTTTGAAAACAAAGCGCCGGCGCGAATTTTGCAAGCCTGTGTACAACAGTTGCGAGCTGCGCAAGGTTTTTTTCGAACGGGGGATGACGGGAATTTTGAGCGATCCTGCCTCAAATTTTCTTCCGGAAATATTTCTGGAGGGCGCCATGCCGGGCCATCGTACTATATACCGGATTGAGCAGACATCGGAAATGCTCGGGCCTCAAGTCTTACTTGAGCTCATCCGCCAGCAGCGAGTAGTACTCCAGATCGACAAAGCGGCCGTTCTTCCATTCGCATTGACGGCGCCTTCCTTCCCGCTGAAAGCCCAGCCTGTGCAACAGGCGGCTGCTTGGGAGGTTGTCGGGTTCGACCTCCGCTTCCACCCGGTGCAGGGACATCTGCTGGAAGGCGTGCCCAAGTATCGCGTGCAGGCTTTCCTGCATGCAGCCGGCGCCCCAGTGCTCAGGCAGCAGCCAGTAACCCATATCGGTGTTGCGGTTGTCGCGGTCCCATGCATAAAAACCGCAGGCGCCGATCAACTCCTCAGGCAGTTCTTTTTTACATATGCCCCACCAGATGCCGGTCTGCTGCTCCAGCAGTTCCCGATACCAGTCCAGCTGGGCCTGCGCAGCTTCCACGCTGTCATACGAGATGCCGTAATAAGCGGTCACCCGCGGATGCGACAAGCCGCGAAAAATCCGGCCGATATCCTGGTCGACGATATGCCGCAGCAAAAATCTGGAGGTCTGCAATACCGGGAATGCCTGGGTCATCTTGCTATAGCAGCACGGCACGCACGCACATGGCGATGCCGATCAGCGAAACCGTCCAAACCACGGTGCGCACTACCGGCACGCCCATTGCATACAGCGGTACATAGATCACCCTGGCCGCCAGGTAGAGCAGGGATCCCCAATACGTCAGGTTGCCGGTGCGCCCGGCGATGGTAGCGACCAGGACCGCCACGATGAAGATTGGCATGGTTTCAAACAGGTTGGCCTGGGCACGCAACAGGCGCCCGGTCAGCGGATTCAGCGGCGGCGTCTCACCATCGCGGGCGCCCATATTCCATTTCGTGCCGTACTGCGCAATCCGGGTGATCGAAGCCAGCAAGATCTGGACTATTGCCAGTACCAGAGTCCAGACGACGCAATAGAGTTCAAATGTCATGGTTTACCTATTCTTTGTCATCAGCGTGATTGCCACAGCCGGCGGTTATTCCCGCCACTTATTGCCGTCAAAAAAAGCGACAATGTCATTTACAATGCTTGTCAACGAAGCACGGGCTTCATCATAATCTTACAGGAGGCAACATGAAAGGGGAAAGCACGATGAAAGGTGCAGGCGGTACAGAGGGCGGGGTCGGCCAGTTTTTCCTGGGGCTGTTCATGATGTGCGGCGGTTTCTACATGCTGCTCAATGCGATTACCGTGCATTCCAGTTTTGGCATGGGCATGGGGATCTATAGCTGGAACGCCTTCGGCAGCAGCTACGGCATCACCAGCGGCATGATCATGCTGCCCTTCATCATAGGCATAGGCATGGTGTTCTATAACGTCAGGAGCCTGCTGGGCTGGGTACTGGCGCTGGGCTCGCTGGTGGCGCTGATTTTCGGTGTGATTACCTCCATCCACTTCGACTTGCGCAGCATGTCGCTGTTCGACCTGATTGTGATCCTGGTACTGGCAGTCGGCGGGCTAGGCCTGTTCCTGAGTTCGATGCGCAGCAGGCCAGATTAAAAAAGCGGGCACAGGCCCGCTTTGATTTTTCCCGCGTTATTTTCACGCTTCGGCTTTGATCGTATTGCGTATGATGCCTATGCCGGTGATCTCGGTCTCCATCACGTCGCCGGGTTTCATGAATTCCGGCGGCTTGCGGGCAAAGCCCACGCCGGACGGCGTGCCGGTGCTGATGATGTCGCCGGCCTCCAGCGTCAGGCCGCGCGACAGTTCGGCGATGATGCGTGGAATCTTGAAATACATCTGCTTGTAGCTGGCGTTTTGTTTTTCGACGCCGTTCACGCGGCAAATGATGCGCGTATCGTCCAGGCTGAGGCCGGCTGTTGTCACTATCCATGGCCCCATCGGGCCATGCCCATCCAGGCTCTTGCCTTTGAACCATTGGCCGCCGTGGCGTTTTTGCTGCACGTCCCTGGCCGTCGTGTCGTTATAGGCGGCATAGCCGAAAACGTGGTTCATCGCCTGCTCTTCGCTGATATTGCGGCCGCCCCGGCCGATGATCACCGCCAGTTCCGCTTCCCAGTCTATCAGCGTGGAATTGCCGGCATCATAGGGTATGGAATCGAACGGGCCGTTCATCGTGTTCACTGCCTTGGTGAAAAATACGGGATTGGACGGATAGGTCTCCACCGTCTTGTCGGCACGCGCTCCCTTGCCTTCCTCAAAGTGGTCCAGGTAGTTCCAGCCTACCGCATAGATATTGCTGTGCGGCCTGGGGATAGGCGACCACAGGCGAACCTGATTCACGGTGGGGCTGGCCATTCTCAGCAGGCTGGCCCTTTCTGCCAGCGCATGGGCCTGCGCCACGCCGGCATCGCCGCTGGCGATCAGCGACAGCATGGAGTTGGGGTCAAACACCAGTTTTTGCTTCTGCCTTTGCGCCTCGGCGCCGATATCGATGACGCGGCCATCATCCAGCACGACGCCGACCCGTGGCTTATCTTCTTTGCGGGCAGAAAAAGTTGCCAGGCGTAAACCAAATTTTGCCGCCAGCGGCGACACCGCGGCAATTTGCGGTTCCTCGGCCGCTGCCAGGGCGGATTGCCCCAGCATGCCTGCCGCTGCGCTGGTGGCGCCAAGCTTGAGAAAGCTGCGACGGTTTTCTTTCATGCGTGTCTCCTTCTTTATATTAATGTGCGGAAAATTTTTCTTTTGAATCTGCTAGGATTTCACCAGATTCAAACGGCGCTGAGTAGGGCCTCCAACAATTCGATACACAAGACTGTGCGATAGGCGGGCACGATTTTGCAAACGCAAGTGCTCATTCCGCCATATCTTGTTGTACCACGTTGGGATTCCGGTAGAAGTGTGATAATGTAATATCAGCTTTCCCCAAAAATAAAAAGTAAAAAAGCCGGGCGCAGACTCCGGCACTACCAGCTTGGGGGAGAAGAACACACCCGGACTAATAAGACTTGCTTACATTCAGGTGCGCATTCCTTATGACTACGATAGAACACGCCAGCGAATTCGAGTTCATCCAGGGCCTGACTGCGGAACTGTCTTCAAAAGAGCTGATCTTTCCGACTTCGCTGAACGCCACGATGAAAATCCGCCGGGCCCTGAACAACCCGGATATCTCCAATGAGAATGTGGCCCGCATCATAGGTACGGAGCCGGTTGTGTCTGCACAAGTGCTGCTTCTAAGCAACTCCGTCATGTTCAACCGCAGCGGCAAGAGGATATCCGAGCTGCGCGCCGCTACGCTGCTGCTGGGGTTTGCCGCAGTACGGCACGTCGCCATTTTTGTCGGCATGAAACAGCTGGCCGGGCACCAGGCTGCCGGACAGGTGTCGCATCGCATGGAGGGCTTGTGGACACGCAGTCTGCGTGTGGCGGCACTGTCCTATGTGCTGGCCAAGGACCTGACCCGGCTAAGCCCGGACAAGGCCATGCTGGCGGGTTTGCTGCATGATGTCGGCAAATTCTATATCCTGAATCGTGCCCGCCAATACCAGAACCTGTTCGTCACCGAGCATACCATCTGGGATGTGGTGGACCAGTGGCATGCAAACATCGGCGCGGCCATCCTGGAAAACTGGGATGTCGACGACGATATCCGCGCCGCAGTGATGGATCATCGGGTCGCCAACCTGCCGCTGAATATCAGGCCCTGCCTGACCGATGTGATAGCGGCCGCCGATTTCCTGGATCATCATTTCGTCGCCAATACCCTGGATGACGTGCGCTGGGATGCTTTGCCTGCGCCGCTGAAAAATTTGCATCTGGGCCGGGAGACGCTGGAGCAGTTGCGGGAGGAAACCCGCGGCGAGCTCAGCCAGATACTGAAAGCCATCGCTTAAGGGCCTTGCCATTTTTGCCGTATCCATATATGCGCCGGCGCAATGGCTGTCCAGCTATCTGCAAAATACCGGAGCTGCCCGCCAGGCGGCGCGTGCATGGGGGCATATTGCGGATACAATCAAGTTTCTCATTTCATCAGGTGTGCATCCGTCATGACAGCAAGCGAAAAAGCCAGGGAATTTGAATTTATCGAGGGGTTGACAGCCGAGCTGTCGGCGAAGGAATTGATTTTCCCGACCTCATTAAATGCCACGATGAAGATCCGCAAGGCATTGAGCAACCCGGACATCTCCAATGATGCGGTAGCCCGCATCATCAGCGCCGAGCCGGTATTGTCTGCGCAGGTGCTGCGCCTGGCCAATTCCGTCCTGTACAACCGCAGCGACAAGAAGATATCCGAATTGCGCGCGGCGACACTGGCACTGGGTTTTGCCGCAGTGCGCAATGTGGCAATCTCGGTCGGCATGAAGCAGCTGACCGAACACAAATCCGCAGGCCAGAGTTCGCAACGCATGGAGGGCTTATGGACCCGCAGCCTGCGGGTCGCAGCAATGTCGTATGTGGTCGCCAAGGACCTGACCAGGCTGAGCCCGGACAAGGCCTTGCTGGCCGGCTTGCTGCATGACGTAGGCAAGTTCTATGTACTGAACCGCGCCCGCCACTACCAGGACTTGTTCCCTTCGGAGAAGGCGTTGTGGGATCTGGTGGACCAGTGGCATGGCAGCATAGGCTCTGCGATCCTGGAAAACTGGGACATCTCCGATGATATCCGGTCCGCGGTCATGGATTGCCGTTCGCGGGACATCCCGTTAAGCTCCAAGCCGACATTGACCGACGTGGTGGCGACTGCCGATTTCCTGGATGCCCACTTTGTGGCCAAATCCATCGACGTGGTTGACTGGAAAGTGATTCCGTCGGCGCTGCAAAACCTGCAGCTGAACCAGGAAAAAGCCGAAACACTGATGAACGAAACCAAGGGCGAGTTGGGCATGATCCTGCAAGCCATTGCCTGAGGCTGGTGCTTAACCCTGTCAGGCCGGCAACAACTTGTTACTAAAATTACAGTTCACCGGTAGTCGCTTTATCGCCCCCTTGCGTTAGATGCCCATGAGTCACGGCTACCGATGGCTCGGGTGTAAATAAAAACTTCTGACAAAAAGGGATACGACATGAAAACCACTAAATTACTCGCCATATTATTGAGCAGCCTGTTTGCAACGGCGGCTTTCGCCCAGACGGCCGCGACGGATGTGCAGCGTGACGTCAACCAGCAGCAAAGGATAGAAAATGGCCTGAAGTCCGGCCAGCTGACGACCCGTGAAGCCGCCAAGCTGGAGCGCGAGGAAAAAAATGTCGACAAGACCGAAGCCAGGGCGATGAAGGACGGCAAATTGAGCCAGGGCGAAAAGGCGCGCATCCAGAATATGCAGAACAAGGTGAGCAGCGACATCCATGCGGATAAAACCAATGCCAATACAGGCAACCCGAATTCTGTATCAAACCGCCGCATGCAGGCTGACGTGCAACGCAACGTCAATCAGGAGCAACGCATCGAGAATGGCGTCAAGAACGGCTCCCTGACCAATCATGAAGTCGCCAAACTGGAAAAAGGGCAAGCCAGGGTGGATGGACAGGAAGCCCAGGCGGGTAAAAACGGCCATGTCAGCGCAGCTGAGCAACGCAGAATACAGCGCGATGAAAATAAACAATCGCGCCGCATCCATAAAGAAAAAACGGACGCCCAGGTTCGCGGTTAATTGACGCACTGAAGGAAAGGGCCCGCCGTGTGCGGGCTTTTTTGCATGGTGCGCCGGCAGTTGCCGCTTGCGCCATCTTCAATATTCAAAGGCAGGGGAGATGTAAAATCCGGCGCCTTCCCGCATAATGCAGGCATGGCACGCCGCTACCACCACCATGTCTATGTCATAGAATTATCCAGCGATGTCCTTTACGAAGCCCGCTTCAAGAAGGCCAACCCCGACTATATTCCCGGCAAACCTTGCGTGTATGTCGGTATGACGGGCCTTAGCCCGGATGTCCGCTTTGACAAGCACAAGGCAGGGATACAATCGAACCGGTATGTGTTCGAGTTCGGCCTGCGCCTGCTGCCCGAGTTGTATGAATTTTATAATCCCATGCCCTACCGCGGCGCTGCCGAGATGGAGGTGGAGCTGGCGATAGGTTTGCGCGAGGCTGGGTACGGCGTGTGGCAGGCCTGAGGTTTTCTGACGCGAGGCCATGCATGTGTTAGTCTGTGCCGTAACACTGTTACCAATTCTTTCTGGATGGATGAATGGAAAAGGCCTTAATCGGAAGTACCGACGATGTCCTGATCGGCGCATTCAGACCCCATGGCCGGGTCGATATCCGTATTGAAAACAGCATCATCTACAGCGACGCCCACGGCCCGTTCAATATCGAACTGGTGCATGCGCTGGTGCGCATCCAGCACCGGCTGGTAGCCCAAGGGAATATTGCCGGGCCGCTGGGAGAAGTGATCCGCATCTCCGACAGCGCCCTGGCCGGACGCAATGTGGTGGACATCCTGACGAAAGCGCTGGAAAGAATGCGGCAGGAGGGCCGCAGCAGGGTAGGGGCCGCATTCCTGATCGGGCTCGAGGTGGAAGGCATATCGATCATGCTGCCCACCATCCTGTCCTGTTACACCAAGGCTGGCATACCTAACCGGGTATTCGAGAAAGTGGACGACGCAGAAAATTGGATCAGGAGCCTGCTGGATGCAGCGCGTGAGCAGGCGCTGTCAGCCAAGGCCGTCAGCGATTGACAAAAGAGTCGTGCCAGGTAGTCCTGGGTACCGCGCGCTGGATATAGCGTTCGTTTTCCGCCTGGATCGCCGCAATTTCCCGCAATACTTCGCGTGGGAATCCCACCCTTTCCACTCCCCTGTCCTGTAAAGACAGCGACGCAAGATAGCGCTTCAAATGTTGCGGCTCGTTGCAAAACAGGCAGATACGTTCCCATACATGCGGAAACGCCTTCTTCAGATACTGGTCCGGGGTCAGCTTTTCAATTGCCATGATGGACAGCGCCTCGATATTGCTCGGCGTCGGATGCGACTGATAGATCGCCTGCACCGTATCCATATTCCTGTTTTCTTCAAACTGCGTGCGCATGATCGTGCTGGCGGCGACATCGGGCTTGGGTGATGCGATTGTTGAAAACGGCGCCAGTGTCCTGAGTATCTGTTCAAGAGTCGGCAGCGTATTCTTGTCCCAGCGTATGGTCTTGATGCCTGCGGTTTCAAACAGCTTTTTGTTGGAGATATAGTGGCCGCCGGCATCCTTGACGCACAATTCGATCACGCACAGCAGGCCCAGGCTGGCATCGAATATGCCGTAATCCACCCACTTGCCATCCAATTGCGCCAGTTCCTGCTGCCTGATTTTGGGATCCAGGCTGCCTGGTTCCAGCAAGGATGCCAGCTCGATTTTCGGGAAGATATAACAGTTAGGCAAAGCCCTGCGCAAACGCCCAAAAAACGCCTCCTCGTCGCCTACCAGAAAGCGCTTTTCTTCGTAGACGGCGTTGATGTCCTTGTTCTTTTTGAAAGGCAGGGAAAACATAGGCTTGCAGTTTCTCGGGTGTTCTTTAGCGATTGTTTAACAGCGGTACAAACTACATCGGGCCGGCTTGCGGCAATGCCAGTCTAGCATCCTCTATATTGAGACAGTACGGACTTAACAAAATTTTTCGTTTGGAGAGGGGGGGCGGGCCTAAAAAAAGCTCGCCGAGGCGAGCTTTTATCTGTTTATCGTGGCTTACTTGCCCCACGAATCCTTCAAGGTCACCACCCGGTTGAACACCGGCTTGCCCTTTATGGAGTCGACGCGATCGGCGACAAAATAGCCGTGCCGTTCAAACTGGTAGACGTCTTCCGGCATCGCTGCCGATAAGCCCGGTTCCAGATAGGCCGTCACCACTTCTTTTGAGGCCGGGTTCAGCGCCAGTTTGAAGTCCTTGCCGCCGGAGTCGGGTTGCGGGTCGGTGAACAGGCGGTCGAACAGGCGTACTTCCGCTGCCAGCGCATGTGGTGCGCTGACCCAGTGGATATTGCCCTTGACCTTGTAGTTGGCGCTGCCTTCAGTGCCGCTCTTGCTGTCGGCGAAGTAGTTGCAATGCACCGCAATCACATTGCCGCCGGCATCCTTGTCGCAGCCCGTGCATTCCACCACGTAGCCATAGCGCAGGCGCACTTTATTGCCGGGGAACAGGCGGAAATAGCCTTTGCTGGGTACTTCCATGAAGTCTTCCTGTTCTATCCACAGTTCTTTGCTGATAGGGAAGACGCGGTTGCCGCGTTCCGGGTGGTGCGGGTGGACCGGCGACGTGCATTCCACCGTTTCGCCTTCGGGGAAATTGTCGATGATCAGTTTCAGCGGGCGCAGCACGGCGGTGGCCCGCGGCGCTTTCGGATCCAGATCCTCGCGCAGGCAGCCTTCCAGCACGCTGTAGTCTATCCAGCCGTCGGACTTGGTGACGCCGGTGCGTTCGGCCATCAGTTGTATTGCGTCCGGCGTATAGCCGCGGCGACGCATCCCCACCAGCGTCGGCATGCGGGGATCGTCCCAGCCTTCGACGATGGCTTCTTCCACCAGTTGGCGCAGCTTGCGCTTGCTGGTGATGACATAGGTCAGGTTCAGGCGGGCGAATTCATATTGGTGCGGCACCGGCTTCTTGAAGAAGCCGCCTTCGGCGCAGCGTTCTATCACCCAGTCGTAGAACGGACGGTGATCCTGGAACTCCAGCGTGCAGATCGAGTGCGTGATGTTTTCCAGCGCATCGGACAAGGGATGGGTGTAATCGTACATCGGGTAGATACACCATTTGTCGCCGGTACGGTGGTGGTGGGCGTGGCGGATGCGGTAGATGGCCGGGTCGCGCAGGTTCATGTTCGGCGAGGCCATGTCTATCTTGGCGCGCACGATGTGCTCGCCGTCCTTGAATTCGCCGGCCTTCATACGGCGGAACAAGTCCAGCGATTCCGCCGGGCTACGGTCGCGGTAGGGCGAGTTTTTGCCCGCTTCGCCGAAGTTGCCGCGGTTGGCGGCCATGTCGGCGGCGCTCTGGCTGTCGACATAGGCGTGGCCGGCGGTGATCAGGTATTCCGCCATCTCGTACAGCTTGTCGAAATAATCACTGGCGTAGTACAAATGGGTTTGCTTGCTGCCGGCGATTTCCTTTTCCCAGCTGAAGCCCAGCCATTTGACGCTGTCCAGGATGGTGTCGACGTATTCCTGTTCTTCTTTTTCTGGATTGGTGTCGTCAAAGCGCATATGGCACAGGCCGGCGTAGTCACGCGCCAGGCCGAAGTTGACGCAGATGGATTTGGCGTGGCCTATGTGCAGGTAGCCGTTAGGCTCCGGCGGGAAACGGGTAATGACATTGGGCAGGTCGCGGCGGGCATAGGTGCCGGCGGCCAGGTCTGCGTCGATTTGATTGCGCAGGAAGTTGGCAGCCGGCGCCGGAGAGGCGGCAGCGTTGGCAGGTGCAGTACTACTTTTTATGTCGTTGCTCATTATGCTAGGCGGGTCATTAAATGATGGGATGACAAGCATTTTACCGTAGCGGAGCGTGATTCAGTCAGTCGCGGCCGGTTCGGGTATAAATTGTTTGCAGGAAATTGCCTTATTTTCATCGCAGCCTGTAAAGCCCGTCCTACAATATAAGAGCGAGGCAAGTCCCTACCTGCAATGTGGGCTTGACAGTTGCTTGTGTTGGCTCGATTACCTGACCCGTACCGATCCCATGTTGAATAGAACACTTCGGCCCCCGATAGCTGCTGCAGCGCGGCAATCTTTCTCCTTTTTCCAACAGATTTTCAAATTTGATAGCACGTTGTTCGACGTGGAGTATCGGCTTTTGATACTTCCATTCTAGGTTCCGCAAGGCGCAAAAAAACGTTTTTAATGGAGGCTCATTGAGAAATGAATAATATTTTAAGCATGCGAGGCTAGTGGAAAATTGTGGCGGCGGAGAGGTAAGCCAAAGCCTGAACAATTCCTAAAGGTCTCTGAAATTCGATGATCTGGAGGAACAAAATGAGCAAGATGTGCAAGCGCAAGGCATTGATGGATGCTGCTGACCTGGGATTACTGCATTACGGCCAGGTTGATCCCTTGCTGCATTACCTGGAGGAGCGGCTCGCCCAGCATAAGGCGGCCAATGCCCGATTTACGGGTGGGAATGTACTGTATTACATGGGCGGCATGCTGGCGATAGGCGCCTGCACGCTATTCAGCACGCTGGCGGTGGAAAAGTGGGGCATGCCTATCCTGCTGGACATGAGCCTGGTCTATATCTTGTGCACGATCACGCTGGCGATTTGGCTGGATGCCCGCGGCCTGGGCGTGCCGGCGGGCATATTTTCCACGCTGACGATAGCGCTGGTGCCGCTGGCGACCTTTTCCTTGCAAAATGTGATGGGTTTTTGGGCAGACAGTTCCACTATCGCGCATTACCGGGATTTCAATGCCCTGATCGACTGGCGCTGGCTGGTCATGGAACTGACGACGCTGCTGGCCGGCAGCATCATGCTGTGGCGCTTCCGTTACAGTTTCCTGGTGATGCCTATTGCGGTGACCTTGTTTTATATGAGCATGGATATCGTGCCTGCGCTATTCATGCAGGGGGATAGCGGCATGTTCAGCGGCGACGGCTGGGTAGCCCGCCAGCAGATTGCGCTGGTATTCGGCCTGCTGATGCTGACACTGGCCTTTATTGTCGACATCCGTTCGCACAGCGGTGTGGACTATGCATTCTGGCTGTATCTGTTTGGCCTGCTGACTTTCTGGGGTGCTTTGAGCTCGATGGGCAACGGCGACCTGGCCGGCAAGTTTGTGTACCTGGCGATCAATGCCTTGCTGATAGTGCTGGGCGCCATATTGGGGCGCAGGATGTTCACGGTGTTTGGCGGTATCGGCGTGGCGATGATGCTGGGCCAGTTATCCTGGACCATCTTCAGGAACAGCTTCATCTTTGTCGTCTTGCTGACGTTGCTGGGGTTTGCGTTGATCGGGGCCGGGCTGCTGTGGAGCAGGTATGAGCGCAGGATCTGCGCCAGGCTGCGCAGCCTGTTGCCGGAATCGATGCAGATGATGCTGCTGGCGCGCGGATAACGGGCGTCGGACTTTTAATGTAAGGATATGGCATCTCCTTTGACTAATCGCCAAGATAGCTGAAGGAGGTGTCATGAAGCATATTTTTAGCGGCGCTGTTTTGGCGCTATTGTCGGCAACGCATTTGACCGGCATTGCGCAAAGTTGCAGCAAAGCCAGCCCGGCGCATACCGTCGCCCTGCTGGAACTGTATACCTCGGAGGGCTGCGACAGCTGTCCTCCGGCCGACAGGTTTGTCAGCGCCCTGTATAAAACCGGCGGCCTGGACGCAGACCGGGTAGTGCCTATTTCACTGCATGTGGACTACTGGGACTACATAGGCTGGAAAGATATGTTCGCCAAGCCGTTGTTTACCCAAAGGCAGCACTGGCTGGCCGAGCTGGCAGGCTCCCGCAGCGTGTATACGCCGGAGCTCTTTGTGGCGGGCCGAGAGCTGCGTAACTGGTATGGCGGAACAGCGGTAGCGGCGGCGGTAAAACGCATCAATGACACGCCGGCCCAAGCCGACATCAAAATTACCCTGGACAAGACTACAGACAATAAACTGCGCGTGAACCTGGCCAGCAAGAGTGCTCAGGCGGGCAAGCTGTATTTCGCCTTGGTGGAAAATGCGCTGGTCAGCAATGTAAAAGCCGGCGAAAACCGCGGCGTCACTTTACAGCATGATTATGTCGCGCGCGAATGGGGTGAGCCTATCAGCCTGGCGCGCGGCGCCAGCGAAAATTTCAGCCGCCAGATCAGCCTGCCGGTGGACGCGGCGACCAGGAGTCTGGCGCTGACCGCTTTTGTGCAAACCGATAAAGGCGAGGTGTTGCAGGCGTTGAGCTTGCCCGTTTGCAAGCCCTTATAAGCGCTGCAGGCGCGTACTCTTGGTGGCAGCTAAAACTGCATGAGCGCCTCAAACGCAATACCACCTGAGGCGGCGCCACTGAGCTTTGCAAAGTCGGCGTCGCTGCCGATAGACCGCAAGGAACGCAGCAGCGCGGTATCCATGTATACCCGCTCTTCGATGATCTTGTTGTCTTTTAGCCGGAATTTGTCCACGCCGCGCCAGTCAAAGCGCTGGCCTTTGATGATCCTGCTGGTTTGCCATTCAATGACGACGGCGTCGCCGCGCGCGCTCCAGTCCAGCAACTGCCACACCAGATCGGGAGCAGCCTCCTTCTGCATGTCGTTCAGTCGTCCCAGCTCGTTGCCGCGAATGGGACGGTCAAACAGTGGGGTGTGCAGCAGGCCGTCCGCATGCCATAGCGCGAGAAAGGCGTCGCCGTCGCGCGCTGCCCACGCCGCCGCAAAACGGCTGACAAAATCCTGGATTTCGATTTCGGTCACGATGTTTTCCTCAATATTTTTCTGGCAGCGAAGAGCCCATCATATTGATGGCAGCTCGCCTTGTCTGGCCGGATTCGGACATCTCGTTCGGGCCGCTCTGCCGGAGTGAACCTCCGCTTACACGATCTTCGCTGCGCCGCCGCCCTGATTAACCCGCAAAGGGGTCGCCGATTGCGGGTTTGGTTTGTCATCCGCCTTGTCAGTGAGTACATACATGGCCTGGGCCGGCTGAGAAAAGGATACGCCCAGCTTGCCGAGTTCTTTTAGCAGTGCCAGGTTGATACGCTGCTGGGTATCCATGTACAAGCCGTAATTGGGTTTGACCATGAAATACACGATGTCGAAATGCATGGAGTGCGGCGTGAAGTTCTTGAAGTGTGCGCGGTCGAAGCGCACGTCAGGCTGGGTTTCAATGATCTGCCGGATCAGCACCGGGATTTTTTCCGCCAGCTCCGGCGGATTGTCAAAGCTGATCACCAGCTCAAACTGGATGCGCCGGTTTTGCATGCGCTTGTAATTCAGGATGGTATTTTTCAGCAGCGCGGAGTTGGCGATCACTATCTGTTCGCCGCTGTCGGCGCGGATGCGGGTAGTCTTCAGGCCCACATGTTCCACGGTGCCGGATTTGCCTTCTACATTAATCGCGTCGCCCACTTCAAACGGCTTGTCCACCGCGATGGACAGGGACGCAAACAGGTCGCCGAGGATGTTTTGCACTGCCAGCGCGACGGCGATGCCGCCTATGCCCAGGCTGGCGACAAAGGCGGTGATATTGACGCCGACGTTGGCCAGCATGGCCAGGAAGAAGACGATCCACAACAAGGCTTGCAGGCCCCAGACCGTCAGGGTTTGCGATACGGTGGTCGTGCTTTCTCCATCCGGCGTGATGGACAGGAAATAGCGCCTGGCGGCAATACTGATCGCCTTGTTGATCCACAGCGCCAGCTGCAGCCCGAAAGCCAGGAACCACAAATTATGGATCTTGTCGCCCCAGCGGTCCGGCAAGTCCAGCAGCGCTATCCCTATCAGCAATGCGGTGACTGCCAGCGCCAGCTTGCTGGTGCTGCCCAATATTTCCAGCAGCATGTCGCGCGCCTGGTAGGCATTGCCATCCGGTGTGGCTTGATGCGCCTCGTTCCTTTGCCGCAGGCGTCTGCGGAAATAAGCCAGGATGAATTGCATCGCCATATAGCTGGCGATCATCGCCGAAAATGCGATCAGCCAGCTCGCCACTGGGATGTTCAATACGGGTTTGGCGAGGAAAGGGGTCAATGTTTCTGCTTGTCCAACAAATCCTGTATCCATAGCGCAGCCCGCCTTTTTCTCAAAGGCTAATGGTAAATAAAGCGGGATGATAGTTGTATAGGACTGCGGAAAGCAGCGGTGTAGGACAACAGGAAGAACGCTCCGGGACGAGGCCAGAGCGCAGCCAGGAAATGAAACTTATTCTTTGCCGAAATAAAATGCGTTCAGCTTATTGCCGTCCAGGTCGCGAAAGTAAGCGGCATAGAAGCCGCCGCCGCGCGGACCGGTGGGGCCTTCATCCTGCGCGCCGAGCTCCATCGCTTTTTTGTACATGGCGTCCACTTTTTCCTTGCTGTCCATGACCAGGGCCACCATCGTGCCATTGCCTATACAGGCTTCCTTGCCATTATTGGGCTTGATGATGCCCAGCGACGGCGTGGTAGGGCTGACCGCCCAGGCGATGAACTTGTCCGACTCCATATAGCGCTTGGCGCCGATGACGGCCAGCAGTTCATCATAGAATTTTGCGGCACGCTCGAAATCGTTCGTGCCCAGTGTGACGTAACCTATCATTATTGTCCCTTGTCCGGTTCATGTTTTTTTGCGCTCTTTTCAGCGACAGACATTTTGCCATAGCCGGGGACGGGTGTTGCCAGTTCTATTCATAAATATCGAACTGCAGCGATGCCAGTTTGGCATAGATGCCGCCTTCGGCCACCAGGGAGGCATGGGTGCCGGTTTCCACGATATGGCCATGTTCCATGACAATGATGCGATCGGCTTTTTGCACCGTGGCCAGCCGATGCGCGATGATCAGCGTGGTACGGCCCTGCATCGCGGCTTCCAGCGCGGTTTGCACCAGGCGCTCGGATTCCGCGTCCAGAGCACTGGTCGCTTCGTCCAGCAGCAATAGCGGCGGATTCTTCAATAGTGCCCGGGCGATCGCAATGCGCTGGCGCTGGCCGCCGGACAGGCGCACGCCGCGCTCGCCGAGGAAGGAGTGATAGCCTTCCGGCAGTCTTTCTATGAATTCATGCGCTGCCGCCATCTTGGCGGCAGCAACCACTTCCGCATCGCTGGCACTGGCCCGGCCGTAGCGGATATTTTCCATCGCGTTGGCGGAAAAGATCACCGTGTCTTGCGGCACGACGCCGACTGCGTCGCGTAGCGTGTGCAGGTCAAGCTGGCGGATATCCAAGCCATCCAGCATGATCTTCCCTTGCTGCGGATCATAAAACCGTAACAGGAGCTGGAACAGCGTGGTCTTGCCGGCGCCGGAGGAGCCTACCACCGCGACCGTTTCGCCGGGTGCAATGCTGAGCGACAAGTGCGCCAGTGCGGAGGTTTGCGGACGGGAAGGGTAGTGGAAGACTATGTCTTTCAGTTCCAGTGCAGAGCCGCTGGCCGTACGCGGCGGCAGGGGAAGCGGCTGGGACGGCGATTGTATCGGCGACTGCACCGACATCAATTCCAGCAGGCGCTCGGTGGCGCCGGCGGCCCTTTGCGCCTCGCCCATCACTTCCGACAGTGCGCCGACCGCGCCGGCGACGATGGACGCGTACAGGATAAACTGCCCCAGTTCGCCGCCGCTCATGCTGCCCTGCATCACCGCGTGCGCGCCCAGCCACAGCACGAAGACGATGGCGCCGAATACCAGCAGGATCGCAATCATCGTCAGCAGCGAACGAGCGCGTATGCGGCGCATGGCCGTTGCAAATGCGCCTTCCACCGAGGAGGAAAAACGCTGGGCTTCTATAGGCTCGTGCGTGAATGCCTGCACGGTGGGCATCGCGTTCAGGATCTCGCCCGCCATCGCCGAGGCATCGGCGATCCTGTCCTGCGAATCGCGCGACAGCTTGCGCACGCGGCGGCCGAACAGCACGATGGGCAAGACGACAGCCGCCAGCATGACGATGATGATGGACGACAGCTTGGGGCTGG
>Ga0207076_1125_pt1 | contig 18259 bp, 12 predicted proteins | sample Alteio_BWMinHeat_62_FD_153568 | JGI IMG/M metagenome (GOLD analysis project Ga0207076, IMG submission 153568) | Enriched cells from forest soil in Barre Woods Harvard Forest LTER site, Petersham, Massachusetts, United States -... | ecosystem: Environmental > Terrestrial > Soil > Temperate forest >... | reverse complement strand
AGCGCATCACATGGTGAATTACCTGTCCGTTATAGTTTTCGGTAAGTGCTGTAATTTGTTCAGTTGTTTGCCGCACACTCTTCACCTGAAAATGCATATCGGCTGTTTTTACGATCTTGGGGTGATTTTGAATCGTGTCAGATTCAACAACTTTTGCTTCGCGCGATAGGGTTACTTTTTTTGTTGTATCAACTGTAGGATCAGCAGATTCAACCGAACTGCTTTTGCCTTTGCATGCGCATAGCAATGCCAGCCCCGCAAGCGGGATCAAAAATTTTGTTTTCATGTTTTTTTTGGGATTATGGCAACCTTTAACTATTAAAAGGTAACCTGGTTAGGAAATTATTTATTGAATTTTATTTTTATGCTGATCAAGTGCGTCAGATTTTAACAGGTGCGATCACCTTCTTGCCCCGGTAGTTTCGTATCAGCACCCAAACGCCAATTCCTGCTAAAATAAACACCCAAAGGTTGGCCATGCCGATAATAACATCCACAAATATTCCCCAGCCGTTTTCAATAGCCATACCCAGGCGCCTGAAAAAGGGAAGATTGTAGGCTGATGGGTCGTCATTGGCAATTACCTCCTTATTAATGGTGTTGCTTTGATAAAAGCTCAGGGTAACAATGCTGTTTTTTACCGCGTCGTCAATCTGCCGGTTGCCAATCTGCTGGTCAATCATATCATCTTTTAAATTCAGCACATCTTCAGGTTTTTTAATAACGATCTTTCCTTTCTTTTGCTGGCTTACCAGTTCGGCCCGGTTTTTAAGTTTTAGCTGTGCCGAAAGATAATCGAGCGATTTATCGGTAATATCCATACTGCGGTCATTCACATAAATACCCAAATGGCCCACCTGGTTCAAAAAATCATCCAACCTGGTTGAAGGTATTTTTACGGTCATTTCGGCTGTGGTATTAAAGGCCGTTACCCGCATAACCGAATCATTGCTGATGCGGATATCCTGGCTGCGCTCAGCCGTTGAACCCATCTGGTGGTGGATCACCATGCCGTTAATACTTGTGGTAAGCGCCGTTATGTGTTCGGCGGTTTGCTGCACGTTTTTCACTTTGAAGTGGATGCCGGCAGTTTTTACCAGCTTTGGACCTGAAGCTGTGTCTGCCTTACTAACCGTATCGGCGCTGCTGCTGTTATTCACAACCTCGTAACTGCCTGATTTTCCTTTGCATGCGCAAAGAAATGCCAGCCCCGCAAGCGGGATTAAAAATTTTATTTTCATGTTTTTTGGATTTTATATTGATACCGGATAGTGGCAAAAGGTAACCCTTGACAGTAATTGGTTATCAATTTGTTACGAAGACGACGCTTGTTGCCGGAGAGTGAAGCATCACGCCTCCGATGCGGTAGCCGGGCCAATCCCAGATGTCAACTTTCCTGTTGATTTTTGGAAGGTATGAATTATCAACTTAAAGTTTAACAAATTTCGCCTTACCAACCAGGCTTTTGTCTTTATTATTAGTAACGGTGATGATATAGGTACCCGGCATAAGCACGCTTACGTCTGTTTGCCAGCACTGTTGATTGGTTGTTGCCTTTGCCATTGATGAACCTGAAATACTTGCTATCTGGATATCGTATGACATGCCTGCTGCCGGGTTTGAAATCGAAGCAACTGAGGTGCCTGGATTAAATCCGGTCGCGATACTTAAATTCACGATGCTTTTTGCAGGATTAGGGTAAACCGTGATCCCGGTTTTTACCAGGCTTGTTGCATTACCATACATTAAGGTCACCACATTGGAGTATGTAATGGTTCCGTTAATATCTTCCAGCTTTAACCTGTACAGATTTGCGCCGTTCGCAGGATTTTTATCCAAAAAGCTATAACTACCCTGAGCGTTTGACACATAGCCTCCCAAAATAGAAAATGTCGTTCCGCCGTCGTTACTTCTTTCAACAGTAAAGTTGGTATAGTTTTGTTCGTTTTCGGTTACCCAAACTGCCTGTACGCCGTTTGTCGCCTTGGCTGCTGTAAAATTTAGCAGGTGTACCATCAGGGCCGGGTTTTCGCGAATAACCAATTGAAATCGCTTACTGCCATAGCTGCTGGTGTCGGTGTTAATATCAAAAGCGTAAGATGGGTTGTGGCGAATATCCAACGAATCCTTATTGAATTTATCCATCAGCCAGATGTCATACAACTGCGGGATGGATGCAATTTCGGTCATGTTCAAATTATAAGTACCGTATGCTTTTGCAGTAACAAACAGAGGAATGATCGTCTGCTGTAATTTTGGCAGGGGCATTTTGTTTATAGCCAGCATAACATTATCGGCTGAATAGCTGCCGAGGCTTACCTGGCCGTTACCTGGCCTGTATAGGGCATCACAATCAGCAGTAAATTGAGGGGATGCGCCAGAATTAAAGCCGATATAAATATCGTCGGTATTTATGGAGTCCTTTACCATTTGCAGGCGAAGGTGCTGGTCAATGTTACCCTTGTTCGAGCTTACAAGGTCGTTCCTGGTCGACATAAATAAATTCAGGCCGCTATTTTGAGTAGCCGTTTTAGCCGTTTCGTTAAATATCAATTGCGGGTTTGCGCCTGTTGCCAACACAAAAAATCCCTGCCCGCTCGCTACTGTCCTGGTTCCATGATTGGTATAAATACCGCCCACCTGGTAAACATCGTAATTATTTGTAGCCGGGTTAAGCTCATAAATTGCATTTGACACATTACTGGCGTAAATACCGCTTGTAGTAGTAGTGGTATTATATTGTTCCCAGTCGATGGAACTGGGGTACGGGTTACCTGCCAGGTTAAAACCCCTTACCGCGTAATTGGTGCCTGTACCAGAACCGGTATAGCCCAGGTTAGCTGATGATGGGGTATACCAGTCGTGCACGATTACCTGCCCCTGGTTTAAAGTCGCAGTGGTAGTTGTGGTAACGGTTACCGGGGTATAGCCGGGGGTGGTTTCTGTTGTTAAAGAAGCGGAAGCCTTGTTCCCCCGGAAAAAGAACATTACCCCATTACCGGCAGGAAGATAAAAAGTACCTGAAGTACCCGCGCCGCTAACTGAATAATTATACGCAGGGGAATTATTGATCGCGCTTATGCCCTCAAAGTTCCCGCTGGTAAATGAGGAGTTGGAGGGTAGTTGATCCTCGCGGAATAAATAAAGCGTCGGGTTGCCGGCCTTATCAAAACCACCACCCGAAGCACCGGTCAGGAATACTGAAGAAGTAAGGTAATTGATACTGAAAACATTATTTAAACTAACTGTGGCCGAGTAAACCGGTGAGGATATTAAACGGTAACCCCGGTAACCGGCCCCGCCGGTGATGTACCGTTGTACGTTTACGCTGTTAGTAATTGTTGAACCTGAAGGTATAGCTGCAACAGTTGCTGAACCGTTTGCATCTGAATTCAATGTTAAACGGCCATTCGCATTTAAAGAAGTTGCATTGACCATGTTTAATACACCTTGACTTGATACTGAAAAATTACCCGAACTCATAACGGCCGGATTTCCCGAACCGCCGTTACCGCTAAAAAACACATTGGTAAACATCGTACCCGGGCCGTTGTCGGTGAGCACCTGGTTTTGACCATTAAAAACGATACTGCCCGTGCCCTGTGTGTAAGTGCCTCCATTGGTATAATTGCCCGACAGAGTAAAACTCCCGGTTTGCAGGTTTAAATTGCCCGAATTGGCCATATTTCCAGTTACCGTAACATAGCCGCTGTTAGCAATTACATAAGCGTTTGATGAAACTATTATGCCTTGTCCAAACAGGAATGACGGTATGAGCATCAATCCGAGGATAAACGACTTTATGTTATTTTTAGTTTTCATTGTCTTACTGTTATCATTATTGGATCACCGTCACGTCAAAAGTAACGCTGCCAAGAGCGCGCCCAAACGTATCGGAATTTACAAAATCAATGTCAACAGTATTGGTACCAGTTACCCGCGACCAGGCTATGGAAAGGCCTGAGGCTAATGCTGTTCTCGGATTAATAATCAAATTTGCGTGGGAAGTGGCGCCGGTTATGGTGACTGTCACCAAATGCGGAGAATTATAATCTATTAATGTATTATCATTAATATTAAAACTGGTTTTGATCATATTGGTCAGAACAGTACCCAGGGTGCCAAGTTTGTAAGTGCCGCTAACATCCAGGGTTGCTGCGGGGCTGGTGGTTGCAACACCAACATTTCCGTTGCCGTCAATACGCATACGTTCGTTGGCGCCAACGCCCCCGGTGAAAAATATTAAGTTTTTACCCGTAGTGCCATTACCGATAGCGAAATCGTTACCTGTGGAATAAAGATATCCATTGCTTGCTCCGCCAATCACGCCGGTTCCGGTAAATCCGCTTGAGTTGATACCCAAATCCACATAATTCACTATTTCCGTGGCGGCGTCATTACTGGCCACCAGATCCGAACTCGCGTTGGCGGTGCCCGCCCTGTTTTGGATATTTAATTGCAGATAGTTGTCAATATAGCCTTTACCGCACATCACGTTGAAGGATGTATTAGGATTGGAAGAAGAGCCGGCGTCCACCAGGAATTTCTCACGGTTCACACCTGCTGTAAATGCGGGCGCAGTGCCAACGGCAACGCTACCTACGCTGTCAACCAATAAGCGTTGTGTGTTATTGGTACGCGCTTTTAAACTGACGTTATCTGTCGTCCCTAAAAAACTGCTATTTGAGTTTGTTCCGCTGTTGCCGGCTAAACTCCAGCTGGTGCCGCCACTGGCTGTTAGCAGTAGCCACGCAGCGGCTGTTCCGTTGTAGTAGTAAAATCCTTTGGTAGCATCGGTTTGGTAAACCAGTAAGCCATCTGCAGGGGTAGCAATAGCGGTACGCTGCGCCTGGGTCATCCTCGGAGCCAAAAACCCTTTTAACACAGATTTGACATCTAATACCGAAGATGCATTACCGGTAGTATACGATGCATCATCAGTAACAACCACGGTTTGCGAAAAAACCTGGCTGCTACAGCTCAAAAAAACCAACAAGCTAAAAAAATTTCTCATATTTTTTTTAAATAAATCGCAGGTAAAGAGATAATTCCCATGTAATACTCAACTCGTCTTTTACGTAGAATCATCCCCTTGAGACATGGTTTTCAGGTGATCCTCGTCACTTTTTTAAATGATGCTCGTCACTTTTTATAAATGAAAGAAGAACTTAAACAGGAGAAAAATGCCGTATAATGTTTATTAGTGCTTGTTGATTTAAGCGGGAAAGTTCAATGTTTTGGAGAAAATACAATCGCCTGCATTAGAAAACTGGCGTACAGGCAAAAAATTAATTCTGTTCAATTTTTTGATTCGGTCGTCCCGGGTTATAGTACTTAGTGAAAAAGTCGCGGCTTTGGGGCGCAAGAAAACCGGAGGAAATATGCTCGCCGCATACCCAAACTCATAATAAAGTTCGCTGATACACCAAGTTTTATGCCAACAAATATTGCATACTGGTCAATGTGACGAACATCATTTTTTACACAAAATTCACGCGCCTATAATTTTCCCCTTTTAATTCAATAATTGTTTAAATTAGCGCTGTTATAAACAAATTTAACCTGCACAATAATATTATTTAGAATTATTATAAATTAGACATTGCTGTCATTTGTTTGTCAGGGATACTGTAATAAATTTTACTTTTGTGACTGAAAAATTCGGATATATCATACATCTCCGCGTGAATTACAATCATTAATATAGAAAATTATTTAGTATAAATACACTTTATGAGGAGTTTCTCATTACTTTTTAAACAATTTTCAAGGTCGGTTTTAGTGGTTGCCGGTTTTGCTTTTTTAGGAACTTCTGCTTTCGCGCAGGGGGACGCCGCTAAGGGCGAGGCCATATTTAAAGCCAAATGTACCACCTGCCACGCCATTGACAGGAAGTTAGTAGGTCCTGCGTTAGGTACGCAGCTAACTACGGAAACTGACGACAAATTTCTAACGAAATGGGTCCAAAACAACCAGGCCTTAATTGCCGCCAAGGATCCGAAAGCTGTGGCTATCTACAACCAGTACAATCAGTCAGGCATGACGGTTTTCGCTGATTTGTCCGACGGGGATGTTGCAAACATTTTAACCTATGTGCGTACTACCTGGAAAGCCATTCAATCGGCGCCAAAAACTGCTGCCGGGGGCGCTTCCGCAGAATCGGGCCCAAGTAACCTTGTAATTTTCGCGCTGATCGGCGTCATTATCCTTGCCTTTATAATTATACTGGTATTAAACAAGGTTGTTGGCACGCTTGAGAATCTGTTGCTAAAAAACAAGGAACTGCTTATAGCTGAGCCTGTCGCCGAAGCCGCGCCTGTTGATCGTTTTGCAACGCTGAAAAGACTCGCCAAAAATAAAAAAATGGTGTTTTTTGTATTGTTATGCGGTACGTTGGCACTTGGCAGCTGGACATGGGTTACCCTTTGGACCACCAACGTTCACCAGGGCTACCAACCGGTACAGCCAATAAAATTCCCCCACGACCTGCATGCCGGCGCCATGAAAATTGAATGTCAGTATTGCCACTCAGGTGCTTTCAAATCAAAAAATGCGTCCATACCATCATTAAATGTTTGTATGAACTGTCATAAAACAATTGATCGCAGGAAGGATGCTACTACAGCATCGCCTGAAATTGCAAAAATTTATGATGCATTGGGATACGATCCGGCAACCCAAAAATATGATACCACCAAGGCACGGCCAATTCAATGGATCCGGATTCACAACCTGCCCGACTTTGCATACTTCAACCACTCACAGCACGTAAAGGTTGGTGGCCTCAAATGCCAGACCTGCCACGGTCAGGTTCAGGAAATGAAAGAAGTTTACCAATACTCGCCATTAACGATGAAATGGTGTGTGCAATGCCACAGACGTACAAACGTGAACATGAAAGGCAATGCATACTACGAGAAAATGGAAGCGGTGCATGATTTGATTAAAGCTGGCAAACCGGTTACCGAAGCCGCAATGGGCGGTATCGAGTGCGGCAAATGTCACTACTAATAATTTGATTAAAACTTATCATTACAGTTTATTTAGCTTAAATGGATAGCAATAAAAAATACTGGAAAGGTTTAGAAGAGCTGAACAAAACCCCGGAATTTGTTGAATTAAACAAACACGAATTTGCGGAGCCTATTCCAATCGAAGATGTTTTAACAGGAGGCGGTTTAGAAGGCAGGACACCGCGCCGCGACTTTTTAAAAGCAGTAGGCTTTGGCGTGGGTGCAGTAACACTGGCTGCATGCCAAAAAGTGCCGGTTCACAAATCCATACCCTATTTAATTAAACCCGAGGAAGTTACCCCAGGTATTGCCAACTATTACGCTTCGACTTTAGAAGGTCAGGCCATTTTGGTAAAAACCCGGGAAGGAAGGCCAATTAAAATAGAAGGTAATCCTAATGATATTTTAGGCAAAGGCGGCTTAAGTGCAAGGGCGCAAGCGTCTGTACTTGACCTGTATGACGTTACCCGTTTAAAAAACCCGTTAAAAGATAACGGCGATTACGGATGGGAACAAACCGATAGTTTTGTTAAAAGCGAACTGGAAGCGATTAAAGCTACAGGCAAAAAAATACACCTGATCACCTCAACCATTACCAGCCCTTCATCGCTGGGAGTGATCGCTGATTTTATTGCTGCATATCCAACTGCAAAGCATATTAACTATGATGCGGTATCTTATACCGGTATCATCCAGGGTAATCAGAATAGCTTTGGTAAAGCGGTATTACCTCATTATAATTTTGATAAAGCTGACGTAATAGTAAGCTTTGGCGCTGATTTCCTGGGTACGTGGATCTCTCCTGTTGAATTTATCAGGCAGTACGTTCAAAACAGGAACAACAAATCGCTGGAGGCTAAAAAAATGTCGCGCCACATCCAGTTTGAAACTTCGATGAGCGTAACAGGCACCAATGCCGATGTTCGGATCCCGATAAAACCATCCGAAGAAGGCGTTGCGCTTATCAACTTATATAATGCAATCTCGGGTACCACATTACCTGGCACTCAAAAATTAGCAAACAACCCAATTGCAGACAAAGCAATATTGCTTGTTGCAAAAGAACTACAGCAAGCCAAAGGAAAAGCTTTGGTGGTTGCCGGATCAAATGACGTAGCTACCCAGATATTGGTTAACGCCATCAACTCCCTTTTAGGAAGCTACGGTACTACCATCGACCTGGATAACCCATCAAAGCAATATGCCGGCAATGATGCGGAATTCGCTGAATTTGTTTCAGAAATGAATAGCGGTGACGTTGGCGCAGTATTTTTCCTGAATGCTAACCCTGCGTACGACTACTATAAGAGCGGTGATGTTGTAAACGGCCTGAAAAAGGTGCGTTTAAAAGTATCATTCTCTGATAAGAACGAAGAAACAGCCGCGCTTTGTAATATAATCGCTCCAAATCATCATTACCTTGAATCATGGGGTGATGATAACGCACTTGAAGGCTATTATACCATTTTACAGCCTACTATAAATCCTGTTTATGATACCCGCCAGGCAGAACAAAGCCTGATGGTATGGTCGGGAAGCACTGTAAAAGATTATTATACCTATGTACGCAACACCTGGGATAAAACGCTTCTTGCAAAAGGCGGATTATCAGGCCAGGCGGGATGGGAAAAATTACTTCAAACAGGTTTTGTAAAAGTTGCTCCTATCTCAGCAGGCAGTTATTCATTCTCTTACGGATTGGATAGCGTTGCACAAAAAATGCTGGATCACAGCAAAGAGCTTACTGCCGAAGGCAGCAAGGTTGAACTGCAGCTTTATCAAAAAGTATCCATGCGTGATGGTAAAAGAGCCAATAACCCATGGTTGCAGGAATTGCCCGACCCGGTTAGCAAAACCACCTGGGACAATTACGCTAACGTATCCCCAGCTGATATGAAGAAATGGGGCTGGCAGGATGGCGATGTGGTAAAAATTGATGCAAACGGATATTCAATCAATTTACCGGTACTATCGCAACCGGGGCAGGCACAGGGTACTATATCTGTAGCTGTTGGCTATGGCCGTACAATTGCAGGTCCGGTTGGGGATAATGTAGGTAAAAATGCCTTCCCTTTCCATAGCCTGCGCAATAACACGCTGCAAGGAAGCACTGTTGCTGTTTTAACCGCTACCGGAACAAATTCTCCGCTGGCTCAAACACAAACACACCACTCTATTGAAGGGCGTAACAGCATTATAAAAGAAGCTACTTTCACCGAATATCTTAAAAATCCGGGAGCACGTACCGGTAAAGAAGAAAATCATAAAGAATACGACCTTTTCTGGCAAGATTGGGAGCATCCTACCTATAACTGGGTAATGGCCATTGACCTAAACGCCTGTACTGGTTGCGGTGCCTGCGTGGTTGCATGCAGCGCTGAAAATAACGTACCGGTTGTTGGTAAAGACGAAGTTCACCGCCGCCGCGAAATGCACTGGATCCGCATTGACCGTTATTACAGTTTTAATGATAACGGCAGCAACGGTGGTACTACCCGTGAACACGAGATTGCCAAACTGGACGATCTGGATCACGTAAAGGTAGTTTATCAGCCAATGCTTTGCCAGCACTGTGATCATGCACCTTGCGAAACTGTGTGCCCGGTATTAGCTACTGTACACTCATCCGAAGGTTTAAACCACATGGCTTACAACCGTTGCATAGGTACCCGTTATTGTGCAAACAACTGTCCGTATAAAGTGCGCCGTTTCAACTGGTTTAACTACTGGAATGATGCCCGTTTTGAGAACTATTTGCAAGGCGATCATACCCAGCTGGTGCTTAACCCTGATGTGGTTACCCGTTTCCGCGGTGTGATGGAAAAATGCTCAATGTGTATCCAGCGCATCCAGGCCGGTAAGCTGAAAGCGAAAATGGAAAAACGTCCATTGAAAGATGGTGATGTAAAAGTTGCCTGCCAGCAAACATGCCCTGCAAATGCTATCGTTTTCGGCGACGGAAATGATCCTAAATCAGAAGTTTCAAAAGCATTGAAGAGCGAAAGAACTTATTATGTGCTGGAAGAATTAGGTGTGCAGCCGGGAGTTGGATACCAGGTAAAAGTTAGAAATATATCTGAATTAGAAGCTTAATTAAAATACAAGAGACATTATAAAATATGGCATCTCATAGTGAATCAATAATAAGGGAACCGTTAATTACAGGCAAAGACATTACCTATGCCCAAATTACTAACGATGTTCTTCGCCCTGTAGAAAACATGCCTGGTAAAGCCTGGTGGATAGGCTTTACGGTAGCTTCATTAGGAGCCTGCCTTTGGGTGTTTGCTGTAAGCTGGACCTTTTGGTATGGTATAGGCGAGTGGGGACTAAACAAAACAGTTGGATGGGCCTGGGATATTACCGGTTTCGTTTGGTGGGTAGGTATTGGTCACGCCGGTACGCTTATTTCGGCAATCTTACTGTTATTCCGCCAAAACTGGCGTAACTCTATCAACCGCTCTGCCGAGGCGATGACAATATTCGCGGTAATTTGTGCGGCGTCGTATATCGTTTGCCACATGGGCCGTCCATGGATGTTTGTTTATTCATTACCGTTACCAAATACGTATACATTGTGGGTTAACTTTAACTCGCCATTGATCTGGGACGTATTTGCGATATCTACTTATTTCTCCGTATCGTTAGTATTCTGGTATACCGGTTTATTGCCCGATCTGGCTACTATCCGCGACCGTGCGACCGGTTTACGCCGTAAAATTTATTCTTTCTGTTCATTCGGATGGACTGGCTCGGTAAAAACATGGCAGCGTTTTGAAACTGTTTGTTTGATATTGGCAGGTATTTCAACACCATTGGTACTTTCGGTTCACACCATCGTATCCATGGACTTTGCCACTTCGCTTGAACCCGGCTGGCATACTACAATTTTCCCTCCTTATTTCGTTGCCGGTGCTATCTTTTCAGGTTTCGCCATGGTGCAAACGCTGTTACTGGTAACCCGTAAGGTATTAGGATTGGAGAATTATATCACCATGTTCCATATAGAGGCGATGAATATTATCATCCTTTTAACCGGATCGATTGTAGGTGTAGCTTATTTAACTGAATTCTTTATCGCCTTTTACTCAGGCGGCGAATATGAACAATATACGTTCCTTAACAGGTTCATCGGGCCTTACTGGTGGGCAGGCTGTATGATGTATGGCTGTAACGTACTGATGACCCAGCTGATGTGGTTCAAATCGATCCGCAGAAATATCCCTATCGCGTGGGTATTATCTATCGTGGTTAATATCGGTATGTGGTTTGAAAGGTTTGTAATTATCGTTACTTCTCTTCACCGCGACTTTGTTCCGTCAAGCTGGGCTATGTTTTATCCAACCTGGGTTGATGTAAGCATATTTATCGGTTCAATTGGTTTGTTTTTTACCATGTTCCTGTTGTTTATCAGGGTATTACCTTCAATAGCAATGGCCGAAGTGAAATTGATCTTAAAGAGTTCAAGCGAGCAAGCCAAGAAAAAACTATTGGAGCATGGCGGCCTGGATCCGGAACAGGTAGAACATTATAAAGGATCATTGGTGAAATTTGACAGTGTTGAGATTACTGATTACCAAAAAGCATAAAAATGAGCAGTACCAAATATATTTTAGGCCTTTTTGCAGACCCCGATGAAATGATGCACGGGATAGATCTGTTACAAAAGAATAGTGTGCCAATTTATGATGTTTTTACCCCGATGCCAATACACGGTATCGAAAAAAAACTCGGCATTAAGGATTCGCGTTTAGGTTTTGCAGCTTTTATGTTTGGCTGCCTGGGTGGTACAACCATCTTCAGCATCGCTTATTATATGCTGGTGCATGACTGGCCGATGAACATTGGTGGTAAACCGTCATTTGCGATACCCGATTTTGTTCCAATCACGTTTGAGTGGACCGTATTGTTTACCGCTTTCGGTATGACGCTTACTTTCTTTTTTGCTACGCACCTTTTCCCCGGTCGTACGCCAAGGGTAATGGACCTGCGTGCTACTGATGACAGGTTTGTAATTGCCATCGATGCAAAAGGAAATACACCACACGAGGATATTACTAAAATTTTAAAAGAAGCAGGAGCTGTTGAAGTAAAGCATAACGACAGAAAATATGTTAGCTATGAATAAAATAAAAATATTGGGTACAATAGCTGTTGCTATCACTGCTACGATAGCTATTTCATCGTGCAAGGATAAAAGAAGTACGGGCTGGGAATATGCTCCCAACATGTATGAGCACCTTGCATACGACCCCGACCAGATAAACGACAATTTTAAGGACGGAAAAACCGCACAAGTTCCACCAGCTGGTACAACACCTATAGGTTTCGTGCGTTTTGATTATCCTAATTCAAAGGACGGTTACGAGAAAGCAGGCCTTGAAGTAAAAAGCCCGCTGCCGCAAACGCAGGCAAATTATACTGAAGGTAAATTATTATTTACCTCTTTTTGCTCGCCATGCCATGGTTTAAACGGCCAGGGTAATGGTTTAGTGGTTGCGCATGGTTTCCCTGCCCCTCCATCCTATTCATCCGGTGTATCATCACGCGGAGGCAATATGAAAGACCTGACAGACGGTAAAATTTATCATACAATTACTTACGGTGTAAACGCTATGGGTTCATACGCTTCACAGCTCGACCCTACCGAAAGATGGAAAGTAATTATGTATGTTCACCATTTACAAACTTTATAAGCTGATTTTTTAAATGAAGACTTCTCATAGTTTCGACGAACGATTTCAATTTCAGGGCAAAGCCAAAACATGGAGCCTTATACTGATCGCTGTTGGCTTAATTGGAATAGCATACGGTTTTTTATCAGGCAGTGGCGAACGAACATTTGCTAATATGTTGCTGGGATCATATTACTTCGCCTGTGTTTGTATTTGCGGCGTATTTTTTCTGGCCGTACAATATGTTGCTCAAGCTGGTTGGTCGGCAGCAATACTGCGCGTTCCGCAGGCATTTGCAAAGGCTTTACCCGTAGCTGCGGTCATATTAATACTTGTTATATGCGGCGGATTGTTTATCACGCATACAGGTCTAAATGAATATGGTAAATCAACTACAATCCCCTATTTATATAAAGTTTGGGCGGTAAAAGGTGTAACAACACCCGGCGATCCGAATTACGATGCTGTTATAACTGCGAAATCGGGTTATTTAAATGTTACTTTCTTCCTTGCGCGTATCGCTTTATACTTGGTATGTTATTCAGGATTAGGCGCATTACTGGTAAAATATTCAAATAACGAGGATACGTTAGGCGGTATGTTTAACTATAACAAGAGCTTTAAAATATCGGTTATATTTTTAGTGATATTCGGCTTCACTGTTCCCTTGTTTGCTTTTGATACGATCATGTCATTGGAAGCACACTGGTTCTCCACCATGTTTGGCTGGTATAACTTTGCAGCATTATGGGTTAGCGGTTTATCAGTAATTACTTTAACAATAATTATTTTACGCAAAAACGGTTACATGGAATGGGTTACAGAAGATCACCTGCACAACTTAGGTCAGTTGATGTTCGGCTTCTCGGTATTCTGGACTTATCTGTGGTTCGCACAGTTCCTGCTAACTTGGTATGCCAATATTCCGGAGGAGGCAGCATATTTTTACAGGAGGTGGCAGCCGGAGTATATCGGATGGTTTTGGTTAAACATTGTTATCAACTTCCTAACCCCTTTATTATTATTAATGAAACGCGATTCAAAACGTCTCGTACCGGTGTTGCAGGCAGCTTGCTGTATTTTGATTGCCGGCCACTGGTTGGATTACTGGCAAATGATTATGCCGGGTGCCGTTGGACCACTGTCACACTGGTATACAGAAATAGGAATAGTTGAAATATTTACTTTTGCAGGTTTCGCAGGGTTATTTATATTTACTATGCTTAATGCCTTAAGCAAATTCAATTCGCTGATAGCCAAGAAACACCCGTTGCTGGAGGAGAGCCTTCATCATCACATATAATAATTATTAAATTTGCACCAAAATAAAAGAATACCAAATAAACAATAAGATGGGATTCAGAAAACTAATAACTTCTAAAAAGTCGCTTTTACTATTTGCTGCATCCACGCTTTTGGGCACTCATCAGCTAATGGCGCAGGGTACAACAGCAGCCGCAACGCCAGACGCTGCAGGCAGCAGCGGAATGTGGATAGGGGTACTGTACTATGTACTCATTTTTCTGGTAGGTTGTGTCTGTTTAGCGATACTGGGTAAAATATTAAAGGTTTATGACCTTACGCTGAAAATGCAGGGTAAAAAACCTATCAACTGGAATACTATTATGGGCATTGTATGCCTTATATTCATTATTGCGGGTATGTATGGCGCCTATTGGTCGCTAACCGTGCAGGGAAGTATGTCGTTACCCAGATCAGCATCCGCTCATGGGGTTGATATCGACAACATGTTTAATCTGACAACCATACTTACCCTCATCGTATTTGTAATTACCCAGGTGCTTTTATTCGGTTTTGCGTTCGTATACCGTGGTTCCGAAAAACGTAAGGCTTATTTCCTTCCGCACAATAATACCATCGAAAAAGTTTGGACTATTATTCCGGCAATCGTTTTAACAATATTGGTAGTATTCGGCTTTTTCACATGGCAAACCGTTGAAAATAGCACCAATGTAAAAGGTGATTTGAATATCGATATTACCGGCCATCAGTTTGCCTGGGAATTGCGTTACCCTGGTCCCGACGGAAAACTTGGAGCATTGAATTATACGCTGACAACCGGACTTAACAAATTAGGTATTGATTTTAAAGATCCAAATAGCCTTGATGACCTTCAGGCAGACACACTGGTATTGCCGGTTAATAAATCTATCAGGCTTAATATCCATGCGCAGGATGTAATACACAGCGTATTTATGCCGCACTTCAGGTTGCAGCAAAATGCGGTACCGGGTTTACCAACTTTCTTCAAGTTTATACCTACTATTACTACAGATCAAATGCGCGCTGAAACTAACAATCCTAAATTTGAATACCTGCTTTATTGCAATAAAATATGCGGAGGAATCCACTACAACATGCAAAAAGTGGTTCGCGTAGTTTCACAAGCTGAATACCAGGATTGGATAGCAAAACAAAAACCATATTTAACTGATCAGTTAAAACAACAATTAAAAGTTGCAGCTGCAAAATCAGCCAGCGGGCAATTGTCATCAAACAAGTTAGCGTTAAATAATTAATATAAGATTAGCGAGTATGTCAACATTAGCAGTCCACGATCACGGCTTGGTACATCACGAAGAAGGACACGAACATCATCATAAAGCAACTTTTCTGAATACCTACGTATTTAGCCAGGATCATAAAATGATTGCCAAACAATTCCTGATCACCGGGATAACCATGGCATTTATTGGTATGTTGTTGTCTTTGTTATTCAGGATCCAGTTAGCCTACCCCGATAAATCATTCCCATTACTTGAAACTTTATTGGGCCGTTTCGCACCGGGCGGACGTTTAAGCCCTGATTTTTATATGTCGCTGGTTACTATACACGGTACCATCATGGTATTCTTTGTATTAACTGCCGGCTTAAGCGGAACTTTTGCAAACTTACTTATCCCTCTGCAGATCGGAGCCCGCGATATGGCGTCTCCTTTTGTAAATATGCTGTCCTACTGGTTCTTTCTTATAGCGAGTATCATTATGATCTCTGCTTTCTTTGTTGAAAAAGGGCCTGCCAGTGGCGGATGGACCATTTATCCTCCATTATCTGCTTTACCTACGGCAATGCCCGGCTCTGCAGAAGGTATGACGCTATGGCTTATCAGTATGGTTTGCTTTATCGGCTCGTCATTAATGGGCGGTATCAATTATGTGAGTACTGTTTTAAACATGCGTACTAAAGGTATGGACCTTTGGAAAATGCCGTTAACTGTATGGGCTTTATTCCTTACCGCTGTTTTAGGCGTGCTTGCATTCCCTGTTTTAGTTGCAGGTGTTGTGCTGCTGATATTCGACAGAAGCTTTGGAACAAGTTTTTATCTTTCGGACATTGTATTGAACGGAAAAGTAATGCCGTTTGAAGGTGGCAGCCCGATTTTATTCCAGCACTTATTCTGGTTCCTGGGTCACCCGGAAGTTTATATTATCATTATGCCTGCAATGGGTATTTCGTCCGAAGTAATGTCGGTAAATTCCCGCAAGCCAATTTTCGGCTACCATGCGATGGTTTATTCACTGATAGGTATCACCGTATTATCCTTTATCGTTTGGGGTCACCACATGTTTGTTACCGGGATGAACCCATTCCTTGGCGGTGTGTTTATGATCACAACACTGATCATTGCGGTACCGTCAGCGGTAAAAACTTTTAACTGGCTGGCTACCTTATGGCGCGGTAATATCCGCTTCACACCGGCAATGCTTTTCGCTATCGGGATGGTTTCTTTCTTTATCTCGGGTGGTTTAACAGGTATTTTCCTGGGTAACGCTGCACTGGATATCAACTTGCACGATACTTATTTCGTTGTTGCCCACTTCCACCTGGTAATGGGTTCAGCAGCTATTTTCGGGATGCTTGCCGGGGTTTACCACTGGTTCCCAAAAATGTTCCGCCGCATGATGGACGAACGTTTGGGATACCTGCATTTCTGGGTAACCTTCGTAGGCGCTTACCTGGTATTTTTCCCAATGCACTTTATGGGCCTGGAAGGTGTGCCACGCCGCTACTATGCTATTACCGAATTCCATCAATGGGATCACTGGCTTAATGTAAATACATTTATTACCTGGTCGGCAATTATGGCTGGTGTTGCACAGCTGGCATTCATATTTAACTTTATCCATTCCATCTTCTGGGGCAAGAAAACAGTTCAAAATCCATGGAATGCCAATACGCTTGAATGGACAGCCCCAATTGAACATGTTCACGGTAACTGGATAGGAGAAATACCAACCGTTTACCGCTGGCCGTATGATTACAGCAAACCCGGACATGAAGAAGATTTCATTCCACAGGACGTTCCTTTTTCGCAAACTATGAGTTCAAATCTGCCTCATGATTTTGAAGATAACCCTGAAGGTTTGGAAGAATTTAATAAATGGACAAGTACACAAAAAGCTAACGAAGAAGTAAAATAAGTCCGAACTCTTTAATCCTGAGTCTTAAGCCGCAAGATTTGTGTATGTCTTTGGCTTAAGATTCAGGATTTGTTTTAATACAAGGTTTAAATTAAGCGAAATGTTATTTGTTTTTCGGCTTAAGATTTAAACTCAGGCTTTCGGCTTAAAACTAACAGTCGGTTTTTGCTTTAATATAGATGAAGACATTCGCGTCAAAAATCAGGTTCCAGAAATACAGCCTAATTACTATAGTACTGCTCTTTATACTTATTCTTGCCGGTGCAGTGGTACGCAGTACAGGTTCGGGAATGGGGTGCCCTGATTGGCCAAAATGTTTCGGACAATACGTCCCTCCTACTTCCATCACCGAATTGCCAAAAGATTACAAGCAGAAATATGTGGCTGAAAGGATGGAGAAAAATCAAAAATTTGCCAAAACGCTTGATCTGTTTGGATATGGCGACCTGGCGCGCCGCATTCGCGAAGATAAATCCATATTGATACCTGAAGAATTTAATGCGGCCAAAACATGGACGGAATACATCAACCGCCTTATCGGCGAGATCTCCGGTTTGTTTTTTGTCCTGGTTGCTATTTTTTCCTTCAGCTACCGTCACGAAAACAAACTGATACCATTTTTAAGCGTTTTAAATGTATTACTGGTAGGTTTCCAGGCCTGGCTTGGCTCTATCGTAGTATCAACCAACCTGGTATCGGGTATTGTGACGCTTCACATGCTGCTGGCACTGGCCATACTGGCTATACTGATCGGCACCTATCACATGGCCAAAACTTACGGCAAACATAAACTGGATTCGAGCCCGATAACACATGTGGTTATGGTACTCACCCTTGTTATTTCAACCGTTCAAATCGTTTTCGGGACAGATGTACGAGAAAAAATAGACGCTGTTTCAACACACTTACAAGGCGGTTACCGCGAAGATTGGATAAGTAACGCAGGAGCCATATTTGTTCAGCACCGCGATATCGCCATATTGGTATTAATGGCAAATATTGTATTATTTGTACTTATCCGCAATGGCTTTAGCAGGCACTCCGGTCAACAGCAGATAATGAGTTTTATCTTCCTGATGATTATGCTGCAAATTGCTACGGGGATTTTATTGTCATACTGGTCGCTGC